>Ga0208960_1000739_pt1 | contig 18027 bp, 16 predicted proteins | sample GreLakmeON33MSRF_FD_187703 | JGI IMG/M metagenome (GOLD analysis project Ga0208960, IMG submission 187703) | Freshwater lentic microbial communities from great Laurentian Lakes, MI, USA - Great Lakes metaG ON33MSRF (SPAdes) | ecosystem: Environmental > Aquatic > Freshwater > Lake | place: Great...
AAACCACAAACGCCAACAAGGTGACATGCAAGCGGATTGAATAACTTCGGATGCGAACGACTGAGATTGACCATGTCCAAGGTCGCTCGGGGATCAGCTTTTCCTGCATCACGCTGCCCAAGAGAGGGTCGCAGGAATCCGAACCATCGCCATCGTAGAAATGCGTGGTCATGTATTCGCCAGTTGCCAACGCAAAAATATTGCCAGAGTTTTTGCATCACAGACTTCGCCCGTTCGAACCAACTCTGCAAACTCGTCGGTGGTTCTCAGGACAACCTCGATTCGTTCATCCAATTCCAAGCGCGCGGGCCATGGGCGAAGTTGACGAGCGACAAATGCATACATCAATTCGTCTGTGAATCCTGGCGATGTATAGAAGGTCCCGAGTGATTCAATCGAACCTGCTTGATAGCCAGTCTCCTCCTCCAGCTCGCGGCCTGCGGCATGAAGTGGGTCTTCGCCTGCTTCCAACTTGCCGGCGCAGAATTCGTTCATCCACTTGCCTATGGCGATACGGAAATTTCGAATCGTGACAAGCCGACCATCGTCGAGAAGTGCCAGAACACACACTGCGCCAGGGTGCCGAACGATGTGACGAACGGCCGTTTCGCCCCCTCGCAAAGAGACCTGCAAACGCTCAACTGCAAAGACAGTGCTTTGAAGGACAATGTCACGTTGTGGATCTTTCTGATTTTCTTGCGTTGGATATTCCATAGAGTTACGCAGGAGATCATAGGATGAAGCCATGAGCGTTCAGATTGATATGAGGGTGGTAAATCTTCGCAAGCGATTCGCACGTCGAGAAGTGCTTCGCGGAGTGAATCTCGAATTCCCCAGCGGTAAAATCACCGTGGTCCTCGGCGCTTCGGGATGTGGCAAGAGCGTCCTCTTAAAACATCTTGTGGGATTACTGCGGCCAGACCGAGGCGAGGTTTGGTTTGGATCCACTCGTATTGATAAATTGCCCGAGCGAGAACTCGGCATCGTCCGCAGACAAATTGGTTTTCTCTTCCAACAAAGTGCTCTCTTTGATTCGATGAGTGTGCGAGAAAATATTGCTTTCCCACTTCGTGAGCATGGGATGAACGACGAAAATCTCATCCAAGACAAAGTCCAGCGGGTTTTGAATTTGGTTGCTCTGGACGAAGTCATTGAACAAATGCCAGCTGAATTATCCGGCGGCCAACGCAAGCGAGTCGCTTTGGCGCGTGCGGTCGTACTCGAGCCCAGAGTGGTGCTTTATGACGAACCCACGACTGGACTGGACCCAATTCGCTCAGAAGTCATTAATCAACTGATACTGAAATTATCGCAAACACTTGGGATTACAAGCATCGTGGTGACGCATGATTTGGTGAGCGCATATCGAATCGCTGATCATCTCATCCTTCTGCACGAGGGGAAAGTCATCCTGCAAGGGTCTGCTGAAGAATTTCAATCCACAACCGATCCAATCGCAGGTCAATTCCTGCGAGGAGAACTGGGAGTTGATGAACTGGCGCGAATCCGTGGAAAGAGGGATGATGGAGTGCAAAGACAGTTATGAAAGAAACCACTCGAAACTTCGTTATAGGAATTGTCGCCATCTTAGGAGTTGCGGGATTCGCATTTCTGCTGCTTCTCTTTGGCAATCTCACGACATCTCTACGCCAAAAATACGACGTGACTGTCCACGCCAATCAAGCGATGGGCGTGCGATTAGGGAGTCAGGTCACACTTGTTGGTGTACCAATAGGAGAAGTCAAAGCAGTCACGGTTGTCATTGACAGCGAAAATCCGGTGCAGATCATTTTGAATATTGAAGGGTCAATTGATATTCCGGCTGGAGTCGAAGCGACAGTGAGTAACAGTTTGATCGGTGGAACAGCACGCTTAGACTTTTCGATTCCTGTTGGATACACGACTGGTGGAGCAACGCTTCCGCATGATGGAAATGCAATCGTCACAGCAAAGTTTGAGGGACTCGAAGAACGCCTGTCCCGTACGCTGAGCGAAAAACTGGCTGGGCTTGATTTGGCAATGCGAAGAATTGATGAGCTGGGAAAAGATGCACAGAAATGGCTTGGAGACGAGCAAATGCTTGCAGATGCGAAGAGCGCAGTTGCGAAGGCAAACGATTTGATTGATGCGACTGCATCAACTGTGATGGCTCTGACCAAAACTGCCAACAGTCTGCAAGGCAACGCCAATGCATTGCTTGCGAGCGTTCAGCCAGTATTCGACCAACTCTCAAAGACACTTGCACAAGTTGAATTGCTGACAAAGCAAGCACAAGATGGCAAGGGAACTGTTGGCCAACTGATGAGCAACCCCGATTTGTACAACTCATTAAACGACTCCGCCCAGCGGCTGAAGAGCACACTGGGCGAAGTCGAACTGCTTATGAAGAAGGTTCGCGCCGAAGGTCTCGGCGTGAAATTCTGAAAGCTTTTCACTGACCAATCAAGACGATCTCGACGCGTCGACTCTTTGACTTCGAATCGAGAGGTTGATCTGGCCCGAAACTTGAGAGCGAAATCTGCTTGCCATTCAATCCTTTGGAAATCAGATATTCACGAACTGCATACGCACGCTCGAAGCCGAGGTAATAGTTGTTCTTGAATGCGGAATACTTGATTGGATCCGTATCTGTGAATCCAGCAACGTCAATCGACTTGGACGCATAATTGTCCTTCAAGATTCCGACGATTTTATCGAGTGACTTTTTCGATCCACTTTTCAGCACATCTTTGCCGGAATCAAACAGGACATCGCCTTCGATTGAAACGTGAATGTCTTTTCCTTGTGCCGCGGCTGTCACACCTTCGATGCCAGCAAATGCGCCAGCATCAGCAGACGCGGGATCTCCAATCGAAGTCTTCGATTGTGCTTCAGCATTTTGAGCGCGTGCAATGGCAGCTTGCTTCTCGCGGTCTGCTTGTTCGAGGGCCGCAGAACTTGTTGCAAGCTGCTGCTTGAGCGTTTCATTTTCGCTCAGAAGTGTGCCGTTTTGTTTTTGAACCGAACTGTCACAACCCGCCGCGAGCGCGAGGATGGCGATACCGCCGCAAACAATCCATGTCTTTTTCATTCGAGAGTCCTTTCTCCGAAACGTGATTATTACTTTCGGACATTCCGAAAGCGTGTGACTATTTGAACCTATTCGGTCTCTCATGTAAAGAGGTATTTGCAGAAATCAAGCCTGGGAAAAGCAATCTGCCTGCGTCGATGATCACTGGTCGAAGCAGAACAACCGCCACAATTGCAAGTGCAAGATGAGGGCCGTATGGAATCTCGCGTCGAGACGAACCTTTGCGAACAGACCCCCACACTCCGCTGATTGCAACCCATGCAAGTCCAGAAAACGGGGCGAGAAAAAATGCCACGACAGGGTCAATCCACCCGAGTGTCGCGCCTGCAGCACCCATCAAATGCACGTCACCCATACCCATGGCTTCAACTCCCTTGATCAACGATGCAAGGATGCGGACAAACCACATAATCCCAGCCCCTGCGAAGTATCCAAGCCCTGCTCCTCCAAGGCTTTGTAGAACGTTTGGCGGAAAGCCTTCCATCCCTCTGCCAACGAAGAAGCCCGCCATAGCGAGCGCGACAATCGGCAACAAGAATACCAATTCGCGCCTCATTTCGCGGCGAGCGTGGGGATAATCCGCCAGCACTTCCCCTTCCTTGACATACTCGTGATAGTCGCTGAATGATCGAAGAAAAATTCCCTTCGCAAGCAGCAAGAGCGAGATCGCCGTACCGCAACCACCTCCGATGACCGCAGCGCAAATGGGCCAACTTTCCGCCAAAGGAATGGGCCATGGTTGCTGTCGAGTTGGGGACGTGATCATCCCCTGCGCAGTCCACGCCACAAGTCCGATGATTGTTGGCGTCAGAGTGATTGACAACGGAATTGAAAATGTTCGCAGGTCAGTCAACGTCGCAGCGAACAGCGCAGCAAGAAGTGCAACGATCGCTGCGAATGCGGGAATGGTCGCAATAAATCCTTGACTCTGGAACCACGACCCGCCGAATCGCCCGAGCCATCCGTATGGATCGGCAACAAAGACTGCAGCGTAATACGCCGCGAAGAGTCCTCCAGTGATGATCTCGACCGCTGGATATCGAAACGAGATATGCGTCTTGCATGACCAACATCTTCCAAGAGCAATAAACCAACCTATCACCGGAAGATTTTCGTACCAAGTCAATCTGCGTCCGCAAATTGAACAGCGGCTCGGCGGCGAAATGACGCTCATTCCTTCAGGAATTCGCAGTGAAACAACATTGATAAAACTTCCGACACATGCGCCAAATGCAAAGATAAAACCTAAACCCAAAAGATGTGGGATCCAAATCAAGAGCGTGTCGTTCATCGTGATCGTTTGCTGCGCATCAAGCGCCTGTCGAGTCAGCTTTGGAAATCAGATCGGCCGCAGCGATGCGTTCAATTTCAGCACGCGCTCCATCCAGAACTTCACGACATCGTCGAACAAGCGCTGCGCCTCTGCGATATTGGCGCAAACTTTCCTCGAGCGCAACATCACCAGATTCGATGCGAGCAATGATCGATTCCAATTCCGTCAGCGCCGCTTCGTATGTGACGCTCGAGAGATCCTCGTCAACAACTGCCGAAGTCTTGCTCGCTGCACGATTGGTTTTCGCTTCGCTCATACTGTGGAGTCTAGTGATCCGCCATCAGAAGGCTTTGTGGGTATTGCACTCGTGGACTTTGAAGGCACAATGCGATCAACCACGCTTCGAATTTGACCATCTGCCAAAACTGTTTCAATGTTCTCGCCAACGCGCAGTGAATCCGCCCTACGAACTGGCGTTCCGCTGGAGTTCAAGGTCAGCGAATATCCCCGTTGTAAAACCGCCATTGGGCCAATGGCTTCGAGCGTGCGCGACACCGATTCGATGCGACGATCCGCTGCGTCAACAAGTGTCCGACCACTCCGACGCAAACTTGCAGTTGCTGCTGTAATCCTCGTATCCGCTGTGCGCAATCGACTCGTGGGGTGAATTTGCGCAAGTCGCGCGATTGAACCCGCGAGAAGTTGCTCTCGGCGATTTGATCTCTGTCGCATGGCGTGAACAAGTCCCGTTGCGCTGCGCATCAAACGATTGTGATGAATTGACAATCCAGTGCGAGGATCAACTAGACCACGCGAACGTGCTGCAAGTTCGACACGACCACGAGCGCGCTCGAAATGCGTGGTCATAGCACGCGACAGTCGACGAGTCAGCGCGGCAAGTTGTTCATGCAGAATTTCGCGCTTGGGAAGAACTTCAGTGACTGCCCGCGATGGAGTTGCCGCGCGAAAATCAGCGACGAGATCTGCAATCGTTGTATCGATTTCGTGCCCGATTCCAGTCACAATTGGAGTTACGCAGCGACGAATCGCATCGGCGACAACGCGCTCGTTGAACGCCCAAAGATCTTCGCGACTTCCACCTCCTCGAACGAGCAAAATGACTTCAATTCCAAGCTTTTTCGCAGAGGCGTCGACAGCGGTGATTGCACGAGCAATTCCTTGCGCAGCGTTCGTCCCTTGGACCCGAATGTCGACGGCAATAATTTTCGTAGATGGAAAAGTCTGACGAGCAGCATCGAGACAATCCGCCTCCGCTGCACTGCCAGCGCTGGTCAAGAGTGCGATGCACATTGGCATCGCTGGAATCTTGACTTTTGCGGAGTCATCAAAATATCCAAGCCCACGAAGTTCCAAGCAGAGTTGCCGAAACTGCGCATCAAGATCCCCCGCTCCAGCCAATTCAACTTTCGCACACTGGATTTGCGTGCGACCTTGAGGGGGATAGTGAGTCACCTGCCCAGTGATAATCACCTCGATTCCATCTGTTGGTTTGCAAGCGCTTCGATCCGCTGCAGAACGAAACATCATGCAATCGATTCGAGCATCTGCGTCCTTGAGAGAAAAATACCAGTGACCTTGTACAGCGCGAAAGTTGGACATCTCTCCAACAACACGAACCGTCCCAACGCCACCTTCAAGCGCATTTCGAATGAGCAGCGAGAGGGCCGAAACTCCCAGAGCTGCCGAAGCATTCGGTTCTTCTTTCGCGGGCAAGGGCGATGCGGGCTTGTCGAACAATCCGCCAGCAGCGAGTGAAGGATCAAAGGGTTTGCGAGCCATGCGTCTATCGTATAAGCGTGAGTCCAGATGTAGATCCAACCACAAAGATTGCTCTCGATGCGCCCATCATCCAACTCGCTGGAGTCGGACCGCAGATCGGCGCACGTTTCGCATATTTAGGGTTGCGGACTGTTGGAGATTTGCTCAATCATCTTCCAATTCGATATGAAATCGAAGTTGCGGAGGCTGCAGTCACAGAGGCGAAAGAGGCAACAGAACTTGCGGAAGCATCGGTCACACGCACCGTTCGCGGCGAAATCCAAAAGGTGCGTCATGTTCCATCTCGCCGACCAAGAATCGAAGCGATTCTCGCCGACGAGAGCGGCACGATTCGACTTGTTTGGTTCAACGCACCATGGCTGATGAAGCGAATTCATCCTGGGCAGTTGGGCATTGCGAAAGGTCGGGCGAAAGTACGCGGCGGATATCTCGAGATGGTCAATCCACTCTGGGAACCAGTGAACGAAGAAGATCAAGTGCCAGTTCGTGCTGGGCGATTGCGACCGATCTATTCGGCGACCGAAGAATTGGCGACGGCAAGGATCGAAAAAGTTCTCGGTTCAGTCTTGCAACCAGCGCTGAATTCGATTGTCGATCTGATTCGACCAGAGATCATCACTCGGCGCGGTCTTGTTTCTCTGCGCGATGCGTATCGAATGGTCCATGCCCCCAAAGATGCATTCGAAGCGGAACGTGGCAGAACACGCTTGGCTTATGACGAACTTCTCTGCCTGCAACTTGCAATGGCGATGCGTCGATGGCAAGTGCGGTATTCGATGAGCGCACCACCGCTTGTGCTGACGAACATCATCGAGGAGAAAATTCTTGCGCGAATTCCGTTCGTACTGACCGATGCACAGCGACAAGTGTGCAAAGAAATTTCTGACGATCTTGCCAAGACGATTCCAATGAATCGTCTGCTTCAAGGCGATGTTGGATCAGGAAAAACAGCCGTCGCAGTTCATGCAATGTTGAATGCAATTGCACACGGGCATCAAGCAGTTCTGCTTGCACCAACGGAAATTCTTGCAGAACAGCACCTGCGGACTGTGGAAGAGATGCTCAAAGGAAGTCGAGTTCGAATTGCTGGAATGACTGGCAGTTTGCGCACCGCCGATCGCGCGGTTGTGGTCAATGGCCTTGCATCTGGCGATTTCGATATGGCCGTCGGCACGCACGCGCTTCTTGGCGAAGAGATTCGCTTCAAGAGTTTGGCAATCGCGATCATCGACGAGCAACATCGCTTTGGAGTCGAACAACGCGCCGCACTGCGGGCAAAGGGAGCAACTCCACAACAAGTTCCACACACGCTTGTCATGACTGCGACTCCTATTCCACGAACGCTCGCGCTTTCCTTTTTCGGCGATCTTGAAGTCAGTTCTCTGCGCGGACTCTTGCCAGGGCGCACTGCTCCGACAACTCGTGTCATGCCAACTCTTAGAGCGCTCGAGGTGTACGCATGGCTCAAGACACGTATCGAACGTGGCGAGCAAGCATTCGTTGTCGTTCCTGCAATTCAAGAGAGCGAAATGGGACTGAAGGATGTTGCTTCCCATGCGAAAAGTCTGGCAGAAGGACCATTGCACGGTTGTCGAATTGGCCAACTGCACGGACAGATGAAGAGTGCGGAGTGCGATCAAGTGATGGATGACTTTCGCGCAGGGAAAATCGACGTGCTGGTCGCGACGATCATCATTGAAGTCGGGGTGGATATTGCAAACGCAACTGTCATGGTCATCGAACATGCAGAACGATTTGGACTTGCCCAACTCCATCAGTTGCGAGGTCGAGTCGGTCGCGGAGGCAAGCCGGGATATTGCGTGTTGATCGGCGACGCTCCCAGCGATATCGCCCAAGGTAGGTTCGATACGATCGCCAACAGCACCGACGGCTTTGAAATTGCAGAAATGGACTTGAAATTGCGCGGCCCAGGCGAATTCTTCGGCGCACGACAATCTGGACTTCCCCCGCTTCAAGTTGCAGATTTGACGCGAGACTTTTCACTGCTCACAGATGCAAAAAGTGATGCGCAAGCTTGGATCGGCACGAGTGGCGACTTGACCGAATCGTGCGACCTTGCACTTCGCCGCCGAGTTCTTGGACTCTATGGCGCAGCTTTAGGTTTGAGCGACATTGGTTGACCAATTGAACTAGGCTTAAAAAATGAACAGCGCATCTTCCGAACATTCTGCCACGACTTCTGGAATTGAGATTTCAGGGTTGCACTTTGCGTATCGCAGAGGCTTCCAACTTTCGATTCCATACTTTCATGTTGCATCTGGAGAACATGTCCTGCTCGCAGGTTCGTCTGGATCTGGGAAGTCGACATTGCTTCACTTGATTGCAGGAATCGACGATGCTTCCGCCGGCGAAATCCGAATCGGCGGGACGAACATTCTGGGCCTTCACGGCGCACAGCGGGATACATTTCGTGGCAAGAACATTGGAATGATCTTTCAGACCTTCAACTTGCTGCAAGGTTTTACAGCTCTTGAAAATGTAATGATGGCGCTGATGTTGGCGGGATACTCGACTTCTCAGCAGCGTTCGCGCGCAGAATCTGCACTGAGCAAACTTGCAATCGCAGATCCACATTCTCCAATCGAAATGCTTTCTGTTGGTCAACAGCAACGTGTGGCCGTCGCGCGTGCCGTTGCAGGCGAACCATGCGTTGTGCTTGCAGACGAACCAACTGCAAGCCTCGATCCTGCAAACGCCCGCGCAGCAATTGATCTGATCAAAGAAGCTGCGCGAGCTGCGGGCAGTGCGCTCATCGTGACAAGCCACGATCCTTCTTTGCGCGAAGCATTCACAAGAATTGTCGAAGTCTCGCAGTTTGCGCCAACGGAGGCAGTCCGATGAATGACATGATCATCGTGCTGCGAAGCCTTCGTGTACGACTCTTGGCAAGTTCTGTCACCGTCGCCATGGTTGCCATTGCAGTGGCGTTGCTCTTGGTGCTCATGTCGCTTCGTGAAGCAGCATCGCAAGCATTTCGGCGCGGAACTGGAAACATTCATCTTCTCGTGAGCGCGGACGCAAGCCCCCTTGTTGGAGTTCTCAACGGACTTTTTTATGCCAACGCTCCTGCGAATCCAATTGCATGGGGAAAGTATGAAGAGATCAAGAATAGTTTTCCGTGGCAGTGGGCTATACCAACTCAACTTGGCGATTCTTTTCGCGGAAGTCCGGTGATGGCGACAACACCAGATTTCTTGAGCAACTTCGAACCTGTCAGTGGTCAACCATTCCAATATGCATCTGGGAAAGCATTTGCCGAGGATTTTCAGGTCGTCGCTGGATCGCAAGCTGCGAGTGAACATGGATTGAGCGTCGGTCAGAAAATTGTCTTTTCTCACGGAACTGGTGGGAGCAGAGAAGGCGGTCATCAACATGCGGACCATCCATACGAGGTTGTTGGCATTCTGAAACCGACTGGATCTGCTCATGATCGTGCGCTTTTTACCAATCTACAAAGTACGTGGATCATTCATGCAGAAGATCGTCGCGAGAATGCCGCGAGTGCAGAACATGAAGCGGAGGCAGAGGAAGATCATGCAGGTCACGATCATGCCCATGAACATGAACATGAACATGAACATGTTGAAGCTGCAGACTTGACCGATGCCGACAAACTCATGACTGGGATTCTTCTGCGACTTCCAACTCGACCAGGCAGCGATGCATCTGCATCCATCGCAGCCCAATTCGACCGACTTCGCCGCGACATGGCAATCACAGTTGCCCAACCTGCACAACAGATCGGACGATTGATGGCCATCGTTGGTGATATTGACTGGCTCTTCCTTGCAATGGCGGTTGTAGTGCTTGTCTCGAGTGCGATCAGCATCATGCTTGCGATGGTTTCTTCAATGGAACTTCGTCGCCGTCAAGTTGCGGTCTTGCGCGTCCTGGGTGCAAGCGCGTGGCGAGTCTTTGCACTTGCCATCACTGAAAGCACGCTGATTGGCCTGATTGGCGCGATACTGGGGGCAATTCTTGCCTTAGGTGGAAGTGCAATTGCAAGCACAATTCTTGCACAGCGCATTGGAATCACAGTCGCAGGAACAATCGATCCTCGCTCCGCTGCGCTTGTCATGGCGGGCGCAGTTGTGCTCGCCGCTTTGGCTGGAATCATTCCTGCAATTAAGTCTTATCGAACTCCTGTTGCTCGACACTTGCGACCAATCGCATAGCCTTTCAATTCCTGCGAAACTATCCGTGCGAACCTTCTGGATCACAATCTCGATTCTTGTTGCCGCTGGACTTGCTGCTCTCTTTTTGATTCCTGCCCCAGAAGTTGCGCCGACTGTCGAGAGTGGAGTTGCAACAAGCGGCGCAAATACGATTCCAACGATCACTCCCCCACCTGTCGCGCCGAAAACACCATTCGCCGCCGAGCCATCTGCTGCATCACCAACTCTTGGAACATTCACCAAAGGGCTTGATCAAACTATCAAGGACGCAAAAGTTCGTCCAGGAAGACTCGTTGAAAAAGATGGAGCGATTTCAGCAGATGGGAAATTTGTCATCCAGGGCAAAGGAACAAAAGAAAGTCCATATGAAGTGTCATGGGAATTGCTCATGAGCGCCTCAGACACATACATCCCCCGCCTGGGCGAAAAAGAAATTCCACAGCGCATTGCAATGCTCAATGGTGCGTATGTCCGAATCTCTGGATTCATCGCATTTCCACTCATCGTCACAGAATCCAGTGAATGTCTCGTCATGCTGAATCAGTGGGATGGTTGTTGCATCGGCGTTCCACCTTCGCCGTATGACGCAATCGAAGTGAAACTCGTCACGCCTGCCGACAACTCGAAACGGCATATTGTCCGTGTCGGAACGCTCGAAGGTGTTTTTCATATCGATCCATATGTTGTCGAAAAATGGTTGGTTGGCTTGTACACAATGGATAACGCAACGCTTTCAACGGAGATGTAATACATGTTCTGGATTCCGCTCACAATTCTTACATTGGGACTCGCCACGGACTCGTCGGTTGCAGAGAACACTTCTGTGTGTGATGCGATGGTGCAAGCGAACACGATTGTCCAAAACAATCGAGCAAGAGCATCCATTTCCACCATCGGAAAATCATGGACTGGCCAGCCGATTGAATTGATCACACTCAGCGAGAATCTTGTCGATGCAGAGAAGAAACCTGCCATCTTTCTCGTGAGCGGACTCGATGGAAGTCGTCCGAGTTCCGTTGCCATCACCGTTGCAGCAATCAAGAAAATTCTTGAAACGCCAGAGATTCTGAAGAAGAATACTTTTTATGTCATCCCTTGTGCGAATCCTGATGTGTTTCTCGATGCGTTCATGAAATCAGATGGTCGCGCAAATCGCAATGCCAGACCAGTCGACGAAGATCGCGATGGACGCATCGATGAAGATCCTGCGCGAGACATCAACGCTGATGGCGCAATCACGATGATGCGCAGGCTCAACCCGCCTGCGAATGATCCGCCAACTCATCTCGCAGATCCAGTCGAGCCTCGACTGCTGCGAGCTCCAGACACAACGAAAGATCAACGAGCAATTTATACGCTTTATACCGAAGGTTTGGACTCAGATCACGACGGACTCATTGCTGAAGATGACATAGGTGGCGTTGATATTGATCGCAACTTTCCACATCTTTGGCCTGAATTCAATCCCTCAGCTGGCCAGTTTCAATTGAGTGAGCCCGAATCGCAATCACTTGTGAAGTTCGTACTTGAACATCCGCGCATCATCGGAGCACTTGTGATTGGACGCTGGGATAATTTGGTGAAGACTCCGGATTCGAAAGCGCGGGATGTCACTGGGAAAACTCCAATTGCTTTGGATTCTGGCGACGCTGCAACTTGGGAAGAAATGGGACGCAAGTGGCGCGAACTTTCTGGACAAGCTCGTTCGACTGAGTGTGATCCATCAGGCTCGCTCGCTCTGTGGCTCTATGCCCATCGAGGGATTCCAACATTTGCGACTCAAGCGTGGGGCCGACCAGATCCTTCACCTGTTCCCGCTGCGCCAGTTGATCCTGCCGCGCCAGTTGATCCCGCTGCGCCAGTTGATCCTGCCGCGCCAGTTGATCCTGCCGCGCCAGTCGTTGCCGCTGCGCCTGCAACACCTGCGCCTCCTGAAAAACCTGCCGATGAAGAAGCCGCTGGATGGCTTGCGTGGAGCGACCGTGATCAAGCAGGTCGAGGATTTCTCCCTTGGACACCCTTCAATCATCCAACTCTTGGTCCAGTTGAAATTGGTGGATTTCTCACTGGTTTTAGATCAAATCCGCCTCCGAGTGAAATCTCCAAGATCGCAGATGCGGTCGCTGCATTTCTGAGCGAACTGGCAAAGCGACAACCGAAGATTTCTCTTTGTAATTTAACTTCGAAATTGACTGCACCTGGCATCTATGAAATCGAAGCGGAGATTGTGAATGATGGTTGGTTGCCGACCGTCACGGAAATGGGGCGAATCAATCACAAACCCTTCCCAATTATTGTTCGTATTTCTACTCCAAAAGATCGGATTCTCTCCGGCCAACGAATGACCATTATCGATGGACTCACTGGCGCTGGTGGACGCAAGTCATTTCGGTGGCTCATCCAAACGCCATCATCTGAACCGATCATTCTTGAAGCAACTTGGAAACCAAGCGGAACATATCGCGCCTCGATCACTGGCGAGAAAGTCACGCTGCCATCGGAGGTCATCCCGTGAATTTTAAAAGATTGTTTTCAACACTACTCATCATCATGATTCCAGTCGCATCGGCATCAGCGCAACAGCAATTGCCTGGCAAAGTTCTAATTGCATGGAATCGTTTCTATGACTATCCAGATGTGCTCAAGATGGCGAATGATTTGGTGACTGCGTATCCAAATTTGCTCTCACTTCAGGAAATCGGCAGAACATCGCAAAATCGACCACTGATTGTTATCACTCTCAATAATCCAGCGACTGGCACAGATACTTCCAAGCCTGCGATGTGGATTGATGGCAACATTCATGGAAATGAAATCCAAGCGACCGAAACAGTCATGTATTCCGTCGACTATCTCTGCCGCGCATACGGAAAAGTTCCGGCGTTGACGGAACTCGTCGATCGATGCGCTTTCTATTTTCTTCCTGCAGTCAATCCAGATGGACGCGCGAACTGGTTCAACCAGCAAAATAGTCCGCACTCGTCGCGAACTGGAATGCAACCCACGGATGATGATCGAGATGGGGTCAGCGATGAAGATGGACCAGATGATCTTGACGGTGATGGTTCCATCGGACAGATGTGGCGAAAGGATCGGCAAGGTTCGCATCGCCGAAATGCACGCGATCCGCGCATTCTCGAACGCGTATCGACAGAACTTCGTCCTGACGGAACGATGGAGTATGGAGCGTGGTCCATGGCTGGGAGTGAAGGAATCGACAATGATGGTGATGGCCGAGTCAACGAAGACGGCCCAGGTGGTTATGACATGAATCGAAATTGGGCCGCCGACTGGCAGCCAGAACATGTGCAAGGCGGTGCTGGAGACTTTCCATTTTGCTTCCCAGAAACAAAGGCTATTTCACAGTGGATTTTGAAGCATCCCAACATTGCCGCAGGCCAGAGTTATCACAACGCTGGAGGAATGATTCTGCGCGGACCTGGCGCAAATTATCTCGAAGGCGAATATGTCGGAGCCGATCGTGCGACATATGACTCGATCGCGAATGTCGGAGCGGAAATGCTGCCCTTCTATCGATCAATGGTGATCTATCAAGATCTCTACACCGTTCACGGCGGATTTGTGAATTGGCTTGCGGAATCTCTTGGCGTGATCACATTCACAAACGAACTCTGGAGTGACAAACGCATTCTGCAAAATGGATCTGACCCTTCACCAGAACAGATGACTCGTTGGCGCGATCGCTTGCTCTTTGGACAGACAACGACAGACTGGAAAGAAATGCAGCATCCCGAATATGGGACTGTCTTGATCGGCGGTGGGAATAAATGGTCGAGCCGAATTCCTCCGCCTTTCATGTTGGAAGAAGAAGCGCACCGAAACTTTGCCTTCACTGCTTTTCATGCTGAGCAGATGCCACTACTTCGATTTCAGCCAATTCTCATCAAGCAGATGAGCGACGGGCTTTGGATGATCACCATCGAAATCGCGAATGATCGCCGCATACCTACCCGCACTATGCGTGCAGAGCGCAAGCACATCGGCATGCCAGATAGATTGACAGTCGACGGGGCGAGCATCACTGTTGTCTCCGCTGGACCAATGCGTCAACGACTTGGGACCACCTTCGAACCTGTGCGCTTCAATCCACAAGAACTGGCCGTCGAAGGAGGAATCACTGGACTTTCAACAGAAACTTTTCGATTTATCGTGCAAGGTAGAGCTGGCGCTGCAGTCAGAGTGAAGTACAGCGGCGAGAAATTCCGCGATATCGAGGAGAGTTTTACTCTTTCTGCGAAGCCGTGAACGATTCGAACGCTGACACTCCCTCTCACTCTCGCGCTGATATTGCAATCATTGGTGCAGGCGCAGCGGGACTATTCGCGGCAATTTGGGCCGCTCGCGAAGAACCCACTCTTCAAGTCGTTGCGATCGACGGCGCTCGAACACTTGGCGCAAAGATTCTCGTTGCAGGCGGCGGCAGATGCAATGTCACGCACCACGCAGTTGATGAACGAGACTATTCAGGCGGCTCACCGCAGTTGATCAAAAGAATTCTGCGCCGATTCCCAGTCGAATCAACAATCGATTTCTTTGCAGAATGTGGAGTTGAACTGAAGCGCGAGGAAACTGGGAAACTTTTTCCCACGACTGATAAAGCTCGAAGTGTGCTTGATGCGCTGGTGAGTGCTGCGTATTCAGCAGGAGTGAAAATCCTTCACCCTCAGCGAGTTGAAAGTGTTGTTCAAGTTGATGGTGGCTTCCAGATTCAATTCGGTGCAGAGAAAATGCTCGCTCGCACCGTCATCCTTTGTATGGGTGGTATGAGCCTTCCAAAATCTGGATCAGACGGCCACGGTTTCACAATCGCTCGATCGCTGGGACATTCGATCACCCCTCTCGTCGTCCCCGCTCTTGTTCCACTCACTCTTCAAAGCGATCATTGGCTGACGGCGCTCAGCGGTCTCGCACTTCCCGCAGAGCTAACGGCGATTCGTGCTGATGGCACGCCAGCCCGCGATGTTGCTGGCAAACCAATTGCTCCCGTTTGCGGTGCAGTGCTTTGCGCACATTTCGGTCTCTCCGGACCCGCAGTGCTCGATGTCAGCAGACACTGGCTTCACCTTTTGGACATCGATAAAAACGCGCGTCTGAAAATTAATTGGATGCCTGGCATTCGATCGGAATCGCTCGAGCAGGAACTCGTGCAAACGAAAGGGCAAAGTCTTTTGGCTCTTCTTCGAGGACGACTTCCAGAGCGATTTCTTCGCGCAGCGTGTTTGCAAGCTGCCGTCGATCCAACAAGTGGAGTGCAACAAATGACGCGTGAAAGACGCAGTTCGCTTGTACGCAGCCTGACTGCATGCGAAGTCATCCCAAGTGGAACGCGCGGTTTTACAGCCGCAGAAACGACAGCTGGAGGAGTGCCCTTGGCTGAACTGAACATCGACCGACTTGAAAGTCTGAAATGTCCGCGTCTTTTTCTTTGTGGCGAAATGCTCGATGTCGATGGGCGAATCGGAGGATTCAGTTTTCAGTGGGCTTGGGCAAGCGGATTCGTTGCAGGAACTGCAGCGGCTCATGCTGCAATCTCAGACAATCCAATCAAATCGTAACAGCTGTCCGCATTTCTTCTCGAACTCGTTGCACTGCACGCGCAACTTCATGAGATGGCGCGGCGGCTCGCTTACCAGAATCAACGGCGCGATACCAATCAGCAATTTCCCACGCTGCTGTGCCAGACTGCGACGGATCGCGCGGAATGAGATGCGCATGCACATGTTGCGCGCCTTCGCCAAACAAAATCACATAGACACGAGGAACCTCAACTGCACTGCGAATTGCGCGCATCGCAGCACCGAGAACTTGAGCGAATTCTGCCTCTTCAAGAGCGTCAAAGTCCGCAGCGCTTGCGACATGTCGCTTCGTGTCCAACAAAAACCAGCCAGCCAATGGGGCCGGAGCAGCGTGATGTCGAAGAATCCATCGCTCACTTTCCCAAGCGACAAGCTCGCCAAAAATCTCGTTTTCGTGGATAGCGCAGACTCCGCAGACAGAGCTCATTTCGTGCCTTTCGGTCCACCCTCTGTTAAATATTTTTCGCGAATCGCTTGTTCGAGATCCACATCACAAATGTTTGCAAGCGTGCACATCCACGCCAAGCAATCGGCAAATTCTTCGCGTAAATTTGCTGGATCGCCATCACCTCGTTCATGCTTGCCGATGGCGTGCGCCAATTCGCCAAATTCCTCGGCGAACCAAACAAATGTTTTAGAAGGTCCACGCGCGCGATCAGTCTCGTCATAACGCGATCGAATGAATGATTGAAATTCAGAGAGTTGCATTCACAGAGTTTACTCCGTGGAATGATTTTCAATCTCCCACTTTAGCCCCCGCAGATACAAGCACCCCATGCTTCGAAAAGAAATGTCAAATCGCCACCATCCACACAACCGTCATTGTTGTAATCAGCAACCTGATCATCGGGTCCACATCCACCCCAATGTGAGAACAATAATAAAATATCCTCAGCATTCACACCACCATCCCCACTTAAATCCGCAGGACAACTGATGGTGTTCAATGCAAAAGTAAAAACGACTCCTTGACCCAACTGTTCATTGTTGCCCTTGGGAGCTGAAATCGCAACATAATCCGACGTCAAATCAATTGCCGAGCCGAAAGCTGCTTCTGCGACATTTGCATTTGGCGGAGGAAAATACGAAAGTCCTTGTGCCCAATTTTGACAACTTGTCGAATCCCGCTTGAACACATACGCGAGTCCTCGGTTTGTGAGTTGAGTCGAACCCGTTCCAGCATCAACTCCAGGAGCACCAACCAGAAGAGCGCTAGACTTCAGAACGACAGACGCGCCGAATAGATCGCCGACATGTCCGCTCTCTGCGAAAAGTTGTGCATTGAAAATAAATTTCCCCAGAGAATTGTCTAAATCATAAATGCAAACGGAACCTGCAGAAGTAGATCCACCTGGCGCACCCACGCATAAGTTATAGGTCGAAAGGCTTACTGATGTTCCAAATGCTTCATCGGGGAGTGGCGTCTGGGCTGTGAGTCGTTGAACAAGAACCCAATCACCCCATGCAGCATTCTCCTGAAGAATAGTTTTCGCAGGATTAGAAGGCGTATGTCGCCGAAAAACGAAAGCTGTTCCTTGCTTGCTTACACCCACCGTTTGTCTCTTTGCTCCAATGACCATGTAGTCGCCAGAGATTGCGACAGAACTTCCAAACAATCCATATGCGATCAACTCTGGACCTTCGCCAGCAATCGTTGGAGGCGAGATGAATGCAGTTCGGTCCCACTGCTGAGACGATAAGTTCCACTCAAAGACGCAAACCGATCCACAGTCGGTATAGATAACGTTGTCTGCTGGGGCTCCAACAACAATTGTGCTGCGGAGGACTCCGTTGACACTCTGTTCGCTCAGAGCGACAGATGATCCGAAGAGGTCGATTGATTTTGGATCTGGATGCTGCAACTCGAAAGGAGGAAACTCCCACCCCGCTGCGCCATGTCTCCACACCAAAACAATTCCTGCTTGGAGTTGATTCGGCGGTACGGCGGCGGTGACAATATTTCGCCCAGGTGCCCCAGCCACAACCCATCCAGGCAACGCAGCGACAGACATCCCACAACCATCAGACGCGGTTCCATTGCTCGGAGTCAGTGTCCCTTGAAAATTAAAAATCCCGCCCCCAGCATTATTG
>Ga0208960_1000741_pt1 | contig 17997 bp, 10 predicted proteins | sample GreLakmeON33MSRF_FD_187703 | JGI IMG/M metagenome (GOLD analysis project Ga0208960, IMG submission 187703) | Freshwater lentic microbial communities from great Laurentian Lakes, MI, USA - Great Lakes metaG ON33MSRF (SPAdes) | ecosystem: Environmental > Aquatic > Freshwater > Lake | place: Great...
CGACGGCGCACCAATCATGTGGAGGAAAATCACCCGCTTCGCCCGTGGTGCGAACATCGGCTGCTGCGAAGCGGGCGAGCTCGCCGGTGCGGCGAATATCGAGTCGCGCAGGAGCGATCCCAACGCGAGCGAGCCAATCCCAAGGCCAGTGCGGTGAAAGAAGTCCCGGCGTTTGAGGAGATCGAGGTGGGTGACGGAGTTCATGGCATCAGCCTTTCGTAATCGTCTCGTCGAGGTTCAAGAGCGCCGCCGCAACGGCATACCAAGCTGCGAATTCCTCGGCGCTCACGCCGGCAGGCAACTCGAACTTGCCGACGAAGTCCTTGGCGGATTTGGCGTCGGCCGGACGAGCGGCAGCGAGGAGATTCGTCAGCGTCGCCAGCTCTTCAGCGCGCGGCGCGCGGCTCGTCGCAAGGCGGAAGGCGTGAGTCAGGCGGTCGGCAGCGCTGGCATTCTCTGTAAGCACGCGCTTCGCGAAGGCCATCGCGGCTTCGACATAAACCGGGTCGTTCATCAGCGTGAGCGCCTGAAGCGGCGTGTTCGAGCGCGGGCGCTTCACGCGGCAGGCCATGCGGCTGTTCGCGTCGAAGTTCACGAAGCTCGGGTAGGGCGCGCCGCGCTTCCAGATGACGTAGAGGCCGCGCCGGTATTTTTCCTCGCCGGGGCTGACCACGTAGTCGTAACGCTGGCCACCGACTTTCACCCACAGGCCGTCGGGCTGATACGGGTGGATGGGCGCGCCGCCCTGCTGGAGACTGAGCAGCCCGGAAATGGCGAGCGCATTGTCGCGGATGGTCTCGGCGTCGAGTCGGTGACGCGGGCCGCGGGCGTAGAGGAGATTCTGGTCGTCGCGGATGAACAGCTCGGGCGTGACGCGCGACGACTGCCGGTAAGTTGCGCTGGTCACGATGGTCTTGAGCAGTTTCTTCATGGACCAGTCGTTGTCCATGAACTCGACGGCAAGCCAGTCGAGCAACTCGGGATGTGTGGGCGACTCGCCTTTGACGCCGAAATCCTCGGGCGTGATGACGAGACCGTGACCGAACAACTCGGCCCACCAGCGGTTGACCACGACGCGCGCCACGAGCGGATTCTCGCGGCTGACGAGCCACTGCGCGAGGTCGAGGCGGGTGAGGATTCGTTCTGAGTTTTGAGTTCTGAGTTCTGAGTTGGGAGTGAGCTTGGGCACCGCTGCCGTGGTGGGGCGGAGCGGATGCAGCACGGCGGGCGTGTGCGGCTCGACCTTGTCGCCGGGGGTGCGGAACTCGCCGCGTTGGAAGAGCGTGCTCATGCGGGGCTCGGACTCGCGCATGACGAGAGTGGTCGGGGCCTTAAACTTGCGCAGGTCGGCTTCGAGACGGGCTTTCTCCTTTTCAAGCCGTGCGTGTTCAGGGTTGTCCTTGAGCCGGAAGTCGGTGAGTGCCTTGGTCTGCTTCGCGGTGCGCTGGGCGGCGGGAATCTTAAGCGCGTCGGCCACCTCGGCAGGCTGGGCCGTGCCGCTGACGTTGCCGGTGATGGCGGAGAGCCGCAGGCGGCCAATCGTCCGGCTCGCACCGAAGTTCTGCTCCAGCTTGAAGCGCAAAACCGTGCCGCCGGCGAAGCCGAGCGGCTCCGCTGTCTCCAGCACAGCCCAGTGCGGCTCGCGGAATTTCGGACTGATGGCCCAACCGCCCGTTGCGGTGTTGTCTGGGTTGAGCAGGTTCGACACCGGGAAGTTGCCCTGCGAGAACGAGGCCTTGGCCGTGACGAACTTCACCGGCTTGGCTTGCTCCGGTTGGGCATCGGGCGCGGCGGTCACTGTGCAGTTGTTGAGCACGAAGTTGGGGCGCGCCGCATCACCGCGACCGGGGCCTTTGCCCGGAAGCGAGTCGTGGGTGAGCGTCTCCAGCTTGATGGCGCGGATGCCCGTGAGCTGCGTGCGGATTTCGACGAGGTAGGTGTCCTTGTCGGGCGCTGGTTCCCCGCTGATGAGAACGGATTTGTCAGGGAGCACTTCGTGCGTCGCGCCACCGGAGGAGTCGAAGTCGGCGATGTCGAGCACGTGTTCCTGTGCGGCTTTCATGGCGCTCTTCGCCAAGGTGGCTTCCCACGCTGCAGGGGCGGCGGCGGTGGCTTTTTCCAGTGCCGCAATCTGGGTTGTGACGGCAGCGATGCGGGCCGTGATGGACTGGCGCTCGCCGGAGGCGCCGGCGTCGTGCAGTTCCATCGTCGGCCCTTTGAACTGGATGGAGCCGGGGACTTTTGGATTGGTGCGGTCAGCCTCGAGTTCCGTGTTGTTGAAGAAGGCGAAGAGGCCGTAGTAGTCGCGCTGCGTGAAGGGGTCGTATTTGTGGTCGTGGCACTGGGCGCATTCGAGGGTCGCGCCAAGCCAGACGATGCCCAGCGTGCTGACGCGGTCGTGGATTTGGTTCACGCGCGTCTCCTCCGGGTCGGTGCCGGCCTCGACGTTCGTGGGCGCGCTGCGGTTGAAGCCGGTGGCGATGCGCTGCGACTCGGTGGCGTTCGGCAGCATATCGCCGGCAAGCTGCTCGATGGTGAACTGCGTGAAGGGCATGTCGGCGTTGAGCGCGTTGACAACCCAGTCGCGATACGGCCAGAGGTCGCGGAAGTCGTCGCGCTGGAAGCCGTGGGAGTCTGCGTAACGTGCGTAGTCGAGCCATGGCCGGGCCCAGCGGACGCCGAATTGCGGGGAGGCGAGGAGGCGGTCCACGAGCTTTTCAATTGCCGATTGCCGATTGCCGATTGCCGATTGGTAATCCCGGACGAAGGCGTCCACCTGCTGCGGAGTCGGTGGGAGCCCGATGAGGTCGAGCGAGAGGCGACGGATGAGGATTTCAGGCGGCGCTTCGGGGGCTGGCTGGAGACCTTCCTTCTGGAGGCGGGCGAGGATGAAAGCGTCAAGGGGATTACCGATTTTCGGAAGCCCGGGGCGGACCGGTTTCACGTAAGCCCAGTGCTTCGCGGCGGGCCCGGTGTCTGGCCATTTCGCACCCTGGTCTATCCAAGCCTTGATGATATCGGCCTGCGACTTGGAGAGAGGTTCGCCGCGATTGGGCATCACGTCATCATGGCCCTTCGGAAGCGAGATGCGGCGCACGAGTTCGCTCTGGGAGGAATTGCCGGGGACGATGGTGGCGGACTTCTTGAAGGCAGCGTCGCGCGAGTCGAGGCGCAGTTTGCCCTTCTGAAGCTTGGCGTCGTGGCACTCGAAGCAAGAGCGTTGCAGGATGGGGAAAATCTCGCGGGCGAAATCCACGGTGGCTGCGGCGATTGCGGCGGGGAGGAGTGCCGCGCCAAGAACGATGGCGCGAAAAAGTGGGAGGTCTGGGCGGACGGCTGACATCGTGGTGGTTTGGACGCTCGCAAGAGGAGCGGAGTTGTAGGGGATTTCCAAGGGCGGAATTCGCCCCGTAAAGCACGAAGGCCGCCTGACGGCGGCCTTCGGCGATTTCAAAAAGCGGTCCTGATGCTCAGTCAACGAAGGTCATCTCGTTGGCGAGGAGGAGGATTTGCGCGTATTTTTCCCAAGTGTCGAGGGGCTTGTTGCTGGCGTTGGGCCCGGCAAACTGGGCAGCGGCACTAAATGTGCCGGGGGCGCCACCCATCTGGTTGCCCATCTTTGGCATGCCAGGAGCCATGGCCGGGGCACCGCTTGCCATCGGCGCTCCGCCAAAGGAGTTCATGGCGGCGGGAGTCGGACCTGCGGCAGTAGTAGTCGTGGCCAGCGCCAACACGGGTGCCCAATTGAAGGCGTCGCCGACGGAGTTGCCGCGCCCGCCGCTGTCCACGATGAAGTCGATCGTGTCGCCTTTCTTCACGTCCACTTTGGCGATCTTAGTCGGCATTGTCCGGGACGCGGTCAGAGCGTAAGTGCCGATCTGGCCGGTGCGGCTGTGAACGATGTAACCCGAGACCCCGTCGCCGGATGGCGCGCCTTTCTTGGCCCCGTAGCCCGCCAACGAAAGCGTGCCGTCAACACTCAAACTGGCGTCCTGCGGTGCGGTGAAGCGGCGGATGACGGCCACTGTGCCAGGAGTTCCGCCATCGCGCGTGAGCTGGACACCGGGCATCCGAGGACCGGCTTCGTAGTGGCCGTTCGCATTGCCTGCGGGGGCCATGTTGTTGTTCATCATTCGACCCGCTGTCGGCGGGTTGGTGTAGACGGGCATCTTGAAGAAGCCCACTTGCCGCGTGCGCGGGTTGTATTGGCCGTAACCGTATTGCCAGATGGGCTTGGCGTCTCCGCCCTTCATGCCGGACTGGTCCTCAAGGAACCTCATGCCCACCTTGGTTTCGAGTGACGTGGGCATCCGCTGGAAGCAGATTTGGTAAAGCATCTCGATGCGCTGTTCCTCGTCCACTTTGTTCTTCACGTCGTCGCGGTGGACGATGGAGCGGGCGAGGTCGCCGACGAACGGACTGTTCATCAGGTAGAGCGCCTGCTGGGGCACGGTGGAGTTGAAGCGCTGGCCGGTGGTGGCATCCGGGTTGGCGAAATCGAACGTGCGGAAGATCGAGGAGAGATTGCCGCGATCAATGTAGCCGTAGATCGTGCGGCGGTAGGGATCGTCCTTGTATTGCATCGGATTGCCTCCCTCGGGGGTAATTCTCACGGGCGGGCCTCCGAGCTTGGGGTCGAGCTTGCCGCTGACCGTCAGGAGCGAATCGCGGAAGCCCTCGAAGTCAAGACGGCGGCGGTTCATCTTCCACACGTAGAGGTTCGCGGGGTCATTGAGCATTGGCTTGGCGCGGTCGTCGCTGCCCTGCATGTAGGTGGCCGAGGTCATGACGAGCTTGTGGAGCTTCTTGACTGACCAGTCGTTTTCCATAACCCAGGCGGAGAGGTAGTTGAGCAACTCCGGGTGCGTGGGGTCGTCGGCCCGGACGCCGAAGTCGGTGGGGGTGCGAACCAACGCGCCGCCGAAATGGTTCATCCAGACGCGGTTGATGAGCACGCGAACGGTCATCGGGTTGTTCTTGCTGGCGATTTCCTCAGCGAGTTCAGCACGGCCACTGTTCTTGCTGCTGAACGGCTTGCGGTTCGGGTTCAGCACTTCCAGAAACTGGCGAGGAGCCTCAGGCCCGAGGTTTCGCGGGTCGCCCTTGATCGCGACTTTCGCATTGCGAGGTGTGCTGGCATCGCTGATGGCCATCGCGCGGAGCGGTGCGCCGGGGTGGTTGCTGTCGAGTTGGTCGCCCTGCAGGGTGAACACTGCCTCGCCGTTGGCGATGCGGTTGTTGTCGAATCGGGAGAGCTGCGCGTAGCTGACGTTCACGGGTGATGCCTGAGGGTAGGAACCGTAGAAGACCTGGCGCAGTTGCTCCTGCGCAGGGTCGGCAAGTTTCTTAAGAGTGGAATCGTCATCGCCTTTCTTTTTCTTGGCATCGAGCACAACGGCACTGAACCACGCCGCGTCAGCGTCTCGGAAGAGTTTGGCGTAGCGCTCGGTGACGATGCGGAAGCTGGCGACTGGGGTGGAGAACGCTTTGGCGACGAGCGGATTGAGTCCCTGCATCGGGGTGCCGTCCTTGCTCATGTATTTTTCGGCGAGCTCCCTGCTCTTGGCGGTAAATTCCTTGTCGGACACTTCGTCCACTTCGAGAAGTTTGGCGTAGTCGCCCCAAGGAATGAAGATGGGATCCTTCGCTTTGACACGCTGGTCGAGGAATCGCTTCCACGGGCCGGCGACCTCGAACTGAAGTTTGGTGAGTGTCTCGAAACGCTGCTGGTCGGCCTGCCGGCCAGCGAACTGATAGTTGGTGTTGCCGAGGTTCGAGTAGTGGACGGCGAGCAAATAATCGATCGTCTTCCCCCTCGCCTCGCCGACGAAGGTCGCTACCGCACCCTGACGGTAGGCTTCGAGCCTGGCCTCGTTCAGCGCCTTCTTGGCGGTGTAATCACGGTATGCGGCAGTATCCTCGATCTTCTGGATGACGGGCTTGGCACCCATCGAGTAAGCCGAGCTGTCGAAGACGCCGTAGAGTGAGTAGTAATCCTTGGTCGGGATGGGGTCGAACTTGTGATCATGGCAGCGAGCGCAATAAACCGAGAATGACATCGTGCCCCGGGTGAGCGCGTCAATGCGGTCGTCGATCTCCTCCGCCTTGTTGTTGGTCGCGCGGTTCAGGGTGATGAAGCCCAGCGCAGCAAGGTGCTTGGCCTCGGTGCCAGGCATGGCGTCGGCGGCGATCTGATATTTGAGGAACTTGTCGTAAGGCATGTCGTCGTTGATGGCATTGACGACCCAGTCGCGGTAGGTGAAGGCGTGAACGAGGCGATTGTCGCCCATGCGGTTGTTGTTGTTGCCGCCACGGGTGTCGGCGTAGCGGGCGATGTCCAGCCAGTAGCGGCCCCAGCGCTCGCCGTAGTGCGGGGAGGCTAGCAGCTTGTCGATGAGCTTGGGCCACGCGTCCTTCGACTCATCGGCGACAAACTCTTCCGCTTCCTTCGCCGTGGGCGGCATGCCGAGCAGATCGAAGTAGGCGCGGCGGACGAGGGTCCACTTGTCGGCGCTGGGTGTCGGAAAGAGTCCCTTCTCTTCCAGCTTGGTGAGAACGAACAGGTCAATATCGTTCTGGATCCACGACTTCAAGTGCGCCTTGGGCTTGGGCGGTTCGGGTTTGACCACGGGCTGGAAAGCCCAGTGCTTCTTGGCCTTCGCGAGGTCCTCGTCGGTCTTGAGGATCGCAGCAGCCTTGCCGGAGCGCGGGTCGGGGGCACCCATGCGGACCCAGTTTTCAAAGTCGGCAAGGACGGAGTCAGGAACCTTGTCCTTTGGCGGCATTTGCAGGTTTGGGTCCGTGTGACGCATCGCCTTGATCATGAGCGAGCGGTCGGGTTGGCCGGCGACGAGGCCGGGGCCGGTGGAGCCGCCCTTGAGTAGACCCGCCTTGGAATCGAGCTGGAAGCCGCCTTTGATCTTGGCGTCCTTGTCGCCGCTGTGGCACTTGTGGCAGTGCTCGATCAGCGCGGGACGGATCTTCGACTCGAAGTAGTCGTTCTCCTCGGGCGTGAGCGGCTTGTCCTGTGCGAAGACCGGGGCGGTGCAGGCCACGGTGGCGGCGACCGCAAATTTCAGCATCGGTTTCATAGGCAGTTCTGTCTGTGCTTGCTGACCAATTTCAATTTTACCCGTCCGCAAACTAAAGGCCGGGCGCGTGATGAAACACGCGCCCGGCTTGGTTTCACCAAAGGAGTTAGGCGAAGATGGACTTCACCGGTTGCGCGCCCGACACATCGGTCAGGCGGAAGTCACGGCCACCGGAGCGGAAGGTGAGCTTCTCAGAGTCGAAGCCCAACGCGTGCAGGATGGTCGAGTGGAACTCGTGGACGTGAACCTTGTTCTCAACGGCCGCGCTGCCGAGTTCGTCGGTCGCGCCGTAGGAGGTGCCACCCTTGACACCGCCGCCTGCGAGCCATGAGGAAAACGCCTTGGCGTTGTGCGTGCGGCCACCGGGACCGTCTTCCGTGGCGCTGCGACCGAACTCCGTGCTGGCCGCGACGATGGTGTCCTTGAGCAATCCACGCTGCTTGAGGTCAATGAGGAATCCAGCCATGGGTTTGTCGAGGGCAGCGGCGCGATTGCGACCTGCGTTGGCAATGCCGGCGTGCATATCCCAGCCGCCGTTCCAGCACTGGACGAACTTCACCCCGCGCTCCAAGAGGCGACGGGCGATGATGAACTGACGAGCCTGCACTGCCTGCTCACCCATGCCGTCAGCACCGTAAAGCTTAAGGATGTGGTCCGGCTCTTTGCTCATGTCGAACGCCTCGGTGGCGTCCGTCTGCATGCGGTAAGCCAGTTCGAAGGACTGGATGCGCGCGTCGAGTTGGCCGTCGGACTGGCGCTTCTGCTTGTGAATCTCGTTAATCTTGCTCAGGAGGTCGAGCTGCTGGCGCTGCTCGGCACTGGAACCAATGAACTGGCTCTTGATGTTCTCGATGATCTGCTCGATGCGCGTGTTCGTCGGGTCCACATAGGTGCCTTGGAACGCGCCGGGCATGAAGGCCGACTGCCAGTTCACGTTGCCTGCGCTGGGGAAGCCGCGCGGGTTCATCGCGACGAAGGCGGGGAGGTTCTGGTTGTCCGAACCGAGGCCGTAGGTCACCCACGCGCCGATGGAGGGCTTCGGCAGACGGAAGTCGCCGGTGGTCATCATCTTCGTGGCTTCCTCGTGCGCCGGCACATCCGTCCAGTTCGACCGGATGATGCACATGTCGTCCACGCACTTGGACAGCTCGGTCCAGATCTCGGAGATTTCCAAGCCGCTCTTGCCGGATTTCGGAAATGCGAACGGCGAGGGGAGAATCTTGCCGCGCCCCATGCCACCGCCGCCCGACGTGGACTTGCCTTCCGCCTTCGCCATCTCGGGCTTCGGATCCCAAGTATCAACCTGTGACTGCGCGCCGCTGAAGTAGATGTGGCAGACGCGCTTGGCGGTGGCGGGATAGTGAGGCTGCTTGGGAGCGAGCAAGCTACCGCTGGCGGCCTGACCCTTCGCCTGGTCGGCGAGCATGCTGGCCAAGGCCAGTGAGCCGAAGCCGGTGCCCATCCGGTTGAGAAAGTCGCGACGAGTAGAATAGAGGTTGGGGTTCAACTCCATCCCGGGGTGTTTGCCACAGTTCCAGAACATATGCGTTTCGTTTTAAGTTTACCGCGTTCGCCAGAGCAGACGGCGGCTTTGATAGCCCTCTTCAATGTCCGTCTCACCCATAGTTTTGCCGGGTCGGAGTGATTCTAACAACTTTCTTTTTCTACGGTCGCCGGCTCAGGAATGGCGAAAGGGCACGAAGCGCTGGCGCCCTCTCCCAGCCTCGGAGGCACGTGTGTGAGGTCGCCGTCACGGGGGTGTTTCGTTCCGGCCTTCACTCACGGTTTGCACACGACCGCGACGGGGTCGCTCACGAGGGCGACATCCTCGTCGTTCGGGACGTGGAGGACAGGCGCGCGCGAATAAGACATTGCCAGCGGGGGTGAAAACCGGAAACCATCCCGCGCTTAAGCTAACCTATGAAACGAATCGTCATTACCCTCGCCTTGCTCGGAATCGCCTTCGCCTCGTCCGCCGCGCCGGCGGGCAACACTCCCGATGGCATTGAGCGCGGGCCTTACTTCACCGGCACCATCAAGAGCGGTTTCCCTGTCGCCAACAACCTCGCTATGAAGGGCGTGGTCGTCTCGGTGGGCGCGAACCGCGACGTGCATGTCTGCTACGACACCGACCTGATGCGCGTCTCGGTGGCGTGGGCGGGCGACTACCTCAAGTTCGGCAAGAGCCAGGTCGAGATTGTGCACCCGCAGCCGCCCGAGGTCTTGGGCAAGCCGCTCTTCGGCACGCAGGTCGGCCCCGGTTGGGCGATGGCTGGCCAGCTCGACGACGGGCGCACGAACAAACAGGGCCGTCTCCCGACCGAGTGGGCCAAGTATCGCGGCCTCTATCTCAACGGTTGGAACGTGGTGCTCAAATACACCGTCGGCGCCGCTGAGGTGTTGGAGATGCCGGGCGTGGAAAAAGTCGGCGAGGCGAATGTCGTCACGCGCACCATCGAGCTGGACAGTAAGACGCCGCAGACGCTGGTCGTGTGCGACGCGGTGCCGGCGGGCGGCGCGGCGGGCGCGAAGCTCACCTTCGACTTGCCGGTCGCGGGGAATGAACCCGCGCAGTCGCTCGCCATCGCGGTGCAGGGCGGCAAAGGCGTCACGCTCGAGAACGCGAACGGCCGTGTGCTCGCGAAGATTCCTGCGGGCAAGCAGTCCTTCCGCATCGCGCTCTGGAAGGGTGCGAAGTCGGACTTCGCCCCCGTGGAAGCCGCGTTGAACAGCGCCGCCAAACTCCCCAGCCTCGCCGCCCTCACCAAGGGCGCGGCGGGCCGTTGGACTGAACCCGTCGTGGTGCAGACCGTGCCCGGCACCACCGACGGCCCTTACGTGGTGGATGACCTCACGCCGCCCGTCCCGAACCCGTGGAACTCGAAGACCTTCTTCGGCGGCTTCGACTTCCTGCCGGATGGTCGCGCGGCGATTGCGTGCTTCCACGGCGATGTGTGGATTGTCGGCGGCCTCAATGACCCGCAGGGCAAGCTGACGTGGAAGCGGTTCGCCACCGGGATGTTTCAGCCGCTCGGCCTTAAGGTCGTGGGCGGCCAGATTTACGTCACTTGCCGCGACCAGCTCACGCGGTTGCATGACCTGAACGGCGACGGCGAGGCGGACTTCTACGAGTGCTTCAACAACGACACCGTCGTGACGCCGAACTACCACGAGTTCAACCTCGACCTGCACACGGACAAGGCCGGCAATTTCTTCTATGCCAAGGGCGCGCCGTGGCCGCCCAACGTGCAGTCGCCGCATCAAGGCACGATGCTGAAGGTCAGCAAGGACGGCTCGAAGCTCGACGTGTTTGCCACCGGCCTGCGCGCCCCGAACGGCAGTGGCCTCGGCCCGAACGGCTGGCTCACAGTCAGCGACAATCAGGGCCACTACATGCCCGCCAGCAAGCTGAACCTCATCCGCGAGGGCGGCTTCTACGGGATGCGCCAAGCCGCGCACGGCAAGGCCCCGCCCGACGACAACATCCACGCTTACGACCAGCCGATGTGCTGGCTGCCGATGAACATGGACAACTCCAGCGGCGGGCAGGCGTGGGTGGAGGGCACGAAGTGGGGCCCTTTCAACGGCCAGATGCTCTTCATGAGCTACGGCAAGGGCACGCTCTTCGCCGTCATGCCCCAGGAAGTGGACGGCACGGTGCAGGCGGGGATGGTGCAGTTCCCGCTAAAATTCCCCAGCGGCACGATGCGCGGCCGCTTCAGCCCCAAGGACGGCCAGCTTTACACCACCGGCCTGCGCGGTTGGCAGACCGCGGGCGTGCGCGACGGCGGGTTCAGCCGAGTGCGTTACACCGGCGCGCCGGTGCGGATGCCGCAGGCGTTGCACGTCTCGAAGGACGGCGTGCGCATCACCTTCACCGCACCGCTCGACGAGGCCAGCGCCAAGGACATCGGCAACTGGAACGTTGAGCTGTGGAATTATATCTACTCCGGCGGCTACGGCTCGCCTGAAGTCTCGACGAAGGACGCAAAGGTCAAGCAGCACGACAAACTCGAAGTCACGAGCGTCATGCTCAGTGCGGACAAGAAAACCGTTACGCTGAAACTCTCCGAGCTGACCCCGGCCATGCAGATGAAGATTAAATTCAACCTCAAGGCCGCGGACGGCGCGCCGGTGACCAGCGAGATTTACAGCACCATTCACAAGGTGGCGGCGAAGTAACCCGCAGTCGCAGGCTTCAGCCTGCGTGCGTGCTCTCGTATCACGAAGGCTCTGCCACAAACTTTACCTATGAAAAACTGCCTCATCCTCTTGTCGCTGCTGACGGCGTTGCCGCTCCTCGCAGCCGACGCCCCCAAACCCAACCCCCGCCCCGCCTACCTCACCGAGGCCGACGCGCGCGCGGCTGGCCCGGACTTCGACCTCCAAGGCGAATACGCCGATGCCGGTCTGGGCGCGCAGGTCATCGCGCTGGGCGATAGCAAATTCCGCCTCGTGCTGCACACAGGCGGCTTGCCCGGCGCGGGTTGGGACAAGTCCGCGAAGACCGAAGTCGAGGGATCACTCGACGGTGCGAAGGCCGTCTTCAAGAGCGCTGACGGCAAAGTGAGCGGCACCGTTGCCGGGGGCCTGCTCACCGGCGCGGACGCCGCGGGCAAGGCCTTCAAGCTCATCAAAGTTTTCCGCCAAAGCCCCAGTCTCCTCGCCAAGCCACCCGCTGGCGCGCAGGTGCTCTTCGACGGCTCCAGCGCCGACGCGTGGCAGAACGGCAAGCTGGATGACCGCAAGCTGCTCCGCTGCGGCACGAAGTCGAAGGAACTCATCAAGAGCGGCACGTTGCACATCGAGTTCTTCCTTCCCTTCAAGCCCCTCGGGCGCGGACAGGATCGCGGCAACTCCGGCGTTTATCTTCAGGACCGTTACGAGGTGCAGGTGCTGGATAGCTTTGGCCTCAAGGGCGAGAACAACGAGTGCGGCGGCATCTACACCAAGCACCGCCCCGCCGTGAACATGTGCCTCCCGGCGCTCACTTGGCAGACCTACGACATCGAGTTCACCGAGGCGCAGTTCGACGCCGCCGGCGTGAAGACCAAGGACGCCACGCTCACCGTGAAGCACAACGGCGTGCTCATCCACGACAAGGCTCTGGTCAACAGCGCCACCACCGCCGCCGGCCTGAAGGAAGGCGCGACGCCCGGCCCCCTCCAGCTTCAAGACCACGGCAACCCCATCTTCTACCGGAACATCTGGTGGGTGGCGGCGAAGTGAGCCGCGAAGAAGGCTTTTGCCACAAAGAGGCACAGCAGGCACAAAGGCGGAGGAACCCAATCCCCGATTCCTCTTTGTGCCTTCTGTGCTTTTTTGTGGCCAATCCTCTGGCTGAATCCGGATCCCCGGTGGCCCGTCGGTAACTCGTTCGTTGAACCAACACACTTGAAAATGAAACTCACTGCCCTGCTCGCCACCCTCATGCTCACCGCCTCCGCACTCACCGCCGCGTCCGTCTATGACGCGCCCGTCAAGGACATCAAAGGCAAGGACACCTCGCTCAAGGCTTTCTCCGGCAAAGTCATCCTCGTCGTCAATGTCGCCTCCAAGTGCGGCCTCACGCCGCAATACAACGGCCTCGAAGCCACCTACAAGAAATACCAGGCCCAGGGCCTCGTCGTCGCCGGCTTCCCCTGCAACCAGTTCGGCAAGCAGGAGCCGGGCACCAATGAGGAAATCCTCTCGTTCTGCTCCACGAAGTTCAACGTGACCTTCCCGATGTTCGACAAGCTCGAGGTCAACGGCGCGAACCGTCACCCGCTCTACAAGACCCTCATCGGCGAGGGCGGCAAGGACATCGGCTGGAACTTCGGCAAGTTCCTCGTCGGCCGCGATGGCAAGGTCATCGCCCGCTTCGAGCCACGCACGGCCCCCGACGCGCCGGAAGTCGTGAAGGCCATCGAGGCCGCCCTCGCCGCGAAGTAATCTCAACCCTCCACCAGTAGCGCGGGCAGTTTTGCCCGCGCTTTGCTTTTGAGCAAACCAACACCATGAAACTCCCGTTCCTCCTCACCGCCCTCCTCGCCGCTGCCACGCTCGGCCTCGCCGCCGACGCGAAGCCTGAACCCGGCACCTTCCTCACCGAGGGCGATGCCCGCGCCGCCGGGCCGGACTATGACCTGCAAGGCGAGTTCGCCGGCGACAAGCTCGGCGCACAAGTCATCGCGCTGGGGAACGACACGTTCCGCGTGGTCTTCCACAACGGCGGCCTGCCGGGCGCGGGCTGGGACAAGTCGCCGAAGATTGAAATCGAGGCGAAGCGCGAGGGCGAGAAAGTCGCGTTCGAGAAGGAGGCTTGGAAGGCGTCGCTCACGAAGGACTTGCTCACCGGCGAGGGCGGGCGGGGGAAGTTCGCGATGAAGCGCGTGCTCCGCCAAAGCCCCACGCTCGGCGCGAAGGCCCCGGCGGGCTCGGTGGTGCTCTTCGATGGCTCGAACTGCGATGCCTTCGCGGGCGGGCACTTCGACGAGTTGGGCCGCAAGCTCCTCGCCTCCGGCAGCAAGACGAAGCAGGCGGATTTTCAGAACTACACGTTGCACGTCGAGTTCATCCTGCCCTTCAAGCCGCTCGGTCGCGGCCAGGGCCGGGCGAACAGCGGCGTCTATATGCAGGACCGCTACGAGGTGCAGGTGCTGGACAGCTTCGGCCTCAAGGGGCTGAACAACGAGTGCGGCGGCATCTACTCGAAGACCGAGCCGAGCGTGAACATGTGTTTCCCGCCCCTCGTGTGGCAGTCCTACGACATTGATTTCACCGCCGCGAAGTTCGACGGCGAAGGCAAGAAGACGAAGAACGCCGTCATCACCGTGAAGCACAACAACGTGCTCATCCACGACAAGGTGGAAATCACCGGCCCCACCGGCGGCGGCAAGAAGGAAGACCCGACCGGCGGCGCCATCCAGCTCCAAGGCCACGGCAACCCGGTGTTCTACCGGAATGTCTGGCTGGTGAAGAAGTGAAGTAGGACAGCGCGTCCCGCCTGTCCTTCGCACTTTCAATTCCCGCTCAAGCGGCTCTACCGAACAGAAGTCAGGCGAGACGCGCTGACCTACTGGGAAGGCTCACGCCAGATACGGAATCGTCAGTGGTCCTTGCGGCAGCACGGCGACGCGCGATTCGGGTCCGAGCGCCGCTAGCCGCGCCGCGACTTCTGCACCAATGTCGCGGCACGGCTTCAGGTGCGCCGAGGCCAGCACTTCATCCGACAACTTGCTGTAAACCAGCACCTCCGCCTTGCGCTGGATGAGCGCCTGGATTTGCGCCTGCCACTGCTCGGGCTTCACGAAGCCGGGCGTGGCGAGCATCGCCAGGATTTCCTCGGAGCTGGCCGCGCTGCGCAGGAGCTTATCCAGCGGGCTGTTGGCCGGGACGCCCTCGCTGCATTCGCAGGCGAGGATGATGAGCCCGCCGGGGCGCACGATGCGCGCCGCCGCACTCATGCCCTTCACGCCCTGATAGAGATTCATGTCCAGCGGGTAGCCGCTGTTGGTCGTCACCACGATGTCGAACGGTTCCTTCACCCGCTGCATGGCGGACTTGCGGACGTATTCGTAGCCCGTCTTGTGCGCCGTCTTCAGGTCGCCGGCGAAGACGTTCGTGATCTGCTTGGTCTCGTTGAGCGTGACGTTGAGCAGAAAGCTCGGGCCGACGCGCAGCGCGATGTCGAGGAGTTCTTCCCACAGCGGGTTGCCGTCCGTGATGCCGAAGGCCGCCCGCGGGTCGCCGATGTTCTGCGCGCCGTGGTTGCTCATGACCGTGGCCAGACCCGCGACGCCCGGCGCGATGCCTTTCGGCCCGCCGCTGAAGCCGGCGAAGAAGTGCGGCTCGATGAAGCCCGTGATGATGCGCACGTCGGCGTGGGCGCAATGGCGGTTGAGGAGCGCGGGCGCCCCCGTGCGCGTGGTGCCGAACTGCACCATGTCCGCGTCATGCTCGCACTCGTGGTTGATGACGCGGTAGTTCGCGACGACTTCGGGCGTGAGCATCTTCTCCAGCTCGGCCTTGGTGTTCGGCCGGTGCGTGCCGGTCTGGTTGAGCAGCGTGATTTGGTCGCGGGTGACGCCGTGCTTCGCGAGGTATTCCAACACCCACGGGATGATGCGGTGGTTCGGCGTGGCGCGCGTGATGTCGGTGAAGTTGACGCAAACCTTCGCGCCGGGGGTGAGCCACTCGCGCAGCGGTTTCGCACCGATGGGATTGTCTAGCGCGGCGAGGAGGGCGGCCTTCTCGTCGGCGAGGGCGGGGTTGTGCGCCGGTTCGATGACGGTGGTGCGAGCGTCGGGGAATTCGACCGGCAAGTGGCCTTGGCCGTAGGCGAGATTGACTTTCATAGTTTCAAGTCCGACGAAGGTAAAGCGACCGGCGACAGGGAGGCAAAGCGTTTCACCGTGTCCGTCAGTCGGATCGAGACGCGGCTATTTGTTAACAGAGTAGCGCTGCCGACCCGTGAGTAAGCCGCGCACCGTGGCGAGCATTCCCGCCAGCACGAGCAAGACGTTCACCCACGGCAGCAATACGAAGGTCTTCCAGTGTCGAAGCCGGAGCGTTTCGAGGTTGGCGAGGTTGGCCCCGACGAACAGCACCGCCAGCGCCGGCAACGGAAACACAGGCGCGAGCAGAACTACTGGATACAGGAACTTCGCGAGATGATGCGTCCAGTGTCCCGCGTAGGGGATGCGGCGCAGCGCGAAGCCCCACTTGCGGAAGAGCGCGCCGAAGGATTCCGCGAGTTGGAAATGCTTTCGCACCACGTCGCGGCAGGAAACGGGCCGGTTCTGCGAGTGGTGGTGGAGGACGGCCACATCGCTCACGAAAACCTCGCCCCGCTCGCTCAGGCGCAGGAACAGGTCCATGTCCTCGCCCGCGAAGTGGAAGCGGTCCGTGTCGTAGCCACCGATGCCCCGGTAAACGTCCGCGCGGTGCAGGTCGAACTTCCCGCTGATGCCCTGCCGGATGCGCCCGACCCAGCGCGCCATCAAGACCTGACCCCAGAAGTTGTATTGCCGAAAATTTTCCACCGGCAGGGTGACCAGCGCGACGACGGAGACGCGCCCCGGCAGCGCAGTGAGTTGCTGGAACATCCGCTCCAGTGCGGTCGCATCCTCCGGCACGCAGTCCTGCTGCATGTTCAGGATGAAGTCGCCGGTGGCCGCCTTCGCGCCGAGGTTGTAATCCCAGCTCAATGCCACATCCACGGGGTTCTTCACCAAGCGCGTGCCATGCGGCGGGGCCTCCATCGGCTGCGGACTGCTGTCCACGAGGATGATTTCGTGGGGCTGGAGCGACTGGCCAAGGAGCGCCTCCACGAGCCGGGGCAAATCTCCGGACTTCCCGTAAATAGGGATGACAACGGAAACCTTCGGAATCGCCGGCATGGCGTTATTGCACGGACTTGATCTGCACACTCCGCACCACGGTGGTCGTCTGGTAGGTGGCGATGCCCAGCGGGACGGAGCTTTCGATTTCGCCGAAGCGCATGGAGATGCGGCGGTCCTTGAGGTCTTGGTCCACGACCTTCTCGTCGTTGATCCAAGTCTCGAGTTTCGCGGGCGTCACCTTCATGCGGATGCGGAACCACTTGTCCTTCTCGTAGCCGAGGAACTTCGTGGTGTCGTTCTCCGAGGCGTCGAGGCCGTCAATGCTGCTGATGCCCGTGGTCGCGCCGCCCCAGCCGCCCAGCACCAGCGTGGCGTGCGCCTCGCCGACGGGGAAGGTGAGGCCGATGAAGAAGTCGTTGCCCTGCACCTTGAGGGCTTCGAGGGTGATCTCGAAGTTCGTCTTGGGCACCGCGTTGGTGAAGGTGAGGCCGCTGAGGGATTGCCCCGCGTCAATGCGGATGACCGGCCCCTGGCCTTTGAAGTTCGGCTCCACGGTCACCTCGCCCGCCCCGGCGAACCCGGAGTCTTTCCAGCCGATGAGGGTCTTGCCATCGAAGAGGCTCTTCTCGGCGGCGGCGGGTTTGGCGGCGGCCGCGCCCGTTGAGGCGGTGGTGGATTTGCAACACGCGCAGTCCGGGGTGCTGCAGCCGGTGAGCAGCGCGGCAACCAGCGCCACAGCAGCCATCCAAGAGCGAGTTCGCAGAGTCTTCATGAGTGCCAGTCAGTGCAGGTTAGTGGTGCTTCCGTTCAGTGCGACGTCGCCTTCTCCGCACCGAGGCCGGTGTTCGCGCGGACGGTCAGTTCGGCGAACTTCACCTCGCTCGTGCGGTCGTTGCTCATGAGCGTGGCAATCCACGCGGCGAGGAAGCCCAGCGGTATGCTCACGATGCCGGGGTTCTTCAACGGGAACCACGGTGCGGCGTTGATGAGCGCCTTGCCGTTCGGGTCCATGACGCTCGGGCTGAGAATGATGAGGACGATGCTGCCGACCAGGCCGACGCCCAGCCCCCAGACCGCGCCCGCCGTGTTGAAGCGTTTCCAGAAGAGCGAGAGCACGATGACCGGAAGATTTGCGCTCGCCGCGACGGCGAAGGCCAGGCCGACGAGGAACGCGACGTTGATGGTCTGCAACTTGATGGCGAGCAGGATGGCCACTGCGCCCACGACGAACGCCGCGATGCGCGCGACGCGGACTTCCTCGCCGGGGGCGCGCTCGGTGCCGTGATGGAGGACGTTCGTGTAGAAGTCGTGCGCGAAGCTCGTGCTGGCGCTGATGGTGAGGCCGGCGACAACCGCGAGGATGGTCGCGAAGGCCACGGCGCTGATGAACGCGAAGAAGATTTCGCCCCCGAGTTCCTTGGCCAGCAAGGGCGCACTCATGTTTTCCACGCTGATGTTCGCGGGTGTCAGGATGGTGGCCGCGCCGAAGCCGAGGAAGGTCGTCATGATGTAGAACGCGCCGATGATGGCCATCGCCCACACGACGCTGATGCGCGCGGTCTTCGCGTCCGGCACAGTGT
>Ga0208960_1000743_pt1 | contig 17951 bp, 14 predicted proteins | sample GreLakmeON33MSRF_FD_187703 | JGI IMG/M metagenome (GOLD analysis project Ga0208960, IMG submission 187703) | Freshwater lentic microbial communities from great Laurentian Lakes, MI, USA - Great Lakes metaG ON33MSRF (SPAdes) | ecosystem: Environmental > Aquatic > Freshwater > Lake | place: Great...
ATCGCGGCCATCTGGCCTGGCACCGCCGCCGGATCGAACAGCTGGCGCGCGCAGTCCTGCGCCGTGGCTTTGCACATGGTGTTGATTTTGATGACAGCCGGCGACATAGAGCAGCCGCACTGCGAAAGCAATATAGCGCTGAACCTCAGCATCAAAGGTGCCGAAAGGTATCCGTGGCTAACTCGATCTCCTGCACGAACATTGCCAGCTCGGCATGCGCACAATGGACGTGATATTAATGTGCCGAAACGATGTGGCGGAAGGAAATAGGGGGTGGAATGACGACGCACGGCCTAAAGAGCATGAGCAGCCCACCCAACCTGATGAGCACGCCCATCTACCTCGGCTTGTACGACACTAAGATGCATGGTATGCTGAATTTGGTTGCAGATCTTTCGATTGTTGTGACGCGCCTAATGTGCACATTGATCAATTAAAACAGGTCATCATGAAAACCAGCCCAATAATTCCCGAAGATTTCTCAGCCTCTGTGATCGCAGTGCCACCTCTAGCCCGACACATGGACCTTAGTCTCAATCAAGGAGAAAACACTGAGTTGATCCACCATCTTGAGACTAACGGTATTCGTACGTTTGTGTATGGTGGCAATGCCAATTTCTACCACCTGCCAGTAACCGAATACCAGGCCACATTGGAGTTTTTGGCCGGGGTCGCCAGCGCAAATAGCTGGATAATTCCATCTGCTGGGCCTGATTACGGTCGCCTCAAAGATCAGGCCGATATTCTGCGTGAACTCAATTTTCCCGCTGTAATGGTGCTGCCCCAAATACAGTACATAACTCCAACTGGTGTCGAGGTGGGCTTGAGGCAATTTGCAGAGCGTTCGAGGTGTCCCCTGCTCATTTACTTAAAATCCGAAGAGTATATGAGTCCTGGTATGGTGGGTCGGTTGGTGGACGAAGGGTTAGTCTGTGGCGTGAAATATGCCATCGAACGGACTGACACGAAGCAGGATGACTACCTGCGTGAACTACTTGAATGTATGGATTGTCGCAATGTCGTGAGTGGCATGGGGGAACGCCCAGCCATAATTCATATGCGCGACTTCCAACTAAGCGGCTTCACATCTGGGTCCGCATGCATCGCTCCCAAAACTGCTAACCAATTCTTGGAAGCGTTAAAAATAAAAGCCTATGACCGTGCCGAGAATTTACGCTGTGCATTTCTTCCGTTGGAAGACCTCCGAGATACCATCGGACCTGTACGGGTACTACACGATGCCGTGACTTTTTCGGGTATTGCAAATATGGGCCCAATGCTTCCAATGCTAAGCAATCTCGAGTCTGAGCACAAGTCGCGTGTACAAGCAGTAGTTAACCAACTCATTGGAATTGACAATAAGTGTTAAGCACAAAGTTTTGATTTCTATTCAACAACTTCAGGAGTTTCCATTGACTCAATATCACACTGTCAAAACTATATGGAGCGCACCGCAATACCTATAAATTGGGCTGCCATTGATTGATGTTTAATGGACGGGTAACGCGGACGCTTGCGGAGGGCGGCTGCCCGAGGCAAACATCTGCATTTCACAGTAAATACTAAATTCTATATCTACCCAAAACTTTTATGATAGTAGATGTGCATTCCCATGTCTTCCCGTCACTAGGAGCGTTTTCCGCCACGTTTTTGGCCGAAGCATCACGCATGCGTACAAACAAAATTGATATGATCACACGCTATGCTGATTACCTAGCCATGGCTGATAACTGTGTCGCTACAATATGTTTTGGTGGAAAAGCACAACTGACTGGACTTTGGGTGGATGATAAGGATGTTGCACAGTACGTAAAGCAAGATCCAGTTCGCCTGATCGGTTTCCTGTCGCTCGACCCAACACAACCCGGTTGGGAAGAGGAGATGAGATTCGGACATCAGGAACTCGGTATGCGAGGAATCAAGCTACTTCCCATGTATGCTGGGTTCTTTCCCCAAGACACCGCTCTCGACCCCCTGTGGAATTACGCAGAACGTAATAATTTGCCTGTGATACTGCACGCAGGTACAACCTTTGTATCAAAAGGCCCGATTGAAACTACCTTGCCCCGCAACATTGATGTTGTAGCACGGCGTTTTCCAGACGTCCGCATTGTAATGGCACATCTTGCCCACCCTTATGAGGGCGAATGCGTGGCAGTGATACGTAAACACCCGCACGTGTACGCAGACCTAAGCGCCCTGCATTATCGACCATGGCAATTATTTCACAGCTTGATGCTTGTCCATGAATATGGCGTTTGGGGAAAAGTGCTTTTTGGCACTGACTTTCCGGTGACCAACGTCGCAGATTCCCTGGTTGGGTTACGAAACTTGGCCCAAATCAAAATCAGCAACTTTGGTCTACCAGCCGAACAAATTGAAGCTGTAATAAATCGAGATGCACTTGCGGTTCTTGGCTTGCGCTCGTAACACAGTCGAATAATTAATCACCCTTTAGTCACCCCTTAAAAGTGGCCGCGACAGCACAACAAGATATGCATGGCATATTGAATAAGTGTAACAGTCCTCATGGGTCATCAGTGCGCCGCCGATAGTTGTCAGGAACCACAAGCACTACTTAGTATAGAAAAGGGGAAACCAGTTCATTGCGAAGCCACCGCCGTCTTCCTGAGCAGTGGCGGCCTGCCAGCGGCGCAAATACTGGAAATTGGTTTGCACCCTGCGGAATGCTACCAGCCCGCCACCTCCACAATGTACGCGCCTTGTGCATCGTAGCGCACATGAAATGGCCTGTCATCAAAAGGCCACTCGCCAAGCCGTTGGGAGCCAGCTCCAGCGCCGACCCCAGCCAAGTATACTGGTGCTCCAAAGGTATCAGCAAAACTTCCACACTTGCCCTGCGCGCCAGCAGCGGCCTCCCTATTCCACCCGTCAGCACAACCACTTCCGTAGTGATGCAGCTCTGGTCAAGCACGATGACGCGGGCTTTGCGGACGCGCCAATCTGACATGCTTAAAGACGCGTGATAGTCTGCGTGGCTGAGGGGTTTTCTTCTACTCCATCCGCTCAATCCGTACGGGAGCTAGTCCTTCGGAACGTACCCGCGCACATGCGTTGGCAAAGTCCACCCAGTCATATTTCCAGTCACCCGGAATCCGCGCGAAAAGATTTGCGTAACTTGCCACGCCCTCGGGGCCGCACAACCTGACACCCCGTCCAAACGCAAATACAATCTCAGCAACCGCATTGCCAGTGCTCGTAACTGCGCTGCCGCCATCGTGCCAGTACAGAATTTCTCCAGGCAGGGGAAGCATGGTGCGTTTCTCCGGCGGTGCGGGCTTGGCTACTTCGAGTATCATAAACGACTCCATGCCTGAGTAGCGACCGTGCCACCAATCATTTTCAACAGGTAGCATACCCCAGACCAGCTGGCATGTGACTGGCGCCTCATCATCAAGCATCTCGGCGATAACGGATTCGCCAGTTTTCACAAACGAAAGTCGGATATATCTGCGGTGTATTTTCATTTATTTAGCCCTGTTGGAAGATAATAATATGGACAATCGAAACATTCAAAATCTAGGAGTGACTCGCGCCATGTACTCTTTGCGAAGCAAGCATCGCATCGTATAAAGGCCACCTTGAATCTGACCAGGGCGAACATGTCCGGCAACGCCAGCCAACAGGTAGGCTGAATGCGCGTCTAATCCAGTAATATCTATGATGAGGCGTATCATCTCATGCAAAACAACCACCGCAGCCTCCTCCAGCGGCCGAGCGGCAGCTATCGTCACCCAACTATCTGCAGTCTCCAAATATGGCCAACGAAGCCCGGCCCGGCGCCCTTTTATAACCTCACAACGCAGGGTCACCTCACCGCGAATTTCAACCTCGTTTAGCTCTCCATCGCCTTGGATAGCGTGACAGTCACCAAATCCAAGCAAGGCTCCTGAAACTTCAACCGGCAAATACAGCGTACTGCCAGACGTCACTTCAGGAATATCTAGGTTGCCCCCGTGTTGCCCCTGTCTGCCTGTATAGATAGCTTCGCAAACAGGCGCGGTCCCGATGGTGCCAATCATCGGACGCACCGGTAATTGCAATCCAGGAAGCAAATTAATCAAGCCGTCTCGTACTTCAACCAATGTCGTGTTGGGTCCGTCAAAAAACTCGTGGAGCCTAAACATATCCGGCCAATAACCAACTTGGCCCACGGAATCACACTTGATGTGCAAAATGTGTACAGCCAGTGTATCGCCTGCATTTGCACCTTCGATAAAAATTGGCCCAGTTACCGGATTTCCGTTCCAACCTTCGGCTCGCATCGCTAGCAAAAATTCTGGTGTCGTCGTAGCCGGAGTGCGTGTTCGGCCACCCCGGTCATCCTCGGTTTCGACGATAAATATCTCGCCAGGTTTCACACTTGCCACCGGTTTTAGCCGCTGGTCAAACAACACAGCCAGTTTATCGCGACAAATTCGCTGCACGACTCCTCCTCGATCGCATAATTGCAAAACTCTAGCTAGTTGGATTGGGATTCATGACCGCAATGTGAATTTCGTGGCAACCACTACCGCCCAGCTGTCGTAGCCCTCTGGTTCAATACAATCATTCGTTTTCCGAGTCACTTCACTGTTTAAACAGCCAAACCTAGAAGTCACTACTTTTCACGATTTCGGGAGTAAAGTAGTTTTTATAAATTCCAACCGCAAGACTTTAGACATTTGGCAATCACTAAGTGGTTTATAACACTCTAATTGTCTAGTTATCACAGATCAAGCAAACGTAGCGCATTACTGATACTGCTAGAGAAGTAGACAATAGTCAAACTCTCGACGGGTTGCAAGTGCTTCACGCTCCCTTGCCACCCCCTCGGAATATGCGCTCCAAATACTGTCACGGTCGGAAATTCAGATTGACAGACAGTGACAAACAATAAATCCTTTAACCTGGCGAGATAGGGGGTCTAGAGTGTTACAGAGTCGAAAAATTCCTCCAAAGCTCCAGCCACGGAGTGCACTATCGCATTCAGATAGGATTTCCCTAGGTCTTCGCTTGCCAAATCTGGGCTGTCAGTATATCCATCAAACGTCTGCCACGAACCATGGTTTTCGGTGCGATACCGCGGGTGCAGGCTGAGTTGGGGAGGATCCTTGATTTCCCGATGAGGTAGGGGCTTAAGTATTAGGTCGGGACGCAAGGCCATCATTAAACAGGTTTCAAACATGCCCGCATGGCCTGGCATTCGCGATGGGCCATTAACGGATACTTTGATCATTGCCTCCCATGCCGTAACCCAATATGATGCGGCCGCAAAATGAACCGGGTGCATAAGTGCGAGATCACGCGCCACAAGCTGCACTAGCTCTTGGTTTCCCCCATGACCATTAACAATAAAAATTCTCTGAAATCCAGCATGGATAAGTGACTCGGCCAGCTCATATAACACCCGGTAGTAAGTGAGGGTGTTAAGCGACATAGTGCCGCCAAACGGGATGTGGTGTTGCGAGCATCCGAATGGTAGGGTGGGGGCAACCACTATTGGAATGTTTTTAGCCGCAGTAGCCGCCGCAAGGCGCGCAATGTATTCTACGGCAAAGTGGTCGGTCCCCACCGGCAAATGCGGGCCATGCTGCTCGGTAGCTCCTACTGGCATAACCACCAAAGTGTGAGGGCTTTTCGCCAAGCATTCTTCACGCGTCCATTCTTGAAAGAGCATTGATGTTTCCATGGTTCGTTTATGCGCTCACGCCCAATATGGGAAGAAGCTCTTCCAGTTTTCGTAAATAATCATGTCTTGTATCTCTAATGGAATCTTGGGCAATGCCGTACCCTCGACAGGCTTGTTTACACTGCGCAAGCCATTGATTACATTAGTGATTGTCCCCGAAGGAAAATCGGAGGCGAGCAAGATCTTGTGGGCGATCCCATATTCCATTGCGGTCACCATTGCCTGCCAGTACCGCCACGGACGGTAGTGCACTGCTGAAATATCAGTATATACATTAGGGCATTTGCGGGCGAGAACAATGGTGTCTTCCTCCCAAGGGTGGCCCAGGTGGGCTATGATCATCTTTACATCAGGGAAATCCATGGCAACATCTTCGAGCTGAAGCGGCAGGCTCCACTTGAGGCGTGCTGTGCTTGGAAATGTAGTGCCTTGGTGCCACATGATGGGTAATCCGTGCTCCTGACACTTTTTGAAGAGGGGCCAGTGCCGCCGGTCCTGAGGATCAAAATGCTGATAGACGGGCCCAAGCTTGAGTCCCTTGAGACTTAAGTGGCTGACACAGTACTCAAGCTGCTCCACGCAGTCAGGCTCGTTCGGGTCAACCGAGGCCCACCCCTCAAGTTTTTCCGGATGTTCCTTAACGTAATTTGCAATCAATTCGTTTGGCACCCAAATTCCGGTTGCTTTTGCCTGAAGACCAAATACAACAACCCTTCCAGCTGGTTCAGATACCAGCCAATGTTGTTCCGGTTTCGAATCGTACGCGTGCAAATCTAGCCGCCCCACATAGGCCTCGCCCCCCGAGTACTTTAGCTTGATCAGCTTAGAAGCCAACGCTTCCTCAGCCGTAGTCTGGGCTATGTGATCGGGATACCACATCAAATGCGTGTGACAATCGACAATCATATATATCTCCTTGGGAAATTGTTTTCGTCCTATGCCGAAGAAAGCGTTGGCCCGAAAGACTGCTTAGCTTGTAAATCGCCTCAAGACATTAGCGGTGATCGAGGAAACCCCCTCATCAACTGCTATTGAAAGCGTCCAACATAGAGAACCTGCCGAAAAAACTGCGCCACCACTTTCACTTTCATAATATACGACATCCGCACCACTGCCGCCCGGGTTTTCCCCTTTGGCCAGAAGTTGAATATTAGCCGGAGACGAGGCCGAAAGTTTATCCAGCTCATGCGCTGATGCGCCGCCCGGGCAGCGCTCATGCAGGCTCTGCGTGCCGAATAGACCTCCGTGCTCCAGTCCAGTTCCAGCAAACACCCAGTGGCTGGGTTCCAACACTCTAAAAGGCGCACCGGATTGGAATCCTTCATGTGAATACTCTACACCGAGAAGGCAAGCAGCTGACTCCGCCCGTTGCTCTGCAATCAATTCCTTCCGGCAGCGAATGCTGGTCTCATTTTCAAAATCGAATTCCGCCTGCATACCAGCTCCACCCAAATAGACTAATTTACCCGAATCGGAGTAGACCCATGCCTTCAGCCGGGAGTACATATCTTTGGAGAAATATTCGTTGTGGGTATTGAGAATAACCGCCTTGTACTTATGCAATGGAATGCGACCGTAATGCAGTTCAATCTCAGAATAGAGGTCATAAGCGAAACCCTCGCGTTCGAGCCATCCCAAAAATCGCCACTCGGCAGGCGCCATGCAGCTCTCCAATCTGCCCGAAATGCTGTCCGTTATATGGGCATTCTCAGGCACCATATTGAATAATTCAGGACGATCGAATGAGAGGGGTGCACCAGAAACAGCAAAGGGCCACACACCAGGCTCCGTAAAGCGCTTCAAGTCTTGGCGAGCGTTTATTACGGGTGCCGCCGGAAGTCCATCCTGATTTACGTAATTGCTGCGTCCGCCAAAGTTATTGTATGCATTCCAAGTGATGTTAGAAGAGAGCACTGCAATCGAAGCGCGCGGCAAAGCCGGCATGACAATCCAAGGGAAACTGAAGAACCGGCCAGCTGTAGTCTTCGCATGAAAGTAATAGAGCCCCGATCGGTCTGGCGCCACCACGTTCTGCTGGTGCCACCGGCTCTTATAACCATCCCTGTTCCACTGTACGCCAGTCTGGGAATAGTCCCCATCGGGCGTAGTTTGAATGGTGCATCGTGGACCATGGTCATCAAACCAGCCCAAACTATACACCAACTCCTTTTCCCATCCGTAACGCCACAACTCAAGCTTATAGGCTTCCGGAGAGTGCACTCGGAACTCAGAGCTCTCTCCCGCGCGCACCCATTTTGGCCAAACATATCCCAACAGCCCGTCCCGTAACAACCGAAAACTGTGCGGATGCGCTGGATCTAGTGCCACCGTAACAGTCTTGCCGCCGTAGCCCTCCTTATAAAGCGCGACTCGGTAGGTACCCGCGGGAATTGCGGCGTATATTGCGCCACGCACATTCGAAATCACGTCAACACGATAGCCATTGCCTTGAAGCTCTATAAAGGCACCAGCCACTGCCAAGTATTGTTCGTCACTAACGTACCCTATCAGCATTATATTAACTCCTGTAGTTTGAAATTAATTCTCAAAGCACTTTAATAGAGCCCATATAAAATTTGATCGACATCGAAGAGGCCATAATCAATTAAAGTAAGCACTCTGTGGGTCAGGATGACCAGCATCCTGTGCTCAACTTGGTCTTGCGGCACGTGGGTCAAAAGCGTCTCGTAGACCGTCCCCCAGAAAATTAAGTGCAAGTACAACCAGCGCAATTGAGGTAGCGGGAGGAATCCAGACCCACGGCATGTGTTGGAGCACATTCACGTTAGTGGCCAAATTAACCATATTGCCCCACGAAGGCGCGGGCGGCCTTACTCCTAGCCCCAAGAAGCTCAGCGCAGCCTCCAATAGAATTGCCTGCGCCATAAAAAAAGTCGCCGCCACTGCCACCGAGCCTAGAATGTTAGGTAGAAGGTGACGAAAAATTATCTGCCAATCAGATGCGCCAATCACCCGTGCAGCCACGATAAATTCAGTCTCGCGCACCGCAAGGATTTGGCCGCGCACCAAACGCGAAATAGAAGGCCAACTTAACAGTGATATGACTACGATGACTGATTTGAGGCTAGGCCCTATGATAGATACAAAAATGGCAACCAACAGCAAGCTCGGTAATGAAAGTAGTGCGTTGGTTATATGCAGTACTGTCCCATCAATCCAGCCTCCATAATAGCCCGCCAACACCCCCAACAGTAAGCCAATAAAAACACTAATGAAGACTGAGCCAAAGCCCACCATTAGCGAAATGCGAGCACCCCATATAAGTCGACTAAACACGTCATAGCCCAGTTTATCGGTTCCTAAAATATGAGCCGTACTTGGGGGCTGATGAATTTCCCGCAGGTTTATTTTTTCCGGGTCCGACCTCGAGAGTAACGGCGCCCCAAGTGCTGCGATTGACATTACGCTCAATATAATGATGCTGACAACAGCACCTCGATGACGAGCGAAGCGACTCAAAGCCAAAGATAATTGTGTGTCTCGGTTGTACGGCATCGTATCTTCTGTTGTGGTGACCAAGTTAGGACTTGCGCCCTAGGCGAATTCGTGGATCCGCATACGCATAAGCAACATCGGTAAGAATAGTGCTAAACAGCACCGCTGGTGCAATCACTAATATTACGCCCATCATTAACGCAGGGTCGCGTCCAGCGGCCGCCTTAACAGCGAGCTGGCCCATGCCAGCCAAGCCAAATATTGCCTCGGTTATTACTGCACCCGCCACCAAATCCGGCAGCGTCAAGCCAACGACTGTAATAATTGGTATCAGTGCATTACGGAGACCATGGTGCCAAATCACAGGGCGCGGTGGCAAACCCTTTGCACGCGCCGTAATTATGAAATCGCTAGCCATGACTTCCAACATAGATGTGCGGGCGTATCGCGCCACGCGTGCCGCAAGTGCCAAGCTAAGCAATGTCACCGGCATTACCATGTGGAGGAAAAGATCCCAGAGTTCGAAGGACTTGCCCACCGAAACAAAGCCACTAGTGGGCAGTAGTTTTAGTCTGGCGCCAAAAAAGTAAACCATAACCAAGCCAACTACAAAGCCAGGAAATGCAATAAAAGCTGTCGAGAAACCAGTAGCTAAAGAGTCAACCAGTGAGTACTGGTGGTTTGCTGCAATGATGCCAATGCCAACGCCCAGTGGAATACCCACTAGGGCGGCGGTAAACATTAATAGTAGAGTTGGTGGAAGACGCGCAGCGAGTGCTTCCCCCACCATTCGCTGGTTGACCACTGAGTAGCCTAAGTTTCCGTGAGCGATTTCTGACAGCCAGATGACAAAACGCACAGGAGTAGGCTTATCAAGCCCCAGCTCTTGCCGCAATGCAGCCATTTGTTCATCAGATAATTCCGCTAGTAGCTCAGGATCAATAAGCGCTGAAAGTGCATCGCCAGGTGCTAAGGCTAATGCAAAGAAAGCTAGAATTAGAATTCCAAATAGGGTTGGAATGCTCTCCAGTAACCGCCGAATGACATAGGTGGCCATATATTTCTAGTTACGCTGCGGAGTGCTGGTCGCGTACTGAAACTCTACGGCCACCTACCGGGTCAAATCACCGTTTATAGCTACAGCTAGCTATTACGGACCAATTGTCCACTTTTCGATTTGCGCAAAACTTTCGCGTGCATTGGGGTAATAGGTAAAGCCGCCAATCGATGTCCTGTGTGCGTGAGTATTGGCCACAGCCCAAAGCCAGTTGTATGGCAGGTCCTCATTCAGGATGTCGGCAATCTGTGCATAGAGGCTGGTTTGCTGCGCTGCATCTCCAGTTGCGCGGGCATCAGCAAAAAGCTTATCCATGTCGCAGTTTGCATAATTGGTACCCCTTGGTTTTTCACAACTGAATGCGCCAGAGGCCTTGTCTGGATACAAGTTCGAACCGCAACATTGCAGGGTGATTTCATACTGATCGTGATTCGCTAACATGGCTTCCCATCCAGCTCCGTCAAGCGGCGACAGTTCGACCTTAAGTCCCAAAGCAGACAAATCGTTCTGTAATGCCGTCGCAATATCAGCCCAGCCTGGCTCATCAGCGATATAAATTACGCGAATCGGCTTTTCAAGCTTGAACTTGCCATCCTTCACAGCATCCGCAATTAGCTTCTTGGCCTTGTCGGGGTCATATTTGTACTGATCGAGGTTCGAGTTCTTTTCATCAAACGCGGTCCAAATCCACAACAGCTTGCCGGCACCTTCAAATACCGTATCAAGCAGCGTGCGCCGGTCAAATCCATAGTAGATTGCTTGCCGAATTCGTTTGTCAGCCACTTGCGGGTTGTCCACGGGGAACTGGAGGCTTTGCTGGCCAACGCCCGGAACACGCTGAACCTTGATGCCTGCAACGTCCTTAAGAACGTTAAAATCAGTTGGAGGCAGGTCGAACACCATGTCTACTTCGCCAGTCTGCAGTTGAGCTGCCGCTGTAGTAGATAAAACACCAAGCCGATATGCGATTTTAGGAATCTTGGGGGCACCTTTGTGATAGTCGGCGTTGGCGACATATTCCGCCGCAACATCTTGTGTGTATTTCGTCAACTTATATGGCCCGGAACCAATAGTAGCCACTCCCATGGTAAAACTATCCGCTTTCAGCGCGGCCGCGTTTTTGCCATCCAAAAGATGTTTGGGCAAAATTACATAAGCTGGGTCAGTCAAGTTCCGAAGCCAAACGGCGTCGGGGGCAGACAAATTAAAAGTCACGGTGTGATCGTCAACTTTCACAAGACCAGTCGGCACATTGGAAGTGCCTTTCACTGTGTCCGCACCATCCACAACGAGCCAGTTTTTGATTGGGTACGTGCCAACATAGTCATCAGCCATTTGGGCTGCCGTAGCAGCCGTGTGGATAACATCATCGCTAGTGACCGGAGTCCCATCGTGCCATTTGGCATTAGGATTGAGCTTAAAGGTAAAACTCTTGGCATCTGCTGAAACCGTCCAGCTGTCTGCAAGGTCAGGTATGTAGGTTGACTCGTCAACATCTACCTTAACAAGTGTGTTGAAAACCAGTTGTAGATTCATATACTGGTTTCCGGTCTGAAAGCAGATGGGGTGAAAGCAGGTGGGCATGTCACTGATTCGTGTCACTATCAAGGTGTCTTTGACCGGAGCATCAGTGGGAACTGGTGCAGGCACCTCCGTCGGAGCAGCAGTAGGAACTGGTGCCTCCGTCGCGACCACAACCGGAGCTACGGTCGCAACTTCGGCAACGGGGGCTGGAGCGGCACAAGCAGAAATCACAAACAAACCAGCGACTAACGCCCAAAACAAACTGGGGTATCTGATATTCATAATAATCTCCTAGTTAAAAAAACGGGTACCAATTACTGTGGAACACTGTTAACTTTAAGATCTATAATATTTTCTCCTTTGCGAATGAGTCTATGACATTTTGCTATTTAACTACTACTACAATATAACAGCAATTGGATTAATAGTCAAACCTAACTTTGCCTGCCTGCTCCGCCACCGATGCGCTCGCAATTTCTGGGGCTAAATTAGCTTTCTCGTGCGCCCCCTGCGTGGATAATAAATACATAAATAGCCTACCCGGCATCAATTTTCAAGAACTGAGGTTTTTATTGCGTTATGCGGGAATGGTTGGCCGACAGGTACAGTAGAATACAGCGGTATGAGTGGTTAAGTTCGCACCAATGCCATCGTACGATTATTTAGGAAAGTCAAACAAATCTGTATCTTCGCAAAATAGAAAAAAAACTAGGGAATAACAATGAAAATCACACGTATTGAAACTTTTCCGGTGTTGGTGCCGATTAATCCTACTCGGGCCATTCAGGGCGGGCGCGGAAAACATTCGGCATCTCCTTTTCTAATGATTCGCATACAAACAGACGGGGGTATTTACGGCATCGGTGAAGTGTCTTGCACCCCAGGCTGGAGTGGCGAAGACAATGTTACGGCTGCTCATTTCATTAACTCAATTCTCAGTCCGATTCTTATTGGCGAGGATCCCACCGAGATCGAGCGGTTGACTACGTGGATGGCTAAAACTCTGGCGAACAATCCATTTACTCGTTCTGGTATCGAGATGGCGTTATGGGATATTTTAGGCAAGGTGGCGGGATTACCTTTGTACCGCCTATTAGGTGGTGCCGTGCGTGAATTCGTACCCACCAAATTTTCTGTGTCTGGTCTGGAACCATCGAAAGCCGCGGCGATAGCAACTTGGGCTGTAGAACAGGGGTTCCGCACCATGAAAATCAAGGTGGGTATTGATCCTGAACAAGATGTTGCACGCGTACGCGCTGTTCGCGAGGCAATCGGCTCAGATGTGAGGTTAGGGGTTGATGCAAACGGCGGTTGGTCACCTAGAGTTGCCATTCAAACCATTTCCCGCTTGTATGAGTACGATATATATTTTGCAGAACAACCAGTAGCGGCCTTGGATGTAACTTGGCTTGCGGACGTACGCAAACATATACAGATTCCGCTAATGGCAGATGAAAGCGTCGGCAATTTACACGACGCGATGGCAATAGTAAGGGCTGCTGCGGCAGATGTGCTATCCGTCTATATAGGCAAAGGAGGTGGAATTGGTCCGGCACGGAAAATTTCGGTGGTAGCTGAGGCAGCTGGACTAACCTGCACTGTTGGGAGTAATTTGGAACTGGGCGTGGCCAGCGCCGCCATGATACACCTTGCCATGGCGACAACAGGCATTAATGCTGAAGATTTCCCCTGTGATATCTTGGGGCCATTTTTTTATGAGGATGATCTGCTTGTTGAGCCGCTACAAATCAAAGCTGGTTCTGCACGTCCGTTTGAGCGACCCGGGCTTGGTGTTGAACTGGATGAATCAAAATTGTACAGATATCGGCAAAGCTAGAATTTTTACGGACTACCAAACGCGGATACCGTACCCCATACTGAACTGCCATTTTATATATAAACTATCATTACCCGTGTTAGTGGATCCAAATTTGTAGTGCGGCAGCTGTGGGCGCTCCAGTGACACGTATCTCACCCCTAAAATTCCTTACTGACCTGACCTTACCCAGCAAAACATACCCATTGTCGTTGCACCGTTTAACGGGTAGCTGCTCATGTTTGGCTGTCACGGCAGTTAGTGCTGCGCCTTGTGCGAAGTTCTACGAGACTAATCTAGCACTATTTGCTTCAGCCGGCGCGCTAAAAAACCACAGGAAATATGGAATAGATCGCTGCCCGTAGCTCCGATGCGCTGCCTACAAGCATCGCAAACATCCCGCTATCGTCAATAGCTAATTGACCATCGCTTTCTTTATAGCACTAGCCCGAACATGGCCGAGAGCATCACATCGGCGAGCTACTAGCTTAGCGCGGCTTTGTATGACACGTGACACCACGCCAGCAAGCTTGAGTTACGCTCAGCACCTATGGTTTTTGCGGACCTGATACCGAGTGCGGGTCGCATACGCCCAGCCTACAACCAACAATAATGAGGCGCTTACCATGGCGAATTCGACTCTCTATAATCCCACTACCAGCCACAACCAATACATCGAGGCGGAGATAATTGCACTACAAATACCTACACAAGTTCTCACCCATCCGTTTGTCTGAGTAGACATGAGAGAAAATTTCTTAAAGACCAACCTGTAAATCGCAAGCCACCACAATTCAAGCAGCGGCTTGACTCGGGATGAGCTCCACTCCAATCCACCTGCCTATTGCGGTGCGTTCAGTTGTGGAGATTCACATGCAGCTGGCACAAACTTTCTAGAATTCTAGCTGCAGATTTTGGTTCTGGTGGGAACGCCAGTCGCCTATGCCCCGCTTCGTCCACACTATCTGGAAATTGTGCTCTAATCCATGCTGCCCCGCGGAGCATTCTTGTTATAAGTTGAACTCGCTTGCCTTAGAAGTTACAGTCCAGATCTATCCGTAGGTCAAGTAAATAAATGCCTTCAACCTTGTTTTTCTACTTGATATTTTACTCCGACACAAGTGGAACTCGCCATTAAGAATTGGTCGTGCTTGGCGCACCTCCGAGTTAATCTACCCATGTTAAATTTTGGTCATAGGAAAAGATAGCTCTTCTGTACGAAGTGAAAAACACAACATCTAGTTATTACATAGGCCCAACACGGATTACCAGAGCACGGGTACAAACAATACTGGCTAGAATTCACAAAAAGCTTTTCCGACCACTTACTATTGCGAAGCTGAAAATGATACGCGGAAATGACAGGTCAACTAAATTCAATCGGTATCGCAATATCTTTAAGAGGGCTGTATAATGAGAGAAATGTGCAGTAAGTAATTAGGGTACCGGCATGAAAATTATCGATATCGACACTATTCGCGTTGAGATTGGAGTGGACCGCCGAGTCGGAGTAGTCACCGATACTAAGGGCTTTCGCTTCAAGTCACAAATTATCGTTATTGTGATGAAGACCGATGATGGCCTCGTTGGGTTGGGCGAAGCAAATGGGTCGGCTGACTGGAGTGGCGAGACTCATGTGGGTGAGCAGCATATTATCGACCATTTTTTGACGCCCCTCCTGATTGGAGGGGATCCTCGCGACATCCGCTATAACATGAAGAAGATCGAGAAAGTGTGGGCTAATCCATTTGCCAAAGCTGGTTTAGAGATGGCGATGTGGGACATTCTTGGCAAATCCCTGAATACCCCACTTTATCGGCTGCTTGGTGGACCAGTCCGCCCGCCCCGTATCCCTTTACGTTTCGCTATTATGCCTGTCGATATTCCCAGCGCAGCCGAAGTAGCCCGCCGTATGGTCGATGAGGGATGCCAGATAATCAAGGTAAAAGTGGGCCGAGACAGTGCTGAATTAGATGTGGCCCGAGTGCGGGCCGTACGCCTCGCTGTTGGACCAGATGTGCGCATAACTGTCGACGCCAACGGTGGCTGGACTGTAAATGAGGCGATCCGAGCCTCGCGCAGCCTAGAAGAGTTTGACGTCGCATTCGTCGAGCAACCAGTCAATCGCCTCGACCTAGATGGAATGGCCCAAGTTCGCAATCAGACCAGACTGCCAGTCATGGCAGACGAATCGATATTTACGGTCCAAGACGCCATTAAATGCATTCAGAAGGGCGCGGCAGATATTCTCAGCGTTTATCCTGGTAAGAATGGCGGCATTTTGAATGTGATGAGTATAGTATCGCTCGCAGAAGCCGCAGGAATTCACTGTGCAATTGGCAGCAACCTAGAGTGGGACATTGCTTCTCTGGCGATGGCCCACCTCGCTGTATCACTCCCAAACATTACTGTAGAGCGATACGGAGCGGATATTATCGGCCCGCTATTTCACATCCAGCATGCAATGGTCAATCCGATTGACTGTAGTGTTGGCTTTCTCACAGTACCAGATAGGCCGGGACTCGGTGCCGAACTTGATATGAACAAGCTGAACCAAGTCCGAATATAATCGATCTAGGAGGAAACGCGGTTGGCCTACGAACAACGTTAAAAAGATTTAGGAATTGTCATTCCAGAAAAAATATGGGGAAGAGAATTGTCTTGTGCAAGCAAGTTAGCAATCTGGTGTATGTTTCTGGCCATGGACCTAATGAAGCCGATGGTTCTCTAGTGCTGGTCGGCGCGATTGGTCGCGATCTGACTGTCGAACAGGGATACCATGCAGCTCAAAAGGTCGGACTCAACCTTCTAGCTAGCTTGCGGGCCTATCTCGGCACTCTGGATCGAGTGGTAGACATTGTTAAAGTATTGGGCTGGGTACAATGCTTTGATGGCTTTGTTGATACGCCTGCGGTCATGCACGGTTTTTCGGATCTCATGATTCAAATTTTTGGTGAGCGGGGAAAGCATGCGCGTTCCGCAATTGGCACAAACGCTTTGCCAAACAACATGTCAGTTGAAGTCGAGTGCATTGTGCGCGTAGGATAACCGCGCCACTTTCGAAAATCTAAACGAATGCAGCTTCGCTTCGGCTTTTGTCTCAATAAATATGCGGACAGATTAGTAAATACAAGTACATCGCAGCCTACGCAATATATGCCATGTCTTAACATTAACTTTACCATTTTAACAGTACTAACGAGCACTCTGGTTAGGCGCAAGCACGCCGCGATCCCAATTCTGTAGCACCACAGACGCTGTTTGGCGCACTATTTGTCATAGACCAGTCACTTCAAACACAAGCTTGCGACAGCAGTCTGAACCCACCTAAATTCTGCCGACATTATTGTGCGCAAAGCAGACAGCCTCTATCCCGTTGTCTCAAAAAGTTTAGGACATCAATTTATAACACAAATTGTTGAACCACTAAAACTAAACAGTGACAAGTTGAAAGATCCAGTTGGACACCACAAGTTTAATTTTATTGTTTTAGAAACAACTCTGTGTTCTGGTGCACCTAAGTAAACGTGGCGAATGAGTTTGAAGCCAGTGCCTGTTCGCGAAAGAAACTTCTTAAGGGCACGCGAATGCGTTCTAGGCTCGCTAAGCGGAACGAACACGACCTAAGAATTCTCTGCAAAACTACATGTTTTGGTAGTTTTTTTGCGTGCGACACTATGGTTATACAGAACTGGAAGATTCAATAGTACATTATTTAGACAACCCTTATTTTAAAAATACGCTGCTATGCCGAGTGTGCAAGCTGCTGCGAAATTACCTCAGGCCCGTTAATACAATAGTCTAGTGTTGGATTGTATATTAAGGTTGCAGAGTCAAGTCAACAATTTTTGCACACGTTGCACTGCACAAATATGTAACACCTCCAGCGCTGCCCGCGAAGCGTGCCAAAGTAGATTGAGGCAACCAATCCACCAGCGTGCCAAGAAAGAACGGATTTTTCTCTAGCACTGAGACTTGTAGTTGACCGCACCCAAAATCAACTTGATGTTAGTTGCTGAAAACGCGCACCAATGTTTTTAGCGGTGGCGACCATGCTCGGCACAGCCCACAGCTACAGACACTGGGCGTGAAAGACAAAGTTGGACTCAAAGGCATTTACTGCATGCGCCACAGTCAAGCCCTGCCTGAACTTCGCCCCTGCCAACGCAAATCGGTCCTGACACACAACCGCCAAAGCCGCGTGCAGTGCTAGTCGCGGTACTTCACTAGTCTCGGGGTACACCGTACGCGATACACTGAGGCTTTCAACCTCTTTACTATTTACGGACCGCCACTATAATTTGCCGCGCGCCATTTGCTGCAGGCGCGCAGCAATTTTTTCAGCCGTGGCAACCACCGCCTGCGCTGCCAGCTGCTGCCGGCCCCGCGCCGGAAAGCGAAAGCTG
>Ga0208960_1000744_pt1 | contig 17948 bp, 11 predicted proteins | sample GreLakmeON33MSRF_FD_187703 | JGI IMG/M metagenome (GOLD analysis project Ga0208960, IMG submission 187703) | Freshwater lentic microbial communities from great Laurentian Lakes, MI, USA - Great Lakes metaG ON33MSRF (SPAdes) | ecosystem: Environmental > Aquatic > Freshwater > Lake | place: Great...
CGCGGCGAGCAGTTCGACTTCGCGTGGCGTGAGCTGCTTGCCGAACTTCGGCGGGGGCATCACGTCGTCGAGATCTTTCGTCGTGACGCGATGGAGCAGCAGGCTCTGCTGCGGCTGGCCGGACACGATGGCGCGGCGGCCATCGCCGAGGTCCGCACCAAGCCCCTCTGCCGTGTCCAAGCGCAGGCCCACGCCCTTCTTGCCGCCCTTGCGCTCGGCGGCGTCCGGCCCATGGCAGGTGAAGCACTTGTCGGAGAGGATGGGCCGGATGTCGCGCTGAAAATCCGGCGGGGCGATTGCAGCGGACTTCGGCGCGGGCGCGGCGGAAGCCATGCGGCTCGCGGCGCAGAGCAGCACCGCAAGGCCAAGGTGTTTCAGTAATCGTGTCATACTTGTTCTCAGGTCGCGGGTTTGGACGCGCCAAGCCAGCCGGTGATTGAGGTTTTGCGAGGCGAAGAATCTGCCAAGCCGGCGGGCTTGTCCATCGCCGCGCGCTTTCACGCCGCCGCCAGCGATTTCGCGCGCTTGCGCATCTCCTCGATGAGCGCGAGCGCGACGGGCGGGAGGCTTGGGTGGCGCAGCACGGCGACGGTGATGGGCTTCACGCCTTCAACCACCAATGCGCGCAGGCGTTTGTCGAGGGGCTTGCCGGGAATCGCCAGCGTCAGCCCGATGCCGAAGCCGCTGGCCGCGTAAGTCTCCACCAACTCCAGCGAGTTGACCTCCATGCCCGGCGGCCACACGACGCCGCGCCGCGCGAGGTAGTCATGGAAGTTCTTCGTGATGGTCTCGTTGAGCGGCGGGCTGATGAGCGTGTGCTCGATGCGGTCGCGCTTCAGCAACTCCTCCACGCTCGCGATCTTCAGCGTCTTCGGGACGAGCAGGATCACCGGCACCTCCAGCAACGGCTCGGACTGCACGCCCAGCGGCGGCGTGCCGTCGAGCACCGTCACGGCAAGGTCCACCTCCAGGTCGGCGAGCCACTTCTCGATCTGCGGCTGCAGCCCCTCGCGCAAGACCATCTTAAGCTTCGGGAACTTGCTCCGCAGCGTTTGCAACATCGCCGGCAGATGATCGCGCAGGATGATAGTCGCCGCGGCGAGGCGAACCACTTGCGTCGCGCCGCCGCGGACTTTCTCCTCGACGCCTTTGAGGCCGTCGAAGAAGGGCTTGATGAAGGTGTAAAGCTCCTCACCCGCGGGCGTCAGCGAGAAGGGACGGCGCTGGAAGAGCGGCCCGCCGAGGTAATCCTCCAGCGCGAGAATCTGCCCGCTGATGGCCGGCTGCTGGATGCCATAAGGCATGTTGCGCGCCGCCGCGCTGACGCCCTGATGCTTGGCGACGTAGTAGAAGAGCTCGAGGTGATGGATGTTGAGCATGGCGTGGAGATGTTGCTGGGAGTTGAAGGCAAGTCCGCCGGTGGAGCAAGTGTTCAGTGTTCAGTGGGGCGCGCGCCGGGCACGACTGAACACTGCCTACTGAATACTTGCCCCCGCCCCACTACCGCACCCGTGCCAGCAGCCACGTGAGCAGCTCACTCGCGGCGATGCGCTCCTGCTTGCCGTCGTCGCGGTGGCGGATGGTGACGGTGTCCTTCACGCCGGCCTGCGGACCGTCCTTGATGCCCTCGAAGGTCTCGAAATCCACCGTCACGCAGAACGGCGTGCCGGCTTCGTCCTGCCGCGCGTAGCGGCGGCCGATGGACCCGGCCTCGTCATGGAACGCCATCATGTGCCCGCGCAATGACTCGAAGATCGCCCGCGCCTTCGCGGCCAGCTCCGGCTTGTTCTTGAGCAACGGCAGCACGGCCACCTTGATGGGGGCCACGCGCGGATGGAATTTGAGCACCACGCGCGTCTCGCTCTTGCCCTTCGCATCGGTCTCGGTGACTTCGCTGAAGGCATTCGCCAGCAGCGCGAGGATGAGGCGGTCCACCCCGGCGGACGGCTCGATGACATGCGGGATGTATTGGCCCTTCGCGAGCCCGTCGGCGTCCTCCTGCGCGGCGGCGCCGGCCTCGGCGACAGGCACGCCGGACTTCGTGAGATACTTGAGCCGTGCCTGGTAATAGCGGTCCTTCAGCTCGGTCTGCTTCTCGGGCGGGAGCTTGCCGAAGGCGGTGCGCAACTCCTCGTCGAAGATGCCCATGGACTTGCCAGAGGAGCGCTCGTGCTGCGACAGGTCGAAGTCGCTGCGGGCCGCGATGCCTTCCAATTCGTCGCCGGCGACGTTGCCTTGCTCGTCCCGCTTGCTGAACGGAAACTTGAACAGAATGTCCGTGCAAGCGCGGGCGTAGTGCGCCAGCTCGGCGGGCGTCTGCCGGTGAAAGCCTAGCGTGTCCAGCGACAGCCCGATGCCTTCGTAGAAGCGCACGCGTTCCTGCACCCAATAATGATGCCACGCCTGCCAGCCCCAGCTCGGCTGTGGCTCACCCGGATGGCCGGTCTCCGGGACCGTAGTCACGCTGCCAGTGATGGCCTCGACCGCCTCGTCCGGCTTGATGAAGAACTCCAGTTCCATCTGCTCGAACTCGCGCGAGCGGAAGGTGTAGTTGCGCGGCGTGACCTCGTTGCGGAACGCCTTGCCCATCTGCGCGACGCCGAAGGGCACCTTCTGCCGCGACGTCTCGTGGACGTTCTTGAACTGCGCGAAGATGGCCTGCGCCGTCTCGGGACGCAGATAAGCCACATCCGCCTCCGTGGCCGTGGGGCCGACGTAGGTCTTGAACATCAGGTTGAAGGGAACGGGTGGAGTCAGCAGCGAACCGTTCTCGGGGTTGAAGCGCTGGGAGTTTTCGACCTTCTCCATGCGCTCGCCGAGCAGCTCGACCGCTTGCAGCCCGCGTTGAGCGTAAAACTGCGCGGCGGTCTTGCGAGCACTCTCCGGCGGCTTGCCCGCAGCGAGCAATACGGCGTAAGGCTCGCTGACTTCCTTGGCGGACGTGGTGTCCTTCGCTCCGGTGAAGTGGTAGGCGTTGCCCGATTGCAGCTCGATTTGGTCCGCACGGAACCGCTTCTTCGTCAGCAAGCAATCACACATCGGATCGCTGAACGTGTCCACATGCCCGGACGCCCGCCAGATGGCCGGGTGCATGATGATCGTCGCTTCGAGGCCGACCACGTCATCGCGCATGCGCGTCATGCTGGACCACCACAGCTCCTTCACGTTGCGCTTCAGCTCCGCGCCGAGCGGGCCGTAATCCCAAAAGCCCTGGATGCCGCCGTAGATTTCCGAGGATTGAAAAATGAACCCGCGCCGCTTGCACAGCGACGCGAGCTTCTCCATCAGCACATTCTCTTTCGGCTCGGCCATAGGGCGCGGAGTGTTTCGGAAGCCGCCGGGCAAAGTCAAGGGAGGCAGGTTGAGACGCCGCCGCCCAGCCTCACGGCCATTCCGCCAAGCCAATCACCGGCAACGCGAAGCGAAACGCTGCCGCCTCTTCCGGCGTGCCGGCCGCCTTGAAGACTTCGTGCATCTTCCTTGGCCGGCCCGGCGTGGCGATGGAGTCCGGCTGGCGCGTCCAGAGACCGAGGTTCAACCCGCCTTCGCGCCCGTGATCTACATGGCGATGCAGGATGAACGCATCAATGCCCGCGAGCGACGTGACCTTTTTCCACGCGTAGCAATACGCCGCCGCCTGCCACAGTTCGCCGTCCGGTTTGTCAGGACAATGGAAGCCTTGCTCCGAGAGAATGATGCGCCGGGGCTGGCCTTGATGCAGCAATTCCGGGCGGCGGAAGTAGGCGTCCAGCACTTCGAGATTCTTGAACGTGATCTTCGGCGTGTCCTCGCGCGCCGTGGGCTGCTTATCCAACCAAGTGCGCGGCTCGAAGAGGTTCTCAGGATACGGATGCTGCGCGAGATGCCAGTCGAAGTCGCCACCGGCCCGCGCGAGTCGGTTGAAATCGTCGATCAACCCTCGGCCCTCGCACGAACGTAGCGGGCCGCTGCGCATGACGCGGTCCCAGTAGTGCGTGAGCGAGAGATAAACGCGCGCGTGCGCCGAGGATTTGCGGACGGCGGTATGCGTGATGCGCACCGTGCGGAGGTAGTCGGCCACGACCTCAGCGCGCGTGGCATTGCCGAGGTTATACCACTCCCAGTGCGCGTTGACCTCGTTGCCGACGATGTAGCCCCAGACGCGGCCGTTGGCTGAGTTCGTGCCGGAGTAACGGTCGGCCAGAAATTCCAGCGCGGCCTGGTAGTGGCGCAGCCCATCGGGCGTGACCGTGTTGAAGGCCGTGAGCTTGTTCGGCGTGGCCGGGTCGCAGCGCGGGTGCTTCATGAACACGTCCACCTCCGCGCGCCCGAGGTAGTGCAGCAGGATGAGATTCACCACCACGCCCGCGTCGGAGAGCTGTTTGACCGGCAGCGAATCGAGGTAGCGGTGGTTGAAGAAATAAGTCTGCCCGTCCATTTCCCACTTCAGCGAGTCGGCCTGCGGCTGAAGTTGAATCAAGCCCGCGAGGTTGAAGTTCAGCGTGCAATGCCGGATGCCCAACGCGAGCGCGTCCTCCGTCATCTGCACTTGCAACCCCTTCTTGCTCGACGGCGTCGGGTGCGGCTCGCGGTCGCGCGCGAGGCTGGCCACGTCCTCGACAAAGCGAATCGCCCCGACCGCCTCGCGCGCATCGCCCGACCCGCGGGCCGCGACGAAGCCGGAGTAAAGCCGGTCGCGCGCGCCGTCGAAACGCGGCAGGCGGACAGCCGCAGCGAGTTGGCGGACGACGACCGTCCCAGCCCGGGCATTCGTCTCGTAAGGCGCCAGCTCGACGAGGCTCAACCCCGCCGCCGAAGCATCAAGCTGGAACACCAACTCCGTGGCGGAGGCCGTCACCTTCGCCACCCCCGCAGCGCTGGCTTGAGCGCCCGCGAGTAAGGCGACAAGGCACGCGCGAAGGAGCATGGCTTTAGAAACTGAGCTCCGGGTGGCAACTCACTCCAACCGACAATACGACGCCAACCCCTGCACGCCGCCCTCGCGGCCGAAGCCGCTTTCCTGGTAGCCGCCGAAGGGGCTTGCCGGGTCGAACTTGTTGTAGGTGTTCGCCCACACGACGCCGGCGCGGAGCTTGGACACGAGCTTGAAAATCTTGCTGCCTTTGTCAGTCCACACGCCGGCGCTCAGGCCGTAGGGCGTGTTGTTCGCGCGCTCGATGGCTTCCTCCGGCGTGCGGAAGGTCATCACGCTCAACACGGGGCCGAAGATTTCCTCCTGCGCCACCCGATGGCTCGCGGTCACGCCAGTGAGGAAGGTCGGGGGGAACCAATAGCCTTTCGTCGGCAGCGCGCACTTCGCTTGGTAAAGGTCCGCGCCTTCGTCCACGCCGCTCTGGACGAGCTCGCGGATCTTGTCGAGCTGCGCGCGGGAGTTGATGGCGCCGATGTCGGTGTTTTTGTCGAGCGGGTTGCCGACGCGGAGAGTCGCGAGGCGGTCGCGGAGTTTCTTGATGACCTTGGCGTGAATGCTTTCTTGGACGAAGAGCCGCGAGCCGGCGCAGCAGACGTGGCCTTGGTTGAAGTAGATCGCGTTGATGATGCCTTCGATGGCTTGGTCGAGCGGCGCGTCCTCGAAGATGAGGTGCGCGGCCTTACCGCCGAGTTCGAGGGTCAACTTCTTCTTCGATCCGGCGCACGCCTTCGCGATGTGCTTCCCCACTTCCGTGCTGCCGGTGAACGCGATTTTGTCCACGTCGGGATGGTTCACGAGCGCGCTGCCGGTCGCGCCCGCGCCGGTGATGATGTTCACGACGCCGTCGGGCAGCCCGGCCTCGGCAAAGATTTCCGCGAGGCGCAACGCGGTGAGGCTGGTGGTCTCGGCGGGCTTGAGGACGACGGTGTTGCCGCACGCGAGGGCCGGGGCGATTTTCCACGCGGCCATGAGGAGGGGGAAGTTCCACGGGATGATTTGTCCGGCGACGCCGAGCGGGCGCGGCGTCTTGCCGGGGAAGGCATACTTCAATTTGTCCGCCCAGCCGGCGTAGTAGAAGAAGTGCGCGGCGACCAGCGGCAAGTCGAAGTCGCGGGATTCCTTGATGGGCTTGCCGCCGTCGAGGGTTTCGAGGATGGCGAGCTCGCGGGCTTTCTCCTGGATGATGCGCGCGATGCGGTAGAGGTATTTGCCGCGCTCGCTGCCGGGGAGCTTCGACCAGACGTTTTCGTAAGCCCCGCGCGCGGCTTGCACGGCGCGGTCCACGTCCACGTCGTCGGCGAGGGCGATCTCCGTGAGTTGCTCCTCGGTGGCGGGGTTGAGGGAGGCGAAGTATTTGCCCGAGTGCGGCGCGATGAACTTGCCCCCGATGAACAGCTCGTGACGCGGCGCGATGGGGATGTGTTTGAAGTCCTCCGGTGCGGGCGCGTAGTCCCACTTGTTGCCGAAGTTGAGGCGGCGGTCCTTCGCGGGGACGGGCTTGGGCGCGCGGGCAACAACGGTGGCGGCACGCTTGGTCCGCTTGGGCAATTGCGGCATGGCGCGAGAAGGGAGGGAGGCGGAACTGCGGGCGGGCTTGCGTTGGGTCGCGGCTTTCACGGGCGGGAGGCTAGCAAGAGCGGCGCGCGTTGCCAGCAATTAGCCGGGACCCCTGGGCCAGCCGACCTTCGCTGCTCATGACCTGGTTCATAATCCTGCTCCACTGGAGAGCCGAGCGGAGGAGTAGATGTAAAAGCGAGCAGTGGGAAAGTTTGCGGGACGCACCACGCCCCTGCGCATCTGCTCACCCGCCCGCGCTCCCATCTGCCCGCCTGCAGCTCAAGGCGCGACCTTCGACGCGATCTCGCTCCACGCCCCCTGCCCTGCCGCGCCGATGCCCGCCACCCCTCACCGCTTCCCCAACCGTTCCAGCAGCCGCGCGTGGATGTTGCCGAAGCCGCCGTTGGTGAAGACACAGATCACATCGCCCCCCTGCGCGTGCTGCCCCAGGTGCTGCACGATGCTGTCCACATCCGGCAGGAAATGCGCGGCCTTCCCGTGAGCCTTGAGGTCGGCGGCGAGCTTCGTCGTGTCCAGTCGCTCCTCCAGCGGGAGCACATGGGCGAAGGCAACTTCCGCGATGATGATCGTGTCCGCCTCGCCGAACGCGGTGGGGAAGTCGTTTTGAAAGACGTTGCGCCGCGTGCTCTGCGAACGCGGCTCGAACACAGCCCAGAGCTTTTGCGTGGGATGTTTAATGCGCAGCGCCTTGAGCGTCTCGCGGATCGCCGTGGGGTGATGCCCGAAGTCATCCACCACCGTCACGCCGCCGGCGATGCCGCGCACTTCCATGCGCCGCTTCACCCCCTTGAACGTGTCGAAGCCCGCCTGAATCTGCTTGTTCGAGAGGCCGCAATACTTCGCCGCGCCGACGACAGCGAGGGCGTTGCGCACGTTCAGCTCGCCCACCATGTTGAGTTGGAACTTGCAGCTCGGCAGCTCGAACGTCGTGGCCGTCGCGCCGAACTGGAGGTTCGTCGCGCGCACCGCATTGTTCTCACCCAGGCCGAAGCGCTTCACCGGGCAGTGCGTGACGTTGAGCAGCGGGGCGAGGTGAGGCTCGTCGCCATTGGCCAACAGCAGCCCGTTGCGCGGCACTAGCCGGATGAAGTGGCTGAAAGTTTTCTGCACGGACGCGAGGTCGGGAAAGATGTCCGCGTGATCCAGCTCGAGGTTGTTGATGATGGCGACCTCGGGCAGGTAGTGGAGGAACTTGCTGCGCTTGTCGAAGAACGCGGTGTCGTATTCATCCCCCTCGATGATGAACCACTCGCTGTCGGTGAAGCGCGCGCCCGCGCCGAGGTTGCTGGGGAGGCCGCCGATGAGGTAGCTCGGGTTCAGCCCCGCGCTCTCGAAGACCCAGGTGAGCAGCGAGGTGGTGGTGGTCTTCCCATGCGTGCCGCTGACAACGATCGAGCGCTTGCCGCGGATGAAGAACTCCTTGAGCAACTCCGGCAGCGAGCAATAGCGCAGCTTGCGATCCAGCACGGCCTCGACCTCCGGATTGCCGCGCGAGTGAGTATTGCCGATGACCACGAGGTCAGGCTGGTGCGCGAGGTTCTGCTCCGAGTAGCCGGCGATGACCTCCACCTTGCGCTCCGCGAGGAAAGTGGACATGGGCGGATACACGTTCGCGTCTGAGCCGGTGACGGTGAAGCCGCGGTCGCGCATCGCCGCCGCCACACTGGCCATCGCCGTGCCGCAAATCCCCACGAAGTGAACCGAGCGAATATCTGAAAGCATGGCGCGATGATGCGAGAGAAGTGAGCAGTGCGAAAGTGGGAAAGTGCGCGGGTGAGCAGGCGGGCAGGTGAGCAGGTGAGAAAGTGGGAGAGTGGGAAAGTGAGCAGGTGCGGTGCGTGCCGCTCACTTGCTCACTCGCTCGCTTTTTCACCTGCCTTCTTTCTGACACTTCGTTGTTTTGCGCATTGAACCTCACGCCTCTCTCCGCTCATCCTTTGCGCGCTATGTCACAACTCGCTGGCAAACTGGGAATCATCTTCGGCGTCGCCAACAAACGCTCGATCGCGTGGGCCATCGCGCAAGCGTGGCACAAGGCCGGCGCGCAACTCGCCTTCACCTACCAAGGCGAACGCCTCAAGGAGAACGTCGAAGAGCTCGTCTCCGCCTTCGGCCCCGACACGCTGCTCATGCCCTGCGATGTGTCGAAGGACGAAGACATCGCGCGCGTCTTCGCCGACGTCGGCGCGAAGTTCGGCAAGCTCCACCTGCTCCTGCACGCCGTCGCCTTCGCCCCGAAGGAAGCGCTCGAAGGCCGCTTCGTGGACACCACCCGCGAAGCCTTCCGCATCTCCCACGACATCAGCGCCTACTCCCTCGTCGCGCTCGCACGCGGAGCCGCGCCGCTGATGACCGAGGGCGGCAGCATCGTGGCCATGAGCTACTACGGCGCGGAGAAAGTCATCCCGCACTACAACGTCATGGGCGTCGCCAAGGCCGCGCTCGAAGCCAGCACGCGCTACCTCGCCTACGACCTCGGCGAGCAGAAGATTCGCGTCAACTGCATCTCCGCCGGCCCGGTCAACACCCTCGCCGCGCGCGGCATCGCTGGCTTCAGCGCTATGCTCAAGCACTACGAGCAACACGCCCCGCTCAAGCGCAACGTCCTCCCCGACGAACTCGGCGCGACCGGCACCTTCCTCGCCAGCGACGGCGCCGCCGCCATCACCGGCCAAGTCCTCTACGTGGACTGCGGCTACCAAGTCATGGGGATGACCGAAGCGCCGAAGGCCGCGTAGCCACCAAGATGCGGATGCGGATTTCTTGCCGCGCTTCTGCGGCCTCCGTGGGCGTCCGCTCTCCAGTTACTTGTTCGGCTGCGGGGTGTAGCGGAGGTAGGGCTTCAGCTTACGGGAACCCTTGGGGAAGAGCGCCGGGATTTCCTCGTCCTTCACCGCGAGCGTCACGATGCAGTCCTGACCGTCTTGCCAGTCGGCGGGCGTGGCGACCTTGAACTTCGAAGTGAGCTGAAGCGAGTCCACCACGCGGAGGATTTCCAGGAAGTTACGACCGCAGGACATCGGATAAGTCAGCGTGAGCTTCACCTTCTTGTCCGGCCCGATGACGAAGACGGAGCGCACGGTGGCCTTGTCGTCCACGTTCGGGTGAATCATGTCGTAGAGCGCGGCGACGGCCTTCGAGGGGTCGGCGATGATGGGGAAGTTCATCGTCGTGCCCTGCGTCTCGTTGATGTCGCGCACCCAGCCGTGGTGGGACTCGACGGGGTCCACGGAGATGGCGACGCACTTCACATTGCGCTTGGCGAACTCGTCCTGGAGCTTCGCGACCGCGCCCAGCTCCGTGGTGCAGACGGGCGTGTAGTCGGCGGGGTGGGAGAAGAGAATGCCCCAGCCGGTGCCGAGCCACTGGTGGAAGTCAATGCGGCCTTCGGTGGTGTCGGCCTGAAAGTTCGGAGCGATGTCGCCAAGTCGGAGTGCCATAGTTGTTTCGTTACGAGGCGGGGAAGTTAGGGTAGGGCGCGACGGGGCACAAGATTTCCCTGCCTCGTCACCTACCGGCTTTACGCCAGAATTTCCTTCACCACCTGACCATGCACATCGGTGAGGCGGTAATCTCGGCCTTGGAAGCGGAAGGTGAGCTTCTCATGGTTGAAGCCGAGTTGGTGCAGGATGGTCGCCTGCAAGTCGTGGACGTGGACCTTGTTCTCCGCGATGCCGAAGCCCAGCTCGTCCGTCTCGCCGTAGCTGAAGCCCTGCTTGATGCCCCCGCCGGCCAGCATGAGTGAATAGCAGTCGGGATAGTGGTCACGCCCGAGCACTTGTCCGCCGGCGGTGCGGCCCTCGCGGAAGGGCGTGCGGCCAAACTCGCCGCCCCACACGATGAGCGTGTCGTCGAGCAAGCCGCGCTGCCGCAGGTCTTCGATGAGCGCAGTGACGGGCTTGTCCGTGCGCGCCATCTTGGCGGTCAGGCCGCCGCGAATGTCCTCGTTCGGGCCGGTGCCGTGGAAGTCCCAGCCCCAGTCGAAGAGCTGCACGTAGCGCACGCCTTGCTCGATGAGCCGGCGCGCGAGCAGGCAGTTGTTGGCGAAGCTCGCGTCACCGGGCTTGGCCCCGTAGGCGTCGAGCTGGGCTTGCGGCTCTTTGGAAATGTCCATGACCTCCGGCACGCTGGTCTGCATGCGGAAGGCGAGTTCGTATTGGGCAATGCGCGTGGCCGTCTCCGGGCTGCCCAGCTCCTGCGACTGCACTTCGTTCAAGTCGCGCAACGTGTCCAGCGTGCGGCGGCGCATCTCGCGGTCCATGCCGGGCGGGTTCGAGACGTAGAGCACGGGGTCGCCCTTGGAGCGGCATTGCACTCCTTGATAGACCGAGGGGAGAAAGCCGTTACCCCAGCAGCTCTGGCCGCCGCTGGGCTGCACGCCGCTGCTGATGAGCACCATGAAGCCGGGCAAGTTTTCGTTCTCCGTGCCGAGGCCGTAAGTCGCCCAAGTGCCCATGCTGGGCCGGCCTTGACGGGCGGAGCCGGTGTAGAGCAGCAGCTCGGCGGGCGCGTGATTGAACTCATCCGTGGTCATGGACTTGATGACCGTCACCTCGCTCGCGACGCGCGGGAGATTCGTGAGCGCGTCGGACATCCAGATGCCGCCGGGCCCGTGCTGCGCGTAGGTGCGCGGGGTGCCCATGAGCTTGGGCACGCCCGTGGTGAAGGCGAAGCGACGGCCTTTCAAATACGCATCGGGGCAATCCTGCCCGTTGCGCTTCACCAGCTCGGGCTTGTAGTCGAAGATGTCCAAGTGCGGCGGCGCGCCGCTCATGTGCAGGTAAATCACGCGCTTGGCCTTCGGCTCGAAGTGCGGGGCGCGGGGTGCGAGCGGGCGCGACGGGTCGGTCGGCTCGGCGGCGGCCTTCGTGCCGAGCAAGGTTTCCATCGCAATCGCGCCGAGGCTGAACTGCCCCGCGCTGCGGAGGAAGGTGCGGCGCGTCTGGTGCTCGAGTTTCAGCAGGTGCGGATTCATGGGTGCGAACGTATCAGCCAACTGACGCATTGGACAACGAGGGATTCTAATTCAGTTGGGGATGGGGAGAAGCTTGCCCGCTCCGCTCGCCCTGCCTAGTCTCCCCCCATGCTCCTCAAGCTCACCAGCCTCCTTGGCTTGGTCGCCTTCATCGCCCTCGCCTGGTCGGTCTCGCTCGACCGCAAGCGTTTCCCCTGGCGCACCGTGCTCTCGGGCCTCGCGCTGCAGTTCGTCTTCGCCTGGCTCATCCTGCGCACGTCGTTCGGCAAGGCCATCTTTGACTACACCAACCGCGCGGTGGACCGCCTCCTCGGTTTCGCGGAGGAGGGTTCGAAGATGGTCTTCGGCCCGCTGGCCAACGGCAAGTTGCTGACTGATAAATGGGGGCCGGAGAACGCCTTCATCTTCGTCATCACCGTCACTTCGACCATCATCCTCGTCTCCGCGGTGTCCTCGCTTCTTTATCACTACGGCATCCTGCAACGCGTCGTGGCCGCCATGGCGTGGGTCATGGAGCGGGTGATGAAGACCAGCGGCAGCGAGAGCCTCGCGGCGGCGGCGAACATCTTCATGGGGCAGACCGAAGCCCCGCTGGTCATCAAGCCCTATCTGGCGCGCATGACCAAGAGTGAGCTGCTGGCGGTGATGATTCCCGGCATGGCGAGCATCGCGGGCGGCGTGATGGCGGCCTACGTCTCGTTCGGCGTTTCCGCCGGGCACCTGCTGACCGCGTCGGTGATGAGTGCCCCCGCCGCGCTGCTCATTGCCAAGATCATGCTGCCCGAAACCGAGCAGAGCGAAACCGCCGGAGGCGCGACTGCGAAGTTGGAGCTGGAGTCCACGAACGGCATTGACGCCATCTGCCGTGGAGCGAATGAAGGCATGACACTGTCCTTGAATGTCATGGGCATGTTGATCGCCTTCGTCGCCCTGGTCGCGATGGCGAACTTCCTCATTTCGGTGCCGCAGACGGAAATCTTCAAGATGTCCGACCCGGTGACGCTGCAAAAATTTTTCGGCTGGGTGAACGCTCCCTTCGCGTGGCTCATGGGCGTGCCGCCGAAGGACTGCGTGGCCGTCGGCCAAGTGCTCGGCGAGCGCATCGTGCTCAACGAGTTCATCGGCTACCTCTCGCTCGGCAAGATCAAGGAAACGCTCGACCCGCGCAGCCTCACCATCGCCACCTACGCGCTGTGCGGCTTCGCAAACTTCGCGAGCATCGCCATCCAGATCGGCGGCATCGGGGCGCTGGCGCCAACCCGCCGCGCGGAACTCGCCAAGTTCGGACTCCGCGCCATGGTCGGCGGGCTGCTTGCCTGCTACATGATGGCGACCATTGCCGGGCTGCTGACGAACTGACTGGACGGCCCCGCAGTTGCGTAACTGCATGAGCAAATCGTCCGGGCGAAGCAAGTTTGCATTGACCTTGCACGCCTCTGTCGGCCAAATGTCCTTCAGTCACCAAACGAAACACGCGCCTTACCATGATTCGATTCCACTGTTCCAAATGTGCCATGAAGCTGATGGTCGAGCCGGAGTATGCCGGCTCGAATGTCAGTTGCCCCAGTTGCGGCCTCAACCTCACCGTCCCCGCTGCGGCCTCGGCCGGCGAGGTGAGCGCGGCCAAGGCCGGGCGTGAGGCCTGGAAGGAGACCGACCCCACCAACCCGAACATCTGGATCGCGCTGGGCATCGGCGTCGGCATCTTCGCCCTGATCTACCTGCTGGGCTTGGCGACCAAATACACCCGGGGCCTGCTCTACGAGCGCGGCTGGGTGCAGTTCGCCGAGACGTTCTTCTTCGGCTGGGGCGTGGCCTTCCTCATCCTCAAATTCATCAAGCTCCGCCATCAGGAGAGCGCGCTGCGGCTGGACGTGATGCCGGTGGAACTGGGCCGCGAGGTCACCAAGGACAGCGTCCACGTCTTCATCCAGCACGTCTATTCGCTGCCGGTGAAGCTGCGCGACAGCCTCATGGTGAACCGCATTCGCAAGGCGCTCGAACTCTTTGAGTCGCGTCAGGTCAACGGCGAGGTGGCCACCATGATGTCCAACCAGTCGAACATTGACGGCTCGCGCATCGGCGGCAGCTACACGCTGGTGAAGGTCTTCATCTGGGCCATTCCCATCCTCGGGTTCATCGGCACGGTCATCGGTCTCTCGGACGCCATCGGTTTCTTCAAGGGCGTGATGAGCCCGGAAGCGGTCAAGGACCCGGCCCTGCTCATGAAGTCCATGGGCGGCGTCACCGGCGGTCTGGCCACGGCCTTCGACACCACGCTGCTGGCACTCATCTACGCCATCCTGCTCAGCTTGCCGATGTCCTCGCTCCAGAAAATCGAGGAGGACAACCTCAGCAACATTGACGCCTACTGTAACGAAATTCTCCTGCCCCGCCTCAACGACGGCTCCAACACCGCCGGTGGCGACATGGGCGCGCTGGCCGACGTGCTCACCGCCTCGCTCACCCGCGCGCACACGCAGTTTCTCACCGGGCTGGATGCCGCGTCGAAGATGGTGCGCGAGCAGTCGGAAGGCTTGGACAAACGAGCCAACGAGAATCAGAAGCTCGTGCAGGAAAACTTCACCAAGGCCATCAGCAGCTTCAACGAGAGCGCGAGCAAAACCCTGACCGACCTCGGCAAATCCGCCGGCACGAGCATCGAGACCTTGAGCAACACGTTGAAGAAAGCCACCGACCACGTCGGCGCGCTCGAGAAGGTCGCTTCCACGCAGCAGGCGCAGCTCGATGCCTCGGTGAAGGAAACGCTCGCCAAGCTCCAGCAGGACTCCAGCAAGGTCATCGCCGAGGCCATGAAGAGTTCCATCACCGAAACCTCCAAGGCCATCGAGAATACCTTCAAGCCCGCCGTCGAGCAGGTCAACGCGCTCACCGAGGCAGTCAAGTCCACCGCCCAGCACGTCGGCACTTTGCAGAAGCAGGCCAGCGAGCACCAAAGCTCCGTCCAGAAAGCCATGCAGGAAGCCGTCGCCAACGTCCAGAAGGACGCCGGCAAAGTGCTCGAAGAATCCATCAAGGCCTCCGCCGCCCAGTCCTCGCGCGCCATCGAAGAGTCCATCAAGCCCGCCATGCTGCATCTCGCCGCCATCGGCGAGACGGCCAAGAGCGCGGTGGCCGAGGCGGCGTCGCTCCAGAAACAGTCCCGCGAGCAACACGCCGCCGGACAGCAGTCCTTCATCGAGACCACGGCGAAGTTGCAGCAGAGTTTGGCCAAGGCTTTGGAAGACTCCATTCGCCCCGCCGCCCAGCAGCTCGGCACTTTGAGCGACTCTGTGAAGACCGCCGCCGGCCACGTGGCCGCGCTCGAGCGCAACGCCGCCGAGCAGCAAGCCGCGATGCAGCGGGCCATGCAGGAATCCATCGCGCGGGTGCAGGAGGATGCTTCGCGCAGCCTCGCCGAATCCATCCGCGCCACGGCCACCCAATCCTCCAAGGCCATGGAAGAAGTCATGCGCCCCGCCGTCGCCCAACTTGCCGGCATCGGCGAGACCGCGAAGAACGCCGTCATCGAGGCCGCCGCGCTTCAGAAGCAGTCCCGTGAACAACACGCCGCCGGGCAGCAGTCCTTCATCGAGACCACCGCGAAGTTGCAACAGAGTTTGGCAAAAGCCTTGGAAGACGCCGTGCGCCCGGCGGCCCAGCAGCTCACCTCCCTGGCCGACGCCGTCAAAGGCGCCGGCGGCCACGTGGCCGGGCTGGAGAAGCAAGCGCGCGACCAGCAGCTCGCCGCCGAGCGCGCGATGCAGGAAGCCACCACACAGTTGCAACGCGACGCGGCGCGGGGCTTGGAAGAAGCCCTGCGGCCCGCCGGCCAGCAGCTCGCCGCTTTGGGCGAGGCCATGAAGAACGCCATCAACCAGATGGCCCAACTGGACCGCACCGGCCGCGAGCAGCAGAGCGCGGCGCAGCAAGCCTCGCTGGAAGTCAGCCGCCAGATGCAACGCGACGCCACCAAGTCCCTCGAAGACAACCTCCGCCCGGTCGCCCAGCAGTTGAGCGCCCTCAGCGAAAGCATCCGCGCCGTCACCGGCCAACTCGGTGGTTTGGACCGCGCCGCAGCCGACGCGCAAGCCACCGTCGCCCGCTCGGTGGAGTCCAACATGAGCCGCGTCCAGCAAGACGTCGCCCGCGCCTCTTCGGAAGCCATGCAAACCGCCAATACGCAGTTGGCGACGCTTCAACAAGGCATCGCTGCGCTGAACGAAACCCTCACCGCGCTGGGCGGGAAGCAAATCATCATCCAGCAGGCTGCCGCCCCCGCCAAAGGCGGCTTCCTCGGCCGCATGATGGGCAAATGAGGCGAGGCGCAAATGACCAATGTCCATGGCCCAATGACCAGAGAATGCCCAAGGCCCGCCGAGCACGACCAGCCGAGGAGTCGTTGCGGGCGTGATGGGGCGGCGGGGTCGCGGCTGCCCATCGGCCATTCTTCATTCTTCATTCTTCATTCTTAATTTCTATGGCCCGCGCCCGCGTCAGTGCTGTTCCGAACGTCTCGCTCTTCCCGTTCTTAAGCATTCTCGCGTGCCTCTCGGGCGCGTTGGTGGTGATGATTTGTGTGCTGACCATCATGCAGGTGACGACCTCCGGCACCACGGCGGCGAAGACGAACCCGCTCGCCATCGAGATGAAGGAGATCCAAAACCAACTCAACCAGTTCCGGTCGTTCACCGACAACCTCACGACTGCTGAAGCAATCGAGAAACGGCTGATCATGCTGCGGGACCTTTCGGAGGGAGCCGAAACCACCGACCTGTTACGTGCCCGTATCCAGAAGGAGGTCGAGAACCTGCAGCTCGTCATCGCCAACTTGCAGAACGACCAACCGCGCCTGGCCAAGGAAATCACCCGCCTCAAGGAGGATCTCGCCGAACGGCGCATCAACCCGGGGGACCTGAAACCCGCGCTGCGCGTGCAGGGCGGTGGCAGCGGCTTCGCCGTGGGCCGAAAGCTCTTCGTGATCGAGGCCAACAGCGATTCAGTCGTTGTCCATCGCAGCAAAGAGGACCGCTTCCGCGTCAGCGGCGCCACCATTGGCGCGGACAAGGATTACAACGCCTTCCTTGGCGAAGTTGCGCAGAGCAAGAACCACCTCGTCCTCTTCCTCGTCCGCGTGGACGGCTGGAACAGTTACGTGCGCGGCGCGGGCTGGGCCGAGCAGCAGTTCAAGCTCGCCACCAGCAAGATGCCCATCCCCGGCCAGGGGAAGGTGGATTTGAGCGAGTTTGAGAAGTTCATGAAGTAAAACCAGTCACGACCATGGCCAAGCGCTCCCAAAACCTCGACGAGGGAATCAACATGGATTCCATGATGGACAACATGACCAACGTGGTCGGGACGTTGCTGCTCGTGCTCATCATCGTCCAGATGGGCGTCAAAAGCACCGCCGACCAAGTGGAGGAAGAACTTGCCAACGTGACACCCCAGCAGGTGCAACAAGCCAAGCAGCAACTGGCACAAACCAAGGCCACCGCAGAAAAATCCGGGGCCAATCAGGAGGTCGCCGCCCAAAAAGCCAAGTCCAAGCAGGACGACCTGCGCGCCTTCGAGACGACGCTGGAGCAAAAAGGAATCAAGATCCGCGACTTCGAGGAGTTGCAGAAGGACCTGATCAACAAGCGCACAATGGAGGCGACACAGAAAACAGCGATGTCGGCCTTGCTGGGCGAACGAGATAATCTGCGGGCCGCGCTCGACAAGACGCCCATGCCCAAAGGCCCGCCCCCCTTGGATGTGCGCGTGCCAGTCGCCAAGGCCGTCCCGCCGGGCGCGTTCGAATATCGGGTGCTCTGCCTGAGCAACAAGGTCTATATCCTCAGCCCCGAGCTATGGCGCTTGAACGTCTGGAAGGACTTGGAAAAAGCGAAGTATGATCTCCTCTTCGCGAAGCAACCGGCGGATGCAAAGGCGCCGCCGGTCTTCGATCACCTCAAGACCGTGACGTGGCTCAACGAGCGCAAGTTCTCTGACGAGTTCGTGGAGCTGAAGTTCCCGCTCAACACCAACAGCATGACTGACCGCGTCACCATGCAGATATTCCCGCGTGCCGACGCCGGCGAGACGCCGGACCAAGTGGACGACGTGGAATCCAATTTCCGAAAAACTCTGGTCAAGCTGCGCTCAAACCCTAAGAACGTCTGCTGGTTCTGGGTGCATCCCACCGGCGTGGCTGCCTATCACGCCGGTCGCGAGCAATGCAGCCGCTACGGCATCCCCGCCGGATGGGAGTTCTACAACGCGACCAGCCATGCCGAAAACCTCCCGCAATTCACCGTGAACCGATTCAAGGAGCCGCCCCCGCCGCCTCCGCCGGCGGCAGAGATGCCGCCGCCGACCGACGACGAAGACGACGACGAGGGCAACACCGTTTCGCTCGCTGCCATGGAGAGCTCTCTGCTCCCCGGCGTACTCGAGACGTTCGACGCCATCGCCGCGACCTACAAGAAGCTCAATCGCCTGCAG
>Ga0208960_1000746_pt1 | contig 17862 bp, 18 predicted proteins | sample GreLakmeON33MSRF_FD_187703 | JGI IMG/M metagenome (GOLD analysis project Ga0208960, IMG submission 187703) | Freshwater lentic microbial communities from great Laurentian Lakes, MI, USA - Great Lakes metaG ON33MSRF (SPAdes) | ecosystem: Environmental > Aquatic > Freshwater > Lake | place: Great...
CTACGCTTGGGATTGCCTGCCGATCATTGACCTCTTCGCCACGCTACCCGTGCTGGTGCTCGCCATCCTCGCCTGGAAGAAGGCCGCTCCCCGACTCGCGGTCTACGGCTTGGTCTGGTTTACGTCGTATGCGTTGCTCGGCGTCTGGCAGCACGCGCGCGCGGAGACTGCGCTGCGCCAGTGGTTCGCCTCGCAGCAGGTCACTCGCCGCATCGAACGCGTCGCGGTCAAACCGACCGCCCTCAACCTCGTCGTCTGGCGCTGCGTGTGGCTCGAAGACGGTAAGTGGCATACGGCTGCCGTGCGCGTCATGCCGTTCGCGGACCCACAGGTGATTGTCGGCGAAAAGCGCGCGGCCGTGACCCCCGCTAGTCCAGGCCTACCCGCGGCCGGCTCACCCGCGGCGGTCATCATCACCGACTTCTCCCACTTCACGCAGGGCTGGAACAGCTTCACGGCCGACGGCTCTGCGGTAATCATCGGCGACATCCGCTTCGGTATGCTGCCGACGAGTGCGCGCCCGCTCTGGTCCGTCCGCTGTGAACCCACCGTGCCGAGCACCGTCATCATTGACCGCTCTCTCAAACCGGGCGACTGGGGTCGCTTCGGGCAGATGATCGTCGGCACCCATCCCGACTTCGTCACCCTGAGATAAGGCGCTTGGCCTCTCTCTCCTCCGTAAGTGATTCAGCGAAGCTCGAAGCGATAGCTCGCGACAGCTTCCGCTTCAACCGGCGAACGGTTGCGCGAGGCGGGCGAGAATGTCGACGCGCGCGCGGCCGCCAACGCGGCTTCGTCAAGCAGACGGCTGCCCGAACTCTGCGTTAGCTCAACCTGCCGCACGGAACCATCCGGAGCGAGCGCGATACGTACGCCGACAACGCCTTCGACACCAGCACGACGCGCACGCTCGGGATAGGCCGGCTCGTGACGGGAAAGAAAAGACGGCGGCACGAACACTTCAGCGACCGGCGCCGGCGCGGCGGCGAGGAGTTCTCCCTTGGTCGCGACGGCGACCGCGGCGATGGAAGTCGGCACCGACGCGATGATCGGCGACGCGACGAACGGCGCGGCAGAAGGAACGGCAGAAGGAACGGCGACGGGGATGTTCATCGCTACGGGGACGGGCAGACCGGCGCCGAGCGCTACACCACCCTTGGCTTCACCAGGTAGGGCCACTGGCTCGGTCACCAATGTCACTAGCACCATGCCGCCTTCGCGGGCGGCTTCGCTGACGCCGAAGGCGCCGCCCATCCACACCGCGGCGATGGCCGCAAGGTGCCCGCTGGCCACGGCGCTCCAGATCAGAAGATGTCGGCGTCTTTCGGGCACGCTGGCAGGGTCGGGGCCGCGTCGCGTTCCGTCAAGAACGGGCCGTGTCATTTCGTAAGGTCTGGCGGGATCATCCACAGCAGGCTCCATGATCCGAACGGGCGAAGGCGCGTCGATTTCGCCGTCCGTTCCAAGGCCAGTAGGCCGGATTTACGAAAGCGGATCGCGGCGCCACCGTCAGCCATGCCCAGCAGCAAGGCCGTCAGTTCGGCCAGGTGGGGATTATGCCCGACGAGCAGGCGGCTGCGGCGCGACTTGGCGAGCAGCTCCGCCGTCTTGCGCGGGTCGTTCTCGGGTTCCATTCCGCCCAAGACCTTGAGCGGTAACGGCGAACCCGTCGCAAGGCGGAGTAGCTGGGCCGTACGCACCGCACGGACGAGTGGGCTATGCTCGATCGCGTCGACTTCCTCGAGCGGCACCCGACCCGCGCCCTTGGCGAGTAGGGCGACCTGCCGCTGCCCGTGAGCGGTGAGGTCGCGCGAGGCGTCCGGCGTCCCGGGATGGGCTTCGGCATGTCGGAGTAGGTAGACTCGCATACCAGTAAGTTGGGCCGGTAATAATATTAACGCAAATCGGTCTTGCTCACGGACGCGGTCCGTTAACCAATCGCGCGTGCGCTTCGCCGCCATCGCCACCCTCCTCCTGAGTTTGTCTTTCCCGGCCGAGGCGGTCGCCGCCACCCCCTATTCAAAGGCTGGTATGAAAGTCGATGGCACGATCTGCGTAGATGCCGCGACCGGTCTGGTGCTCTCGGAAGAGAAAGCCGACTTCCCCGGCCATCCAGCAAGCGTGACGAAGCTCATGACAACCCTCCTCGTGCTCGAGGACATCCGGGCGAATCAGACGACCCTGCGCAGCCGCGTGAAGGTCACCAAGGCCGCCGCCGACATCGGGGGCTCGCAGGTCTGGCTGGCGGCAGGCGAAAGCTTCACGGTCGAGGAGATGCTCTACGCGCTACTGCTAAGGTCCGCCAACGACGTGGCCGTGGCCCTCGCCATCGATCGCGCGGGCAGCGTTCCCGCGTTCGTGGCCCGCATGAACCGCCGCGCCGCCGAACTGGGTATGACGCGCACGACCTTCGTGACACCCAGTGGCCTCACCTTCGGTAAGGGGCCCCACGATACCACCACCGCCCGCGACCTGGCCAAGCTCTCGGTCGCACTCTGCCGGTTCCCGGAAGCGCTTAAGTATACCAGTACGAAGCAGTATATATTGCGCCGGCCGGGCAAGCCGCTCGACCTCCTCAACCATAACTACCTTCTGAGCTCCTTCCCTGGCTGCGACGGATTGAAAACCGGGTGGACGGTGGCGGCGCACGCCTCGATCGTGACCACCGCCAAGGATAAGGACGTCCGGGTCATCGCGATCGTGCTCGGCTGCCAAAGCCCAGCCGGGGCTAAGCCCGAGCAGCGCCTCCGCGACAGCCTGGCGGCCGACCTAATGACCCAAGGGCTGGACAAGCTGAAGAAACTCGAGGCCGAGAAAGCCCTGCGACTGGCCCGGACGCCGGCCCCTGCTCCCGCCCGTAAGTCTCCAGAAAAAGCCAAGAAAGACGAGGGTTTCTGGGACTGGCTGGGGGATTTATTTAGCTTCTAAACCCTGCCCAAAGGTGGGGTAAAAGAAATAGTGAACATTTGTTCATTTTGCTTGCAAGAGGGCGGCTCGTGGACAGTTTCCCTAAGACCAACACAACCCACCACTATGTCAGCCAAACCCGAAACCACCGCCAAAGAAAAAGCTGCCAATCAGGCCGCTGAAAGGAAGACCCTCGACCTCGCCCTCTCCGCCATCAACAAGCAATACGGCGACGGCACCCTGATGCGCATGGGCGATGCGACCAAGATGCAAGTCTCGTCCGTTTCCACCGGTTCCGTGGCCATCGACCTGGCCCTGGGCGTCGGCGGCCTCCCCCGCGGTCGTATCGTCGAGATCTTCGGCCCAGAGTCCTCCGGTAAGACCACCCTTTGTCTCTCCATCATCGCCGAAATCCAACGCCAAGGCGGCAATGCCGTCTTCGTCGACGTCGAACACGCCCTCGACCCTCGCTACTCAAAGGTAGTCGGCGTCGATCTCGACAATCTCTTGGTCTCCCAGCCTGAATCCGGCGAAGACGCCCTCAATATCGTCGAAACCCTCATCCGTTCGGGTGCCGTGGATGTCGTCGTCATCGACTCCGTCGCCGCCCTGGTCTCCAAGCAAGAGCTCGATGGTCAGATGGGCGACGCCACCGTGGGCGTTCAAGCTCGGATGATGAGCCAAGCGATGCGCCGCCTGACCGCCGCCATCAGCCGCACCAATTGCATCTGTATCTTTACCAATCAAATTCGCGAAAAGATCGGCGTAATGTTCGGTAGCCCCGAAACCACCCCCGGAGGCCGTGCCCTCAAGTTCTTCTCCTCCATCCGTATCGACATCCGTCGTATCGGTCAGATCAAGGAACCTTCCGGCAAGGTCATCGGCAATCGCACCAAGGTGAAGGTCGTGAAAAACAAGGTCGCCCCTCCCTTTACGGAGTGCGAATTCGATATCATGTACACCGAGGGTATTTCCCGTTCGGGCTCCGTCCTCGACCTCGGCATTGAACACAAGATTCTCGAGAAGAAGGGCGCCTGGATCGCTTATAACGGCCAGCTCATCGGCCAAGGTCGCGAAGCGGCTAAAGATTACCTGATGAAGAACCTCAAGGTGCTCGAAGAGATCCAAAAAATCATCATGGAAAAAGTCCAGGTGGTCGGCGGCATGACGCTCGGCGTCGGCGTCGCCGAAAACGTTACGGCGGAATAAATTTCGTTGTTGGCTGTCATAGCCCGGGCCGCACGCGTGTGCGGCCCGTTTCATTGGCGGAGTCCGCTCAGTCCGCTACTCCTCTGCTTGCTTTTCACCGAGAAACTAGTCATCGTGATTATCCCCTGCGGTGTTCGATACCCGCGGCAGCATCCTTCTCCTACGATCATATCAAACGGGAGGTGCGACCCGACCGGCCTCGTCCGAGCCGTGGCAACGTACCGCCCACTTTAACTCCAGGAAATTCGGAGCTCCATTCGGAACCGGCACAGGCGGGGGAATCTTTAAAAAATAGCTAGCAGAGTAAAGGTGACGGATGACATCGCATCCGTCTGACTCGAGTAGGTCCAGCACCCGAGATATTCCTCTAAATCAAGCCGGCTTCCCCGAAACTAAACCACCCTTTACCGGCGGGATCAGACTCCGGACGGCCAATGACGACATGATCAAGCAACTCCACGCCCACCACTCTCCCGGCATCCGCCAATTGGCGCGTCACCGCCCGGTCGGCGGGACTCGGCGTCGGATCTCCGCTGGGGTGATTATGGGCCACGATAGCAGCAGACGCTGAATATTTAAGCGCCTGGCGATAGACTTCCCGCGGGTGCAAGAGCGAGCTTGTGGCCGTACCCGAACTTATTTCCTGCAAGGCCAGCAATCGGTTCCGGCGGTTCAAGCACAAGACCCAGCACTTTTCGACCGATAAGCCGGCCGACAGTGGTTCCAGCCGCGCCCAAACTTTTCCGGGCGCATCAAGCTTTTCTCCCGGATCATGGGCACGTTCCCGGATTCTTCGGGCCATTTCCATCGCCGCAGCTAACTCCGCAGCCTTGGCGGGCCCTAAGCCGTGCACCCTGCCGAAGTCGTGCGTATCCCAAGTCGCCAACGCCGCCAAGCTGCCGGCATCCGTCAAAAGTGCCGCTGCCACTACGGGACTCGGCGACCCTTTCGTCCCCGTACCGATAAGTAACTCGATAAGTTCGGTATCCAAGAGCGCTCGCGGCCCCAAACGAACCAAACGTTCACGCGGACGATCATCAAATGTCATTCCTTCATGTATCTCCCTCCTAATAATTCCTCAACGCCGAGTCCGCCTTAGTTAAAACCCCTAAGCGCGGTAGCGAGATAGTACCTTGCCGTAAGCGGGCGTGATCGCTTCAGGCCGATCAACGTTCAGGCCTAAGTCTTTTACTAAGCCGTCTTTTATCCCATAGATCCAGGCATGGACTTGCAAGGCCTGCCCACGCGCCCAGGCATCTTGCACAACGGTCGTCTGGCTGACATTAAGCGTCTGTTCGATGACGTTGAGTTCGCAAAGGGTGTCGAGTTTTGCCGGACCCAAAACCGACTCGACGGCTAAGGCATGCTTATGATGCACGTCGCGGACATGCCGGAGCCAGTTGTCGATCAACCCTAATTGACGACGCTCGAGCGAAGCCTGCACGCCACCACAACCATAATGGCCGCACACGATGATGTGCTCCACCTTCAAGGCATCGACGGCATACTGTAAAACTGATAAGCAATTAAGGTCCGAATGCACGACGACGTTAGCGACATTACGATGGACGAAGAGCTCGCCCGGTAAAAGCCCGACAATCTCATTGGCCGGTACCCGACTATCGGAACAACCAATCCAGAGATAGCGGGGAGATTGCTGCCGAGCCAGCGTTTCAAAAAAATCCGGCTGCTCTTGGCGGATGGAAGCCGACCATGCTTTGTTCTGGATAAATAATTCCTGAATGTCAGCCATGCCCTTCGATACTGAGATAAAACGTGGCGTTGCAAGCCGATATCACGGGCTTATCCCTATAAGTATGTCTCTACGTTTTGGCCTCTTATTTTTTCTTACTTCCGTCGCCTTGGTCATGGCAGAGAATACCCGAACCCCGCCACCTTATCGCGAAACGGTCTTGAGTGATGGCAATGGGCCCGAGTGCCACGCCTCTAATGTCATCAAAGCTCCAGACGGCTCCTTGATGGCGGTCTGGTTTTCGGGAGCGAAAGAAGGTGCCGATGATGTCGTGATCCGCTTCACGCGCCGAGACCCCCAGACACGTGAGTGGTCCATTCCGATCACCGTCGCTGATCATCAGGGAATCCCTTGTTGGAATCCTGTGCTCGTTCCAGCCAAAGACGGCTCGGTGACCCTTTACTACAAGGCCGCAAAGCTCATCCCAGAGTGGCAAGGCTTTTGGAAACGCTCAAGCGATGGTGGAAAAACCTGGTCTGAAGCAAAAAAATTACCCGCCGCTTTCCTTGGGCCCATCCGCTGCCGGGCGCTGGCACTTCATGACGGATCCCTGCTCTTCGGAAGCAGCGAAGAATCTGCGGATAAATCCTTGGGCAATCCTTGGCGGCCACACTTCGAGATTCTCAGCCACCCCAACAACCCTTCGGACGCCACAGCTTGGCAGAAAATCATCCCCCACCCTGGCGAACCTCCTTTCAACGCCATCCAACCTTCGGTCGTCCTCCTTCCCAACGGCCAGCTCCTCGCCTTACTTCGTACCCGCGAAAAGGTCGTCGCGCAATCGACCTCCCGCGATCTCGGCCGGACTTGGTCTCCCTTGAAGCCCACGAGCCTACCCAACCCAAACTCTGGCCTCGAAGCCGTCGTGCTTTCCGACGGCCGCGTCGCCGCGATTCTCAACCACGGAACAAACCGACTAACCCTCGATGCCGTCCTGCGCAACGAAGAGGGTCAATGGGGACAACCGCTGCTGCTTGACCAATTAAAGCGCGGCGAAGGCGAAGTGAGTTATCCCAGCGCATTGCTCGACCAACAAGACGGCCACGATGTTATGCACGTTGTCTATACGCGCCGACGCCAGGAGATTGTGCTACGCACCTTCGACCTCCGAGCTGCTGCCTGGGTGGCTCGCTGAGCTGAACGTCTGGTTTGCCAGCCTCTATTCATCATACCAGCTCACCGAATTGGGTAAGCTGGCGGGCTCTCTGGCGCCCAATTTAAGGTTATTCCCAAATCACTTACCTTTATCATTTTCCTGCCTTTTATAATGATTTCCCCGGGCGAAAAGCGGCGCGGGGGACTTCCTTTGGCTGTTTTCTGCATCCTGGGCGCTGCCTTCTTCATCTTCCGTCCCGACTGGTCTTGAAACTATGGCCCCTTTAAGGTGTATTATAGGCAAGATGAATATCCTTCTCCTCGCCGCACTCCTCGCCGCCACCACGTCCAACCCTAAGACCAACAAGGGGACCGTGACCCCAGATGGCACCACCCCAACAGCCTCCTCGGATAAAAAAGCCAAGAAGGTAGAAGCTCCCGCCCCACTCGCCGATCCAGTCTCGCTCGTGCCAGCCGGTGCGATTGATGCCGCGACCCAGATCGCCAACGCCGCCGCTAAGGCCGCGATGGATGAAATCGCTAAACTTAACGCCATCGGTAGCGACAGCGCTGCCCCTGCCGGAACAGCCTTGGTTGACGGTAAGACCCTCGAAGCTGCCGTGACCGGCACTGCCGCGGTGACCAAAGAATTAAAAGGCTCGAAGAAGAAAGCTCCTGCCACCGAAGCCGGCGACAGCACGCCTCCTCCGCCCAAGGCTGAAAAGAAGACCAAAGCCGCCGCTGCCCCGACCGAAGGCAACACCACGACCGCTGAAGTCAAGGTCAGCAAGAAGGCCGCTGACGAGCCCGCTAAAGAATAAGTTCGAGGCTTCGGCCTTCTTCCCAAACCCCGGTTCGCCGGGGTTTTTTTATTTACGAAGTCCACCGACCTGAAACCTTCGGCCGAGATTGGTGTATTATTGATATAACCATGCGCCCCCTCCTCTCCCTCTGCCTCCTCGCCCAGCTGGCCTACGCCGCCGAGACCACCCCAGCACCGACCAAAGCCGCCGAGCCCGCCCCAGCCGTCACCGGCCCCGTGATTGATCCGAATAATCCCGCCCCGACCGTCGACCCGACGAAAGTGGTCACACCGCCAGCGACCCCAGCCTCCACCCCGGAACCAGAAAAGAAGAAGAAAAAGAAGAAGGTCTGATCTCTGCCGAGTTCCTTAAACAAAAGAGCCCGTCCGCTTCTGCCGGACGGGCTCTTTTGTTTGGTCAAACCGAGGGTCAGTCTTGGCGCAGGATTTCGCGCGGGTTTGAACCGTTCGCCGGCCCGACATACCCCCGCTCTTCTAAAACATCCATCATCCGAGCCGCCCGATTATAACCAAGATTGAGCCGGCGCTGGAGCATGGATACCGAAGCCCGTTGGGATTCTTTAATAACATTCCAGCACTGGGCGACCAGCGGATCTTCGCCGGCTTCGCCATCCATCCCGGCGCCGTCACCTTCTTCCGAAGCATTCGCGATGGCATCGACGACTTCTTGGGCGAATTCCGGATTGCCGTTCTTACTGCGGATGAATTCCACGATATCAGCCACTTCTTGTTCGCCCACGAAAGCCCCTTGCACGCGTTGTAGCGTCGCCGTGCCAGGCGGGATAAATAACATGTCACCCCGACCGACCAAGGTCTCGGCTCCGCGACTGTCAAGGATGGTGCGGGAATCCACCAAGGCAGAAACCTTGAAAGCGATGCGCGTCGGCAAGTTCGCCTTGATCAAGCCCGTGATGACGTCGGTGGATGGGCGTTGCGTGGCGACAACCAGGTGAATGCCGGCCGCACGGGCCAACTGCGCCAGGCGCGCAATCGAGGTTTCGATATCTTGGGCCGCGACCATCATCAAATCGGCCATTTCGTCGATGACGCAGACGATGTAAGGTAGCTTCTCCGTCGGAACTTTTATCCCATCATCGAGCACGCTTTCCGCCGCCTCGCGGGCAGCCGCCTGTTCATCCGGGCTAAGCGGCAGCTCTTCTTGCTTCGGAACCCCGGCATCTTTCGCTAGCTTAGCGTTAAAGCCCGTGATGTTCTTCACGCCGCACTTTGCAAAAATCTTATAACGCTTCATCATTTCAGCGATCAGCCACTTTAAAGCCGCCGGCACGCGCTTGGGATCCGTCTCCACCGGAATGAGCAAGTGGGGCAGTTTGCTGTACACCTGCAACTCCACGACCTTCGGGTCGACCATGATGAAGCGGAGGTCTTCCGGCGTCATCCGGTAAAGCAACGAGACGATGAAGGCATTGATGCAAACCGACTTTCCTTGGCCCGTGGAGCCAGCGATTAAACAGTGTGGCATCTTGGCCAGATCCTGGATGACCGGTTTGTTCGTGACGCTGTCTACGCCCAGCACGACCGGGATTTCCATCTTCGATTCGGCCCAAGCCTTAGATTCGATAATCTCACGCAAGAGCACATCCTTGCGCACCTTATTGGGAATCTCGATGCCCACCGTGCCGCGACCCGGAACCGGAGCGAGGATGCGCACCGACTCGGCTTGCAAGTTCATCGCGATATTATTCGAGAGGTTAGCGATTCTCTCGACGCGTACGCCCGGGGCCGGCTTGATTTCATAACGCGTGATGGAGGGGCCCTGCTGGATGCCGACATCGATGCCGTTTTCGGGATCGACGGGAATCACGCTAACTTTGAACTGGGACAAGGTCTCGATCAACTCAGCCGCGCGCTTGCGGAAATCTTCCGCCGGGGCCTGGCTGGTCGCTACTGGCTGGGTCAGCAACCTGACCTCAGGAAAAATGTAATCTCCTTTACGTTTAAGTGTCTGCGAGGCTTTGGCCTTTTCGATTTCGTCGGGCTTGACGACAATCACCTTCTTCCCGGGCGGATCGTCGGGAGGCTTGGGCAGTTTTTCTTTCTTCGCCGGGCTATCTGGGTCGGGATCGTCCTTACCCTTAGGCGTTATCGTCACCGTCTCCGCTTTGACCGTCTTCTGCACCTCGACCTCTGCTTCCGCGGGCTCATCTTTCTTCACCTCAGGTAACGCTTTAGCCTTCTCGGGCTTGGGCAGCTCGATAACCGCGGCAATCTCAAGTCCGCGGATTTCTTCCTGCTTACGTCGCACGGTGGCGAGCGCTTCGGCTTTCCGACGGTTTTCTTCGGCCGCTTTCTGGGCCGCGGCTTTACGGTCCGAATTCCATGCGCCCAAACCATCGCGCATTTCGGCGATCCAAGAGGCGAGCATGGCCTTAGGGTCGTCGGCCAAAGATCCTAATAGGCAAAATCCATAGGGGAAGATGAGCACCCAGGTCCCGATCGGGCCTAAGACCGGCAGGCAGAGGCTGCCGTAGATGAAGCTGCCCAACAGGCCACCCGAACCCTTCGGATCAAAGGCGCCGGCATTCACGATATTCCCTGACTCCGGATCGAGCCAAAGCGCCAAGATGGGCGCGCCGAAAAGAATGCAAGCCGACATCAAGGCCACCTTCGTCGGCCATAGGGTGTGGGCTCGCTGATTAAGCGCCAGCCACGCGGCGATCAGCAAGAAAGCGGGGATTAAAAAAGCGGAGTAGCCAAAGACGCTAAACAAGAGCACCGCAACACTCGCGCCGAAAGACCCGCATGGGTTGCTCTCCAGGCTATCCGTGGTGCCGGCCGGAAGGATGAGCTTCGTCTCCAACATCTCGCGCATCCAGTAGCTGTCCTTGTTGGTATGAAACGCCATCGCGACCAGCAAGAAGGTGCCAATGACGCCCAGGACGATGGCGAGCAACGGGCGACTCTCACTCGCCGGTTGAGCCAAGGTCGCAGAACGTTTACGGGCAGGAGCTGGCATGATTATTCGTGAAAGAGCGTGCCTTGAGAGGTCGTATCATGCGGCACCGGGGGGGTATTTTCCGGATGAATGTGACGAGGCGGGCGCGTGACCCGGGCGGCCAACGCTCGCGTACGTTCTTGGGCGAGGCGTTCCACCATGCTGGCTAAAGCGTGGCGAATCCACTTGGGGGTAAAGGAGGCTGCGGAGTAATCGCAGGGGCCGTAACCGTGCACACGTCCGGCCTGCAATAACGCATCGTTCTGGGCGAACTCGGCTTCGCTTTCCGGCACATAGACGGCAAAGGCTTTGCCGCCGTTTTTACGTAAGAGCGAAAAGACCGGCACGTCGCTCGGGCCGTCCGCCACATAAATCATATTCTCGAAGGGGACTCGGCGATCTTCGGTAAGGACGACGGCATTGACGTCGATCTCCGGATTCTTGTTCGAGCCCTTGTTGATTTCGAAAAGGAAGCGGGTCTTGATGGTGTTATCGACCATCGCGGCGACTTGCGTAATTTCGGTCGGCAGATCCAACGCCAATTCATCCTGCTTGGTAAAATGGGGCGGCAACGGGTGTTCCAGAAATTCGCAGCCGTAAATCCCATCGCAATGTGCTGCGAGCGACGTCCCGCGGATCATCTCCGCCAAACCCGTGCTGATGATATAATGTTCGAGGACGACTTCGATGTTATGTTTACGCCCTAACTCGCCGACATACTGCTTCAGTCCTGGGAAAAAATCTGGAAGTCCGTCGCACAATTTGATTTCCGCCCCCAACTCCCGTAGCCGACTATTGGTGAGGCCCTTCATGGCTCCTGCTTTGACGTAACTGAGCAGGTGATTGAGGTAGACCGAATCTTTGGGGGTGCGGATTCCCTTGCGGGCGTAGAGCGCCGGTAGTTGGTTCGTTTCTTTCCAAAACTGCTCCTCGTCCACGCCAAAAGCACGGAAAAGCGGGGTCTGCATATAGCCGGGACAGAGGGTCTTATCAAAATCCCACACGCAAGTGAGGATATGGGTGCTACGGAGGGCGGGTTCCTTGGGCTGCATCAGAAAGAGGAGTGGGTGAAAGGTCGGGCTTGCGGAGGGGGCTTATCCCCCCTCCATTGAATAACCAAGGGACCTCGCCTGTCCAAGTCCCGATTGACCTAACCTGACCATGTCCGCCAGCCCCCTTCGCCCCAACCTTACCAGCTTTCGCCGTAGGCTGACCGAGCTTGAAGGGTTTATGGCTGATCCGGCGACCTTCGGGGATAGCCGGCGGGCGGCCGCCTTGGGGGCCGAGTTACGCTTTACCTCCAAAGCCGTGAAGGCCGATGATATCCTGGTCGCCCTCGAGCAAGAGCTGGCCGAGGCCATCGCCCTTTCCCGCGAAAGCGACACGGAGATGCGCCACATGGCCGAAGAAGAGATCAAACGGCTTGGCCCGGCCGTTGAAATCGCCCGAGAACAGCTGATCCGCTCGATCATCCCCCCCAATCCCGACGATTCTCGTAATGCTCTAGTAGAAATTCGGGCCGGTACCGGAGGAGAAGAGGCCTCGCTCTTCGCTTCCGAGTTGATGCGCGCCTACACCCGGTTCGCTGAGAAAAAAGGCTGGAAATGCGAATTAATGTCCCTTTCTCACTCTGATCTTGGCGGCGTGCGTGAAGCCGTCCTGCTGATCGAAGGCGAAGGAGCCACCGCCCTACTCCGCCACGAAGCCGGCGTCCACCGGGTCCAACGCGTGCCGGCCACCGAAGGCTCGGGCCGCGTCCACACTTCCGCCGCCACCGTCGCCGTCCTGCCCGAAGCCGAAGAAGCCGAGGTTGTCCTAAAGCCCGAAGACCTCGACATGTCAGTCGCGCGCGCTAGCGGAGCCGGGGGTCAACACGTCAATAAGACTGAATCTGCCGTGCAAATCATCCACAAGCCGACGGGGCTGATGGTCTACTGCGCCGACGAACGGTCTCAGTTGCGGAATCGCACGAAGGCCATGCGCGTGCTACGCGCGCGTTTGCTCGACCTGACCCGGGCCAAAGAACGCGAAGCCCGAGCCGACGCCCGCAAAACCCAAGTGGGCTCCGGAGATCGTTCCGAACGGATCCGGACTTATAACTTTCCGCAAAATCGCATCACGGATCACCGCATCGACCTCACCGTCCACGGCATCGAACAAGTCCTCGAAGGTAACCTCGATGAACTTTTGAATGCGCTGTATGAGGCCGACCTGCGCGAACGCGCCGAGGCGATTACGCGTCCGTCCGCCTAATCCCGCGTCGCGATGGACCCCGCCTACATCGAACGCTTCGCCGGCATCGGCCGTCTTTACGGGCGCGCCAACCTGGAACGGCTGTCGCGCAGTTCTTTCCTGATCGTGGGCTTAGGCGGCGTCGGCTCCTGGACGGCAGAAGCACTCGCCCGCACGGGCGTCGGCCACTTGGTCTTGGTCGACGGCGATGCGGTTTGTATTTCAAATACAAACCGCCAGCTCCATGCCGTCGCCGGTAATGACGGCAAAGATAAGACCCAAGCGATGGCGGAGCGCGTCCACTCGATTCATCCGGCCATCCGCACCACGCTCCACCCGCGCTTTCTTTCCAAGTTGAACGCCCACGAAGTCGTAAAAGATTTCGACGGCGTGGTGATTGATGCCATGGATTCGCTTTCGCCCAAGTGCGGACTGATTGCGGAATGCTTCAATCGCAAGATTCCGCTCGTCAGCGTCGGCGGTTGTGCCGGGCGGCTCGACGGCACCCGCATCAAGGTCACCGACCTGACCGCCTCGCGGGATGACCCGCTCATGATGCTCGTGCGCAAGCGGCTCCGGCAGAATTTCGATTTTCCACGCAAAGGACTCTTCCACGTTTCGTGCGTCTGGTCCGACGAACCTCTAGTCCAACCGACCGATTGCGCCGATCTGCCCGGCGGCACCCTGCCCGATGAGAATGAGCTGAACCCCAACTGCGAGTGGGGATACGGCACGGCCTCGCATGTCGCCGGTGCCTTCGGGCTCGCGGCCGCCGGCGAAGCTATCCGGCTCTCACTTCTGCGGGCCGATAAATAGGCGGCGGAAATTCGCCCGGGTCAGTTCCGCTGATGCCTCTGGCGTGACGCCCAACGTCGAAGCCAACTGTTCATTGGTTTTAAAAATATTAGCTGGGTGATTTGATTCCGTGCCATCTGGCCCGGGAGGCAGTTCATGGCGGCGATATTCGGGAACCGGACATAAGGCCGGCGCATCGGTCTCGATCAAGATGCGATCACGCGGAATGGTGGCGGCGAATTGCGTGCGCAGCTCAAGCTTACGGGGTAGCAGATGGTGAGCGCTAAAGGAAAAGTAAGCCCCCAGCCGGCTTAACTCTGGCACTAATTCCACCGGCCCATTCCAGCTATGCAGGAGAAAGCCGCGGGCTGGCAGCGGGAAAGCCCGCAGGACATCCATCAGCGGGCCGATGGCTTTGACACAATGGATGGTGAGCGGACGGTTAAGTTCGACGGCCAAGGCAAGTTGCTGGCGAAAGGCCTGCTCTTGCTCCTCCGCATCAAAGTCCTTCACCCATCGATCCAATCCCATTTCACCCACGGCGGCTTCCGGGAAGGCGAGTAAGTACTCACGTAACTGCTCCGCCCAGCCGGGCTTCGCTGTCGGTACATCCCAGGGGTGTAATCCGAACGAGGGAAGATTTCGCCCATCACGGCGAGCAAGTCGGGCCACATCCTCCCAGTCATCGGGTGACGAACCGTTGATCACCGCAAAGCCGACACCCTCGCTCCGTGCCAGCTCGACGGCGGCATAGGGCACTTCAGCGAACTGGTAATGACAATGGGCATCAAAGATTTCCATCAACGTAACTCGCTCAGTGTGACCCGGATTTTTTCCAAGAACTCTGCGCGCCAATAATAATGCGCCAAAAGCGTCGGGTCGTCATGCCCCTGCAGTCGTAAGGCGAAATAAAGCGCTTCGACCGAAGCCAAGCCTTCCACGGGATCAAGCCCTTCCCGATTCCGGCGCGGGTAGGAAGAGAAAATCGGTGGCAGCGAGCGTCCGATGGGCTGACCGGTGACACAGGCCCTCAACTCGGCGACCTGCTTCCAACTGCCGTCTAGTAAAATCAACCTTCGCCCTGCGTCAGCAATCGTGATCGGCGGAGCCCCGATCTCCAATAATAACATTCCCGTGCCGTCTAAGATTGACTCCCCGGAGGCTTCGATGAATTCCAACTCAGGTCGATGGCGCAGCGGCTCAAGCGTGCACTTCACCAAATTTTCTTCGGCATGGCGAATAATGGATACCAACGGTCTCACCTGAATACTCAGCGGCAATAATCCCAGTCGTCGAAGCTTCGCTTCTTCTTTATTTGGCCCCTAACTTCGTGAACCAAATTTGCGGAGCGCCCACGACGCCGATTTTACCCATGGCCTCCTTGAGTTGCGGAGAATTAGCAAAAGCTTGAGCGGCCTCCAGCGAATGGAAGTCGTGGATGACCGTCACGTCTTTCGGGTCGGTGGCAGATTGAAAAACGGCCTGGTAAAAAACATCCCCACGCATCGGCGCGAACGCATCATAACCCTTTTTCCAGACGGCATAATCGGCGACGTTATGGCGGACATAGAGTCGGACATCCGAAGAACCCAGGCCTGGGCTGCGCGTGAAATAAAAGGCGATGATTATTAAAATAATGAGTCCGAACAGGGAGGTTGTTTTGGTCATCAGGTTTTATTTTGGGGTGATGCCCATGTTCTCCGCCAATTTACCATAGTCAACGTGCGTCGGGCCGCACCCCACTTAGACGCTCTAATCTGCCCGTTTTATCACCTTCTCCTTGCCCTTACGGCCTGCCGATGCCTATTAGGTCAGCAGAATGAAAACGCCGCCCTTGCCCGAGGAAGCATTGATGACCGTCACGGGCCTGCCGTTCTTTCTCCAAGCCAAAGGTAAAGTCCGCGAAGTTTTCGATCTCGGCGAACACTACCTCATCGTGGCTACCGATCGGTTGTCTGCCTTCGATGTCGTGATGCCTAACGGCGTTCCCGGTAAAGGCATTCTTCTTACGCAGATCAGCCTGTGGTGGTTCGAACAAGCTAAAGCCGTGTTCCCGACGCACCTCGTGCCCGATCATCTGGCGGCCTTAACGCGCGCCCTCAAAGGACACGAGAACCTGATCCCGCGCTCGATGCTCGTGCGCAAACTTGTCCCCTTGCCCGTCGAAGCCGTCGTTCGTGGCTATCTCGCCGGCAGCGGTTTTAAGGAATACACCAAAACCGGAGCGATCTTGGATCACGTATTGCCTAAAGGCCTGCTCGACGGTTCACCGCTGCCTGAGCCGATCTTTACGCCCTCGACTAAGGCGGCCGAAGGTCACGACGAAGCCATCACCTGCGCGCGCTGCAGCGAAATCTTAGGTCCGGATGTTTTCCGAAAAGTCCACGACACTTCGATCGCTCTTTATAAGATGGGCCGCGACCGGGCCGCCAAGGCCGGCGTCATTCTGGCGGATACCAAATTCGAGTTTGGTCATGCGCCCGATGGTTCGCTCGTGCTCATCGATGAAGTCCTCACGCCAGATTCTTCCCGTTATTGGCCCGCCTCGACGTGGCAGCCTGGCCGCGCCCAGCCCTCTTACGATAAGCAGTTCGTCCGCGATTGGCTCGAGACCCAGCCGTGGAACAAGACCGCTCCAGGCCCGACCCTTCCCGCTGACGTCGTGCAGAAGACGCAGGCCCTCTACGCGGAATGCCTTGAGCGGCTGACTTCGTAAGAAGTTGATTCGTTGAACAGTTGGCCGGTTGGCCAGAAAAACATACAGAAGAGGATAGCACGTGGTCCTGTCCCTACCCGATATGCCACGGAACCGCGGTCGACAGGCTGGGTCGGACAGGTTACCAATCAGACTATGAAGCCGACCCCGCTCTTCGCTCTCTTCCTTGCCTCGGTCGCGTTCGCCGCGCCGGAACCGAAGTTCCGCCTGCAGGAGATCGACAAGATTGAGATCGGCTACGGCCTCGCGATTGCTGACGTCGATGGCGACGGTAAGCCCGACATCGTTTTGGCCGATAAATCCACGGTGCAGTGGTATCAGAACCCCACTTGGAAAAAGCACGTCATTGCCACGAATCTCACCAAGGAAGATAACGTCTGCGTCGCGGCGCAGGATCTCGATGGCGACGGCAAGGCTGAGATCGCGATCGGCGCGGGCTGGAATCCTTCCGATACCGTCAAGAGCGGCGCGGTCTTCTATCTTATCCCGCCGGCCGATCGCACCCAGAAATGGGAGGCGGTGAAGCTGCACCATGAGCCGACCGTCCACCGTATGCAATGGGTCGAAGTCGCCAAAGGCCGTTGGGATCTCGTCGTCCAACCCTTGCACGGCGTGGGCAATAAGGCGGGCGCGGGCGTCGGCGCCAAACTGCTCGCCTATGAAAAGCCGGCCAACCCGAAGGACGAATGGAAGATCCATGTCATCAACGACGTCGGCCACATGACGCATAACCATCAACCTGTCCGGTGGAATGCTGGCGCTGCCCAACAGATTCTTTCGGGTTCCAAGGAAGGCCTCTGGTTCAACGCTCCGCAGGGCGGCGGCTGGACCTCCGTGCAACTGACCAACGTCGCCGTCGGCGAAGTCCGCGACGGCAAGTTACCGAACGGCCAAACCTTCCTCGCGACCGTCGAACCCATGCACGGCACCGCCTCCGCCGTTTACACCAAGGCCGCCGATGGTTCCTGGAACCGACTCCAAGTCCTGGATGGCTTCAAGGACGGCCATGCCGTCGCTTGCGCCGACTTTCTCGGCACCAAGTCAGATCAGTTCATGATTGGCTGGCGCGGGACAGATCCCGGCATCCGCCTACTCACGCCGCTCGACGATGCCGGCAAGGCCTGGCGCACGAGCACCATCTCCACGCAAGAGATTGCCGTCGAAGATTTTAAGGCCGCCGATCTTGATGGCGACGGCAAGCCGGACCTGATTGCCGCCGGACGCCAGACCAAGAACCTCATCATCTTCTGGAACGTCCGCTGAGGCCTTTCGGATGCGCATGAAAAAGCCCTCGTGAGAGGGCTTTTTGCTTTCAGGAAATAGTCCGACTAGGATTTGAACCTAGACAAGGAGAATCAGAATCTCCTGTGCTACCA
>Ga0208960_1000749_pt1 | contig 17778 bp, 17 predicted proteins | sample GreLakmeON33MSRF_FD_187703 | JGI IMG/M metagenome (GOLD analysis project Ga0208960, IMG submission 187703) | Freshwater lentic microbial communities from great Laurentian Lakes, MI, USA - Great Lakes metaG ON33MSRF (SPAdes) | ecosystem: Environmental > Aquatic > Freshwater > Lake | place: Great...
GCGTGCATTGTAGTTACAACCGTTACGCCGCTGGCGAACTGGGCCAGCGACTGCTTGAACGCCTGTTGCGTCACAGTCATCGGAGCGCTCCGCACAAAACCGCGATGCCACATCTATACATTCGTTTTCCCACAATAAGAGATATTTGTATTGAGAACTGTAACACAACTCGAGGTACCGGTATGGCCATGTGACTACCAGAAAAATGGAAAGGCACCGCCGCATGTACTAGGCAGTACTCGCCATGACATCAGCGAAAAGACTGACAGTAGAACAAATGCAGTCCAATACTGAATTCACTGCGGGCGCACAAAAGTTTTGTCCCGCCTAGTCACTCACCAGCGAACATCAACGCGTGCAGCATCGCAACAGCCGCAACACCCACTGCCGCACTGACGCCGGCAGGCGCTCCACCCAAGCCGCATCCACCTGCGCCACGCGAAACGCCAGCCGCTAACGCACGACGCAACCACACCATCCAGCATGCACAAGTACAAATGCACGCGCGCGTTCAGGGCCGCGCGAAAGCGGTGCACAAACGGCACGCCGCCCGTGCGCGCTGCAACGGCAGTGCTAATGCTCGCGCGCGCTGTGGCGCGGCGCACTTCGCTCATCGTGATCCCAGCCGCCCGGTTCAGGCAGCCTGCATCAAGGTCGCATATGGGCCGGGCCGCAACGCCACGCCACGGAGTTGGGCGTCACTTACCACCATTCTGGCCCTAGCCTGGGCGCTGACCCACCCCAGCATCACCTCGGTGTTGATCGGCGCACGCCCGGCGCAAGTAGATCAGACGTTGTCCGCCGAAGCGCTTGGCATGTCGGCCAAGTTGATGGCAGAGTTAAGCAGTTGTGAGGAGCGCCGGATTTTTCTCCGTGATCTCCGTGCTTCTGCGGTGAAAGTTTGACGTGCGTTAAGCGTATTATCTCTACCGGAGTTCCGCAAACTGGAAGAAGCCAATTTCCTCCAGCGACTCCCGCAGACCGCCGCGCTGTTGATCGGTAATTGGCAGGTTAGGCCGGCGGCCGGCGCCGAGATCGAAGCCGAGCATCCGCATGATCTCCTTCACGGCCGAATGGCTGGGGTATTTCAAGAAGATGTTTATCACGTGGTTGATCTTCGCCTGGATCGCCTGCGCAGCCGCGATGTCGCCGCTGCGGAACGCGTTGTAGGCCTGAGCGAACATGCGGGGCAAGATGTTCTGGGTAGTGCCGATGGCGCCATCCGCGCCCATGATCTGGGCCGCAATCATCATTTCGTCGGGGCCGGAGATTATGTTCAGCCGGCCGCCTTCCAACTCGACCAATTTGTTCATCGTGTAGAGATCGTAGGCGGTGTATTTCATCCCACGCAAGGTTGGCATGGCCTGGATTAGCTCGCGCACCGCGTCAACGCCGATGTTCACTCCGGTGGCGCCGGGAATGTTGTAGATGTAGAATGGCAGCTTGGAAGCAGCCCCAATGCGGAGGTAGTGCTGGTTGACCCCCTCGGCCCCCACATTGAAGAAGACGGGCGGGATCGCGCTGGCTGCATCGGCTCCGATCTGTTCAGCGTGGGCCGCCAGATCGCAGGCGGTTTGGGTGGCGATGGCGCCCACGTGGACAATGACAGGGACGCGGCCCTTCACTTGTTGCACTACCGCTTCCGCCACCGTTCGGCGTTCGGCTTCGGAGAGCAACAAGCCCTCGCCAGTCGATCCAAGGATGTAGAAGCCCGTCACGTCCTGAGTGAGGTGCCATTCGATCAGATCCCGCATCGCGGTTAGGTTGACGTTGCCTTCCTCGTCAAACGCAGTCAGCAGCGCTGGCAGAGTTCCGGTAATCTTAAACATCGTTTTCTCCTGAGATAGTGTTGGCTCGGCCAGAGACCGGCCAGAGTGACTTTTTGCAGTACCGAAATACTCAATACCCTGCGTACTTCCGGCACCGGGTTTGACGCAAATTTGGACAGCAGTTATCAGAACTGGGCTCGGTCGCGGCCTTTATTTGGAAAATACACCGCCCCGAGGTCGCTCTCGGGGCGGTGTGCTGCTGTGTTTCTCCCTGCCACCAGCACCCGGTAGCATTTGTCTCACTTCCAGAGCACAAAGCCGCCGTCCACGGTGAGATTCTCACCAGTAATATAGTTGGACGCTGGCGAAGCCAGAAATAGGATCGCTCCCTTTAAGTCCACCCCATCGCGGCCCATGCGTCCCATCGGCGTGCGTTCGGAATATTCGCGAATGAACGCCTCGGGCTGCCCCCGCTCAAATCCGCCTGGCGAGATGCAGTTGACATTGATGCCGTGAGGCGAAAGATAGCCGGCTAGATCCCGAGTCATGCCGATCACCCCGGCTTTGGCAGCGGCGTAATCAACCGCCTGCCCTTTGAGCCCTGTGCGCGCATAGACGCGACGGTCACGCCCCCCTAAGCCAGCGATCGAGGCGATGTTGATGATCCGGCCAGCACTCTGCTCCATCATATGCCGTCCAACTTGCCGGCAACAGTAGAGCACGCCGGTGAGATTGGTTTCGATCATGAGCGCAATGTCGGCCGGGTCACGCTCCATCAGCAGCGCCGCGCTCGAGCCCACTCCGCCTCCGGCGTTGTTAACAAGAATGTCAAGTCGCGGGCGCCAAGCCAGCACGGAGTCCACCACACGCGCCACGTCGTAATAGCGCGTTTGATCAAGCGCCAGACCCAGCGTCGCCACACCGTACCGTGACGCCAGCTTTTCCGCCGCCGCCTGCGCCCGATCCTGGTGTCGCGAGGTGATTGCCACCGCACACCCACTCGCGGCCAGGATAGACGCAGCATCGAGGCCTAAATCGCGGCCGCCCCCAGTAATTAGAGCTGTCTGGCCTTCCAAATTGAATAGTTCGGAGATTTCAGTATGCATAGGTAATGGGATATCTTTCTACTATACCATGCGGCGTCCGCGAGTAGGCGCCTAGGGCTCTCGCCTATCGCACTCCGCACGTCGCGCCGCGGTGGCTGGCAATGGCTTTCATCATGTCTACCCCGCCATCCTGCCTGCCCAGATCGTAGCTTTCGTTGCACACCAGCGCCATCAACGCGCCGAGCCACTCTTTGGCAACCGGCCTCTGGCGCGAGATGTCGTAGACGGTATGAAGCTCAAGTCTGATGGTATGACGCAGACCGTTATCGAACATTAGATGTCACACGGTGCGCAACACCTAGGTTTGTCAAAGATCCGTCCAGAGTTGTTAAGGAAGATTTCGACTACAGGCACGGCCGCGCGATTGTCGTTATGCAGATCCTGCCGCCAGACCGTGCATACCAAGTCCGCTTTCAGGTCAAAGCAAAGCTCGGAGACAATTAGTGGTTTGTCCGAGCACACATCAAAAAATGTGAGCTGAGTGAGTAAAATCCGAATTCGGCGTCGCGTTGATGGTATAGATCGCTTCTGCCGCGCACCAATTCATCACGGCGGCCCTTGAAGGGCGTCCAGTTCCGATAGTTGATAACCTTAGCCGCGATTACCACACGAAATTCAATTTTATCCGCCTGCAGCAGAATACCCGAGACGCCAAAGACTCAGGCGTCATAGTGCGCAACGATGGCAAGGACGGTGTTCGGCATGTCCAGCATCATACAACGTTCTAGCGGGCTTCATCAGCACCTGACGCCAAGGTCATAGCATGTTTCCGTTAGCCGCCACCATCGTAGTCCACCTTTGGGCAGTGACGCTCCGCTAAGAACGCGCATCCTTCTAATCGAAGACAAACCCGTCAGTCAGAGAGTGGCGTGCGCGCTGCTGGAGTAGAACAGCACGCACGGGGGCCTCGCTGCCACCGGTCTGATCGCCCTCTTACTGGCACCTCGGAAGCAAAACGATGCCACCCTGATGGATTTCCACACCCTTGAGCTCGATGACTTCGAGCCCAACAAGCGGATCTGTCAGGAATCAGGTAAGGGACCTGTGGCGCGTCCCGAGTGTTGCGCTAACGGAGAGCGACTGGGTTAAAGACCGGCAGCTTTGCCTGGGCGCCGGCATGAATGACTTTATGAACAAGCCGTTCTGCGCCCAGAGATTGTTCGAAGCCAGGCGCAGTTTATCGAAGAGCAGCAACCTTCGCGATGAGCTTGATTTCCAAAGTGCCCATAAACTCTGGTCCGAAATCGAAGGCCTGAGCATACGAATGTCCATGAGCCGGATCCCGCGTCAGCATCTCGACACCGTAGCGGACGCCCGCGAGCACGTTCAAGCCAGTCCGCCTATCAAGACCGCCACTGGTGAAGGAAACCGCCAAATCGCTGCCCTATCTGTACTGCACCCGGAGCCGCACTCCGCCCGCCGACCGGCCATTGCCATGCACGAAGAGGGCTTCGATCTTTTTTCGGTGAATGGCACGGGAAGAGCCCATGGTCCGCGACCCACCGAATCGACGCCCCGTACACCTCTAAGGAAATTCACGCCGCCAAGCACCCATAAACTTCACACTCTGACTCCGTCCTGTGCACTTTCACATCGCTCAAACCTCCACCCCCCCAATCAGTTCATAGCCATACACCACCTTTTTTCGATATTCGAAAAGGATTGTTCGGCGCAACAAATAGAAATTGCACGACTTCTATAGAACAACGTCAGCAGGCAATAACTTCGCAGTACCCCGCCAGTGCCAGAACCACTCTTATCCACGCTCTGCCGCACACGCCATTCCTTCAGCGCAGGATTACCACCCCAATGTCTGATCAAACTACAGTTCCGGGAACAGATCTGCATCCGCACCCGTTGGGTGCGTCTATCCCAGCTTGGGAGCTTGAAGAGATTGATTACCGCAACTCCTAGCCGCCGACTCGACAGAGCCGATGTAAAGACTCGCTCGCGCCCTAGCGGCAGCAACCTTGGTAGACAAAACCGTGTCGCGAATACCACGATCGGCAATCCAACTTCCGAGAAGATCCTTTGATGCTCCGCGTCAGTAGGCTTCACCGGTGTCGGCTAGGGTCACCCCTCACTCCAGCACCCGATCCACAACAGCATAACTCGCGCTCTGATTAGTCTCGCGCCCGAATGTGGCACCGCCCAGGTTAATTGGTTCCACCGCCTCGCCACTGCGTCCTAGCACCCGATATTCCACTATCAGTGCTCCTGCAGGATGCGCCTCTTTGGCAACAAACCATTGTTGGGCGTGCTGTACCTAAATTTTCTGGAATTAGGGTGTGTTTGGGGCGCCTAGCCAACGCACGACCTGCCCATCGCTGCGCGCCTTGAGCCATCCAATGTCCCAGCCGCGATTGGTACAGCGCAGAGGCATTGCTGATCGTACACGCACAAACGGGTGTGCACCGATCATGAATAATCGCCGATCGGTGTTGTAATAGCATCGCGAGCCAGCGTCTAAAAACACTTCGTAGGCAAACCCATGGTGGGATTGTCGGCTACATCCAAACACAGGCCCCGGACGCTAAGTCTAATCGGGCAACCCTCAAAGACCGCCTCAGCCAGATTTTCGACTGAGTCGAAGGGCACAGTTCTGTCAGCTGCGAAAGTGAGCCCGAAACTACAGCGCTTATTAAGGAGGAAGCGGTAGCTATCGAATTCATAGACGAAGTAAATGCTTGGCGCATTTGTTCCTGCATCCCAGCTATCTTGTTGGCAGTATCCCGGCATGGCACTATGGTCATCGAGTGGGCATGTACCAAAGCTTCCAGTCGGTGGCACGCCATCTAGGTATGGCCACGCGATTTCTTGTTGTCCGTCCAAGTCGTACAGAAAGAACGACAACGATGGGAATGGCCCATGCCATAGGGCCGGTCGACCGGCTGCCGCAGAGTCATGATCTTGGCGCTCCAGTGCTGATCGAGCAGATAGGTCACACGAAACTCGGCAAATTCCTGAATCAATTCTGCACTGGCTGAAAATAGATCGATATGCCCCTTGTGGCGGAACGCGGGGGAAATCCGTGGACAAGCACCACGGTGGATTGCTTCTGCCAAGGCATCGAAACTGCCAGCGCCTAGGCTGCGGTCGCGATCGAGGGTAGGTGAGTTGTCAAGACATGTAGCCATCGTCTAGTACCTTCAGCCGCACCGAGCACACATGTACGATCGCTACCTCCATGCACCACAATTTGCGTAGACATCGCCATCGGCTAGGCGCAGAGCGGTAGGCGCAGCGAAGGCGACCGTATCAGGGCTGTATGGGTACATCTCAAAATACACAACACCAAGCCGGTCGCGCCCAGTAGCACCCCAGCTCCGCCCGCCATAATCCGATAGCGCAACCACAATGCCGGGACGCACCCCTTCGCGCAGGGTGTAGACCACACTGAGACGCTAGCCGCCCAGATCCACCAGTGCCCCCGTCTGGCCGGGCAGATTGGTTGACACGGGCGTATCCCACTGGCGCGCTGGCATCGCCGGTGCAGAGGTGGTTAGACAAGTTGGCACCGCTGCGCTTGTTGGCGGCCCAGTAGATCACCTGAAGTTGCCCACCGCCCAGCAGGATCGGGGTGCCACGAAAGGATCCTAGCCCCTCAGCGGCACCGTCGGCGTAGGCAACCATGTCACGCCAGCTGCGCCCCTGGTTGGTTGAGAAAGATCCTAGGGTGCGCGGCTGGGATTGGCGCTCATCACCAAAGCCATTCCACTGGACGAACGGGCAGAACCAGCGCCCGTATGCCAGCTCAATTGCCGCGGCGGCAGGCGTGGCGACGATGCCCGCTGGCAGCGCCACCACCTCAGGCGGCCCCCGACTCTGGCCTGCTGCGGTTGAGCGAAGCAGGATGATCGCGGGCACATGCAGCCCACTCGTGTCTTCATTAAATTTAATGTCGGCTGTTCAGGGTCGGAGCGGAAGGCGCCAATCAATAGAGTGCTATCACGCATTCTGCTCACGAATGGGCCATGGTCCGAATATGGTCGATCGTACTGACTACGGTCACAAACTAGCCCCTGATATCGCCACGTAAGACCACCATCAGTGGAGCGAGATAGGTGAAAGGTGGGATCTAGGGCATATACTGCACTGCCCAAACTATAACAACAGATTAGCCCATTGTCTATTAACTCCAACGGATTTGGAAAAAGTGCCGAGCTATTGTTGTGGCCAAGTACGGGGTTGCGAGATATTACGCCATTATCGGCGAGGTGGAGTCCGCCAATAGTTTCACCGCCTTGACTTTGTTATTAAAATGATCACTAATTAGCAAAATCGTTGCGCCATAGAAGCACAGCCCGTGCGGCTCGTTCAGCAACGCCTGAGTAGCGAGCCCCCCATCACCAAGGTCGCCGGCCAGCGCGCCGCCAGCAACCGTCACCAACGTTCCATCGGGTGCGATTCGCCGCACGCAATTATTGCGGGCGTCGCTGAAGTAGATCGTACTATCGGGACCTATGGCAAGCCCATATGGCGTGTCAAGTTGAGCGTGAACAGCCGGTGACCCATCTGGTGTATAGCCCGGCGAACCAGTTCCTGCCAGAGTGGAGATTATGCCAGTGATGGCGTTGACTTGGCGAACCACGTGGTAAGCCTTGTCGGTAAAATAGAGACTTCCATCAGCATCGAAGCAAATAGCGGTAGGAGTGCCGATCTGCGCCACTGTAGCCAGACTACCATCACCACTGTAGCCGCGTAGGCCAACCCCTGCAACTGTGGTGATGATCCCGGTTTCCGAGTCGATTTTGCGAATGCGGCCAATGGCATCACCTATATAGAGGTCATCATTTGGGCCATGAGCAACTGCCTCAACATGCACAAGGCATGCGCCAAGCGCTGGGCCACCATCGCCTTTGTCCCATTGCAGGGTTGTACCGGCAATCGCCCTGATTACGCCATCACTATCGACACATCGCACATGCCCATGACGTGTATCCGCAATCACCACTCGCCCATGCGTATCTACCGAGACATCGTGTGGGTTGCCAAGGTATGCATCAATTGCAGGCCCACCATCGCCTCCATATGCGCGCGCACCATTCCCGGCAATTGTGCGAATAGTTCCATCCACGGGATCGATCGCGCGAATACGCTGGCTCCAAACATCTGCGATATAGAGGGTACCATCTTGGGCAACCGCAAGCCCGCCTGGCCCACACAAGAAGGCGCTACTTGCCAGCTCGTTGTCATGAACACTCGTGCCGCCAAGCACCGTCGTCACAATGCCAGTGCGCCCATCGTAGCAGCGAGTACGGCCGGAGCAATCGCCCCATAAGACAGTACCATCCGAGTCGGCCCAGATTCCAGCCTCGACAGAGTTACAGCTCGTCTCCCCGCCGGATCGACCCTCCTCGCCAAACCCCGGCACACCATTGCCGACAAGTGTCTGCACCACGCCTGTGCGCGCCTCCACCTTGCGAACACGGAAGCCGTACTTCTCACCAACATATAGATTGTCCGAGCTATCAAGGCAAATCGCATCGGGCATGAGTGTGCTAGCTTCAACTGCCTGCCCGCCGTCGCCGTTAGAAGCGCGCTGCCCATTGCCAAGCACGGTTGTTATTGTGCCACTACCCTTGTCAATCTTGCGCACACGGTTATTCGAGTTGTCGCAGATATACAGATTGCCATGCGAGTCGAACGCTAGATGCTCGGGGTGAAAGAAAGCTGCCTCAGCCGCCGGGCCGCCATCACCATGGTAGCCGGCTAGACTCAATCCAGGCCCCACAAACGGTCGGCTCGTTCCCTGTTCAGATGGATAGTGCCGAGCATTTTGGCCAGCGATAGTCTTAATAATCCCGCTCTTGACATCGACACGACGAACATTGCCGGCCCACTCATCGGACAGGTAGATATTTCCGTCACGGTCTACAGCAACGCCACATGTGCAGTCCAGCTCGGCATCAACCGCTAAGCCGCCATCACCGCCCCGCCCAGCTCGCCCGCTTCCTGCAACACGCGTAATCACCCCGGTCTCGTAGTCGATCCGTCGGATCGTGCGATTGCCAAGATCAGAAAGGTACAAGTCGCCATGCTGGTTCTGAGCAAGATCATGCGGCCAATAGAAGCGTGCTAACTCAGCGGGGCCACCATCGCCACGATTGCCTGGTACTCCATCGCCAGCAAAGACGTGGAGCGTGCCGCCTTTGTCGATGCGCCAGAGCCGGTGGGCATGGTAATCAACCACAATCAGGTCGCCGTCCGGCCGACGCGCAACACCCATCGGCCAGCCGGCATCAGCCTCACGTGCGGGGATGCCGACACGGTAGCTCATGCCAGCAATGGTCGTAATGAGGCCAGGACCAAGCGCCGACAGTATGTCTTCTAGTCGCATGTGAGCACCCATAGCTGTCAAGGTTCGATTTGCAGCCGCGCCCAGTGGATATCCATAGCGACCTCACTCCCGGCGTAATAGACTATCAAGACATCATCATCAGGCAGTACCTCGGCAAACGGCAACCCAAATGTCCATAGCCCCATCTCGGCTAGCAGCGCACCAGTCGTATCATCAGGCCTGTCGGCACTTCTAGTACTCAGTGCATAAAGCACCACCTCAGAGGCCGGATCAAACTGCCCAGCAATATCGGATGCCAGACATGCGCGAATAGTGCGGGTGCCAAAGCGATCAACCCAGGGTAGTACGACTCTGCCATCACGCAGAACAGCTGGACGTCCGGCTTGATCGGCAAACCCAAGATCCTCTGCAGTGGACCAGTGTCGCCCACCATCAGTGCTGATCCGGCGGTGCATGTTGAGGTAGATTAGAGCAGCGCTATCGTACGTCCAGATGAATGCGCCAAGCCGGCCATCAGGAGCATGGCCAATACGCTGATCCCAGTTAAAGATCCTACCGGTTGAATCCTCACCAGCCGTGATTGGCATCTCCCAGCTGCGCCCCTCATCACGTGAGTGGAATAGCACCACCCGCTGCATCCAAGGCGCGGCGTCATGGTACGCCTTATTGGTCTCAATACTCATCGCCAGTGTTCCATCGCGCAAAAGAATAACAGGGCTGGTAAGGCTGGCCGGGCCAATATCAGCGGGCATGGAAATCACCCGCCACGGTGACCAATGGCAACCTCCATCAGTAGACTCTGCCAACATGATTAGCATTGGCAGGCAACCCTCAGTTTCAGCATTAAATAGCGGCGCACCTGGGTAAGTAGTGCGGTCGATCCACATTGCGGCCGCCAGCACATGGCCTAGCGCAATCTCTGTCAAATAACAGACTTTAAGCGACCCATACGCACCATCAATTGGCTGATTATGCGACAGACTGCCAAGCTGCCGCCAACTCACGCCACCGTCTTGCGACTGGTAGAGCTCAATACTCTCATCAGCAGAATCCTTGGTCGACCCTGCACGTAGTGTCGCAAGCAGGTTTCCATCGGCAAGCGCCAAAATGCTGGGAAAGGTTAACACCGCGCGATTCGTATCCCGCTCTCCCGATGCCAGAACGCCGGTTGCCCTTATCCGCATTGTGCACTCCTGTCGAATAGTTGATCGCCGATATGACCACCCGGATTATGCTTCGTGAGCAGATGTGCTATTTGCCCATTCGGCGTATTGCTGAAGCAGGATCGCACGACAACGCTGGGAATTCCCATTACCAAGCACCCTATATTTCTAATACAGCCTTTGTGGCATCTCATAAAGACCGGCCAACCGCACAGATATTTTATCGCAGGCACTTTCGATTCGATCAAGCGCTAACATCGGTTTAAATAGGTCGTACGGAATACTTAATGAAGATGTGGCGCAGTGTCACCATTTGTTCGAGTTGGCGATTACGGCCAGGCTGAAAATACTGCATGCGAGACACAGTACATGGGACTTCTAATACTGAGCTGCCCGCGTATTATTGATACAGATCCTATAACCCTACACCAATACTGCACACAATACGGAACGAAACCTAGTGTCGCCGCCGTACCACATTCTTTTGCGCCACAGTCTCAGTCAGGTAGCGCTCAGTCTCAAGCTGGTCGAAGCGATCCGGCGAAAAAGCACTTACATCAATCCTGGTCCGGCCGTCGGCCAAAAACTCAGCAAGTAATAGACCAGAGACCGGGTTGTAAGCAAAGCCACCCGAGTGGAAGGCGACACCGACAAACAAACCAGGAAGCTGTGTAACAGGCCCGATGATCGGCTCACCATCCATTGCAAAGGTCAACAGGCCAACCTTATCGATCTCCCAGCCAACACTCCCAAGTGCTGGCACATAGGGGGTGAACTTGACCCTAATTTGGTCTTTGAGCGTAGCGGGTGCTGTCAATGCTGAGAGATGAAAATCAGGTGCGTCAACACGATGCTCCGCACGATCAGCCGACTCAATCCCAACCAGTAGCCGTCCGCCATTGCTTGGGCGGAGGTAGCCCCCCAATGGATTAGCATTAACTGCCGGGATAGCAAGGGCAGCTGCAAGTGGCTGTGTGACATAGCGCTGGTGCACGAACGCTTTGACCGGCAGACGCACATTTATCCGCTCCAACAGGAGGTTGGTCCAGGCATACACAGTGCTAACCACTGCGTCTGCCGCAATCGTCCCAGCGGCAGTCCTCACACCTGCAACGGACCCGCCACGCAGCACGATATCCTGGACCTGCTGCTGTTCCCGAATCTCGACTCCCAATTCGCGGCACCTCCTTGCCAATGCTGGTATATAGTGATCGGGCTCGCTGTAACCACCTAGCGGATCGTAGAGACCGATATAACCATCCGCTGGATGAAGGTCCGGCCAACGTGCCCGCATTTCGGCAACATCCAAAACCTCGAAGGGTGCCCCGCAGCGTTCATAGAGCGGCAACAGCGCTGCGCGCTCCGGCCATGAAGCCGGATCAAACAGGTTCAAGCAGCCAACCGATTGAAAGTGATAGTCGTCGAGATCCTCGGATAGCTCGCGAAAGAGCTGTAGACTGATTTTACGCGCACGTACACCTGTCTCGCTCCAGAGTAACCCGGTGATAATCGCAGCAGCACGGCTACTAGAGCCATCGCCAACCGGGCCTTTTTCAAGCAGAATGATCCGCCCAAAGCCTTTGCGTGCGAGATGATAGGCAGTGCTCAAGCCTGTCACACCGCCGCCGATGATAACCGTAGTCGTTGATACCATCGTTCCCCCTTATTTAGCTAACGGCGCCACCCCACGGGAATTTCGAGCAACCACAAGCATCAGATCAAGATGCCGATAGGTGAACGGCCTGGCCAGTAGCATGAGACTGCATCGCCGCTTCGACCATTGCAACAGCCGCTCGGCCCTCCTCACCTCGGACGCTGGCAGGGCGACCATCCAGCAAATCATCGACAAATAGCTGTATCTGAGTGTAGAACGCCTCTAGACGTACCGGATCAAGTGGCTGGTTAACAAAATCGAAGCTTGGCTGCTCCCAGATTACGTCGGTCGTACCAGGCGTACTGAGCAGCAGCTTGCCATAGCCATCAATCTCTAGCGCTCCCGTCTCACCAACAATGACATACATGTGCTGGCTGCGCGCCAGACTCAGCGAGGGCACCTCATGCGAAGTCCACTGCTGCGCCATCACTCCATTGGCAAAGTCAATCTGAGTCATCGCGCTCAGCCACGGGTGACCAGAATTACCATAGGTTGTGACATGGGCAAAGATGCGTTGTGCCTCTGATCCACTCCAAAAGCGCATGATGTCGAAGTTATGCACGCCCATATCAAGGAATGCACCACCATGCTCCGGCTGGCCCGGCCAAGCCCCCGCTGCGATATCATAGTCGCGCACCAGCGAACGGCCTTGAATCATTCGCACCACCCCGATCCGACCAGCATCGATTAATTGCTTGGCGCGCGCAGGCGTGCCACGGAAACGCAAGGTCTGAATAACTTGTAGCATGAGACCAGCCTGTCGACAGGCAACAATCATGCGGTCACAATCGGCTACGTTTGTTGCCATTGGCTTCTCGGTAAGGACATGCTTTCCTGCAGCCGCGGCTAACAGCACTTGCTCGCAATGGTCGGCATGGGGCGAGGCAATCAGTACAGCATCAACATCCGGCCGTGCTAGCAACTCGGCGTAGTCCGAAGCATACGCTACCCCGTAATCGGCAGCGAGACCAGGCGCACGTGTGCCGCCAGCAATCGCCGTCAGGCGGGCGCGGCTCACAAATTTGCTGATACACTCGGCATAGGTTCGGCCCATGTAGCCCGATCCAAGAATGGCCATGCGCAACTCAGTCATTAGTCGTCTCCTCTTGGTCTAAGCCCAAAGCCTACGGTCCCCTCACTTGACGAAACCGTATTGCACAAGCAAGGCGCGCACCATTTCAGGTTTCTGTCTCACGGGGATGTCCGGCTGACGCATGATGAAATGTGCTTCATGCTCGAGCGCCCGCATCTTCGCCGCCCGCTCGGGCAACTGCTCGAGGCAGGTCTTTGGAATCTTGATTACGCCCTCGACGCTGCCGTGGATCACGTCTCCGGGCCGGATCACAACACCCCCGACCTCCACCGGTTGATTGATCGAGCGGACACGCAACGCGGTATGGTGGATGACCCGTCCCCGGGCAAAGGCATGGAACGGCACCGTGGCAAAGCCGGCCACATCTCGGAGCCCCCCGTCAGTCACCACGCCGATACATCCAACCGAACGGAGACTCTTGGCCATGCCATCGCCGAGGATGCACTCGTGGTCGGGCCGCGATCCGACCGCTTTGACCACCCAAACTATCGGCTCGTAGATCCCTTGCATCTGCTCGAGCTGCTCATAGTGTAGGTCGAACTCATGTTTGCCGCCGGGTGAACTAGTGTCCATCTCGCAGGTGACGGCTGTTCCCACCATGGGCCCGAACCCGGGCGTCTGGCATTGAATGGATCCCCCAAGATAAACCTCCCCAGGCGGAATCGGGTCGATGTATCCGATGGTGTTCGCGATCAGCGCTGCGTCAAACTCCATCAACTGGCGGTAAATAGTGGAAAGCGTCATATGATTGGGTGGTTGACGGGGAATGAGGGAGACCCAGGAATCTCCAGCACAGAACAGCGTATTGCTCCCGACAGTGCGTCTGGTAAATGTGGGAAACCGATCAAAGTGGAATGGAGATTCAACACATGTTGACTGTACGCGATAACACTGCGCTTGTCAATTATCACTTCGGTGATGCGCGTTATTCTCCACTACACCAATGGTGTCACAGCCACAGGCCACTTGTTTTCAATCTTCGTGCTTACATTCGCACAGCCAAGGCAACGTACACAACCTCTATAAATCGGCACTGTCCGTCGATGCTTTCAACGCACCCAGTCGCTGCAAGCTGGTGCCGCCGTGCTTCTGCGCGCCCGCCGAGGTCATCAGGCCGACCATGGAGGGGATCACGCCTGAAATGCGCGTCGTTTCAAACACCTGAAGCTCCTCGTGTGCAGTGGACTGTGATTCGTGTCACAAAGCGAGTCTGGGCCGCCCGTCGCCGCCGGATAAGGAGGAGTTGGCGATCGGCGACCGGATTTCCGGGCGCCGAAGCAAGGAACCAATCCTCATCCGGCTCGGTCGTGAGGTCGAGCACCAGCCAACCATTCGGCAAGAGGAACTCGAGCGGCCCGGGAGGCAGGATTCGACGGACCTCCGTAAGCTGGTCATAGCCGCAGGCGCCCGCTACGACACCCGGCGCGGCCTCGGTCGGTCCGGCGTACGTGCCGCGAATGTGCAGCAGCCAATCGATCGTGCGCTTTCCTGGCGCCTCCACTTCGAAGCTGTCGCTGACGCTGCCCCCATCGAGCCGCAGGCGCCGCTGCATTCGCACGTCCGCGTAGGCCATGGACGGCGATTGCGGCCACTCGATCGTCCGCGTTCGCGCCGCGACCTGCGCCCAGCCGCCGGCGTCGGCCCAGCGCGCCTCCGCCGCGACGGAGCCGTCGTCAAAGGACGTGAATGCGGCAGACGCGGGGGGCTGGCTGGCCGAGTCGAGCAGCACGGTCGAGTGTGCGGCGGTCTGGCGGTACCACGTGTCGTTCAATGCAATGCCGTAACCCGGCGTGCCCGAATCGATCGCGATGCGGCCGCCGGCGCCGAACACCTGCAGACCGAGCTGATCCGGATGGCCGTGGGCGTCGCCGTCGCGCAGGGAGGCCTTCACGATCGCGGTGAGTTCGTCGGTGCGGAGAACGGCGAGGTCGTCGAGCTGCCGGCTCGGCCGCCGTGCGATTGCGCGACCGGCCGGGGCCGCCGCCGGGGCCTCAGCGCCGTCGAGCAGCGCCTCAAGCGTCACGCGCCCAGACCGCACCACGTTCGCCGCGAGCACCTGTCCGAACTCGGGCTCGCCGAACCACGCCCACGCAAGCTCGTGGAACCCATCCGCGCCGGGAATCCCGTGGCCAACCTCGCCCAGCAGACCGATGTGGTACCAGCAGTCGTTGACGGCCGGCAGCGACCCGTCCGGGAACGCGAGGTCCAGCGGCGCCCGGAACATCTCGCGGACAACGCCCTCCTGCGCGAACGGCCGGCCGGACGCCCGAAGCCCGCGGACCGTCCATGACAGTGCCGCCAGCACGTAGTAGTGGTAGCTGAGCGAGACCTCCCACCACAGGCCGTCGCCGCCGACGCCGCGGTACAGTTCGTCGCGGACGCCGTACTCGCCCTCGAGGATCTCGTCGATGGCGACGTCGTCGCCAAGGAGCATGGCCAAGGTCAGCAGCGCCGAGTTGTCCCAGTTCGCGACGTTCTGGACCGCACGGTAGCGGACCCGTGCAAGGTGCTCCCGCGCCGGCTCGAACAGGCCCTCGCGGATCGCACGCCGATCGTCGGGCGCCAGCGCGTCGCCGAGCAGCGCCGCTGCCCATGCCAGGCGAATGATCCAGACGTCCTCGTCAAGTGCGCTGAAGCAGGCGATCCCGTGGTAGGCGCCCGGGTACGGATTGGGTGAGCGCGGCAGCGTCCGGTAGCGCTCCGCGTAGCCAGCGAGCACATGGCGGACGACCGCCGCGTCGTCGTCGGAGTCGTCGAGAGCGTCGGGTGCGCCCATCGCGTGACGGACGGCCGCCCGCAGCGCCGCGTCCGAGAGCATGTCGTTGACCGACCAGCCCCACGCGCTGTCGAAGGGCTCGCCCGAGAAGACCTCGCCATCTACTGGACACGGGTGGCGATGTGGCTCGCGCGGGTCGAAGACCAGCTGGACGGCGTGCATCGGGCAGAAATAATCGTGGTAGTAGCCAGCCTGGCGTACCGGCAGCTCCGGCAGGGCGCGGTGGTAGCCCGCCAGCCGATCGTCGAGCGCCCGGCGGGCGGCGGCGAACCGCGGATCACGCCCTCGAGCCCGCAGGGCCGCGCGCCATTCGGCCGACGGGAAGGCGACGAGATCGATCATGCGAGGTAGGCCTCGAGGGTTCGGCGGGCGATGTCGTCCCAATCGGTGCTGGTGGCCGACTGCCACGCGGCGGCCCGCGCCCGCCCGAGGTCGATCTGACGAATTCGTCGCATTGCGACCTCCAGGGCGCCCGGCTCGTCCGGTGTATAGAGGATGCCCGCGTCGGCGGACATCTGGGAGGGCAGGCAGCCTATCGCGGGCGCGATCACGGGCCGCGGCCAGGACAGCGCCTGGACTAGGGATCCCGACGTCGTGGAGGCCCGGAACGGCAGGACGATCACGTCGCACGCCTCGAGCACCTGCACGAACGCCTCACCCGGGGCGTAGTCGTAGGTGCGCAAGACGATCCGCGGGTGATCGGCGAGGTATGCCCGGAGGTGACTGCGGTACTCAGCCTCGACGCCGCCACTGATGAGCATCCAGGCTTCGCCCGAATCGACGGCACGGAACGTGTCGATCAAGTTCTCGAGGCCCTTGTAGGGCAGCAGGTTGCCGATGAAACCATAGACGAAGGCATCGGGCGGGATGCCGAGGGCTGCGCGCTCATCGGCCCGGGTGACGGTGGCCGATAGGACGTCGATGAAGTTGCCGTGCGGGATGACGTGGATCGGAACCCGGGGGTGGAACTCTGCGCTTACGGCCTCGGCAGCAAGGTCGCAGTGGGCGATCAGCGCGGTACTCAGCTCCACCAGCCGGAACCGGAACTCCCGGTTGATATCGTGGTACTTACGATCGTGCGGGTAGAGGTTATGCACCGTCCAGACGAGCCGCCAGCCGAGATCTCGGGCCAGCCGCAGCTCGCCGACGAACGCCTCCATCGCCGCCTGAGTCTCGGCTGTGGTCGCCCGGTGGTACTCGTGCGCCGGCCAGTGCCAGTGCATCAAGTCGAAGTCGTCCGCGTGCTCGCGGATCCAGGCCTCGCCATGGCGGTCGACGTAGGTCACCTCGACGCCGACCCGGGCGAGACCGTCGGCGAGCAAGTTGCCGTAGGGGTTCGTCTGGTCATTCGGCTCGCGGGCGGGAACGGCGTAGTAGAAGGCAACGCGCGCCGTGGGCTTCGTCACAAGTCCACGATGCGCCGCTCGCGGGCCGCCGTGTAGACCGACTCCTGCACGCGCATCGCCGCGAGGCCGTCCATGCCCGTCGCGACCTCCGGTGGCCAGGCGTCGGAGGCGAACGCGTCTAGCAGGGCCACGTGGGTGCATATCTCGTCGATCACAATAGCGCGCTCGCCCTCGGCCGTCGCCAGGAGCAGTGTCCCGCGGCTGAACTTATCGTGCAGCGGCCAGGTCACTATGGTGCCTTCGGTGCCGGAGTATAACGCATATGCCAATAATGTACTTGCGCCTAAGTTGCCTAAAGATATATTGGCTAAAATTAGATCCTATGAAGCAAAAGGGGATTATACCAATCCAACCTACTTACAATTAATTGCAGACAACTATTATCCTGAGCATGTTTTAAGGATGCCTCCAGCTACTTGGCCAGATCCTGTTAAACGCGCATTTGCTAAAATGAACTACCCTTTATATTTACAAATGCAAGGACCTTCTGAGTTTGGTATTGTAGGGAAT
>Ga0208960_1000750_pt1 | contig 17777 bp, 10 predicted proteins | sample GreLakmeON33MSRF_FD_187703 | JGI IMG/M metagenome (GOLD analysis project Ga0208960, IMG submission 187703) | Freshwater lentic microbial communities from great Laurentian Lakes, MI, USA - Great Lakes metaG ON33MSRF (SPAdes) | ecosystem: Environmental > Aquatic > Freshwater > Lake | place: Great...
AAAGATTAAAAAAAGCGATTAAGGTTAAAGAAATTTTCCTTAATCGCTTTTCTGTTTTTAGATGATTTTTGATTTATTGTTTTTGATTTGCTTAAAAAAAACACTTTTAGGCGAGAGTTTTCAGTCGGTTTCTATGCTCTTTGATGTTAGATTTAGATTCTTTTTAGGTTTACTGTGAAAATGGCCGTGGCTCCTTGTATTTGCATGCTGTGCAGGCCTTATGATGTTGCTCTTGTATAACAGTGTACATTTTTTAATTCACTGTTTTTTGCTTCTATTTTATACCCATGGTTCGCTTTGTCTTTAAAGTATTCTGTTTCTTGAAAATCCATTTAATCTTGATGCAGATTTGACTTTATTGATACCGAGTAAGATTTTGACTGCGCGCCATCTTTGTAACAAACATCTTTTAGAGTGTGCATATCGTCTTTAGTAGCAAATACTTGAACATACGTATCGGACTTTCTGCCTTGCGGCCATTATCCAAACAGTATTTGTGTACCAACTCTTCGCAGATAAATGAAAAATCTATCAAATCATTAATCTTTCTCAATATATTTTCCTTCGGAACTATCAAGGCATTTTTATAATATTTCCTTAAGTATTTCCAGCTTTATTCCTCTTGAGCCTTTAATTAAAACATAATGGCCAATTAAAGAAGATTGAATCAAATATTCTTTAAGTTCTAAGGCGTTGGCAAAAGATTTAAAAGAAGAAGAGCAATTTACAAATTCTGGTCCCACTAAATAAGCTGGTAAATTCAACTTAGCAAGTAAGGCAATCATTGTTTCGTGTTCTTTGTGCGCCTCTCCCCCCAACTCTAGCATATCTCCTAAAATCGCTACTTTCCTTTCGTTTGGGGTATTCGCAAAAGCAATTACCGCCGCACTCATGCTGCTAGGATTGGCGTTGTATGCATCCCAAATCAACGTATTTCCTTTTTCAGAAAGAACAACTTGTGAACGATTGTTATCGGGATGATAAGACTCTAAAGCCTCCTTAATTGCGTTTAATGAAACACCAAATTCTACACCCACTCTAGCGGCGCAAAGCATGTTGATGAGATTGTGCTCGCCAAATAAATGACTCGCTATTTCTAAACTTTCTGTAATGTAATTCAATTGAAAATTTACGGTAGGATTGTTAGAAATAACCGCTCCTTTTAAGTGCTCATCTTGATAAAACAACCTTTTGGGAGCCAATGCCGACTGCCTCATGAGCAATTCATCTGATGCATTGACAAATATTTTACCTTGATGGACAGCCAAAAATTGATACATTTCCGACTTCGTTTTAACCACCCCTTCAAAGCCACCAAAACCATCTAAATGTGCTTTCCCCATATTGGTTACCACACCATAATTAGGCTCTGCTATTTTGCATAAAAAATCTATTTCAAATGGATGATTTGCACCCATTTCAATAATTGCAATTTCTGTATCTTCATGCATAGAGAGTAAAGTAAGGGGCACACCGATATGATTATTGAAATTACCTTTGGTACAATGCACTTTATACTTAGTGCTCAATACTTGATTGACCAATTCTTTAGTGGTTGTTTTTCCATTGGTGCCGGTAATTCCAATTACAGGAATAGCAAACTGACGACGGTGGTGTTTTGCCAAATCTTGCAAAGTTTGAAGTACATCTTCCACCACAATACATTGAGGATGCTGAATACTTTTGTCATCTACAACCGCATATGCACAGCCCGATTCAATAGAGGAAACAGCAAACTCATTGGCATTAAAACTATCTCCTTTTAAAGCAAAAAAGATAGAGCCTTTTTCTAGTTTTCTGGTATCGGTGCTTACCTTCTGTTCTTGTTGAAGCAAGAGATCGTAGATTTGTTGAATTTCCATAGAACTAATATCAAAAAAAAATCCCCTCGAAAAAATGAGGGGATTTATATTTTATGAACATTTGAAGTTCAAATTATTTAGCGCCTTTACCTTCTCCAAATTGAACCTGACTTCCTACGCGGTGCATTGCACAACGGAAACCGATACAATCTGTAGACTGGTCTTCATTCAAGAATCTTCTTGTACCAGGCCCCATCCAGTAAGTTCTGTCTTTCCAAGAACCACCTTTGTAAACTCTTGTTCTGTTAGAAAGCAATGAGTGCCCCGTTGCAGTTGGGTTAGCCGCTTCGTACATCAATTTGTTGTCTTTTGAAGGATCTTTGTAACCTTCATCAGCAAAGAATACAGATGAAGTAAACTCACCATCTAAATAATCAATGTTACCAGCTTTTTTGTAGTTTCTTCTTTCTGCCAAGTTATCTTTAGCAGCATCAACCTCTCTATAAACCATTCTTCCTAAAGAATCTTTTACAGCATATTCATCTGGATTTGCATCATCTTCTTTGAAGGTTTTGAAAACATTACCACGGAAAGCACGAAATTCATTAACATCTTCAGCGGTTAAGGGACGATAAACATCCATTACCCATTCAGAAACGTTACCAGCCATGTGGTATAAACCATAATCATTAGGCCAGAAAGAACGAACTGGAGCGGTAATATCATATGAGTCATTCAATTTACTTGCAACACCCATCATATCACCTTTAGCTCTCATAACGTTGGCCATCATTTCACCTTGCCATTGGTCATCTTTATTTCGAACCCAGTGACCATTCCAAGGATAGATTCTTCTGTCTATAATGCGCTCATCGATAGTGTTACCTACTAAACCGATAGCTGCATATTCCCACTCAGATTCTGTTGGGAGGCGGTAGCGAGGCAACAAAATACCATCTTCTCTAACCACTTTTCTAAATCCACCACCGTTAGGGTCAAGACTCACTAAATCTCCCTGAACCTCACCTACGTATTGGTTTAACAAATAAGCATCTGTATTAAAGTTGTCATCATCTTGTTGGTTAGGGTTCACTTTCAAGACACCTTCACGAATCATGATCATCTCATTAACGCGGTCGGTTCTCCAAATACAATAATCAGTAGCTTGCAACCAGTTCACACCAACCACAGGATATTCGTTGTAAGCAGGGTGACGGAAATACCACTCTACATATTCCTCATTGTAAGCCAATTCATCTCTCCATTGCAAAGTATCTGGAAGCGCTTTCTTAGGAACCTCAGGCAATGATTGCCCGAAAACTCTCAACAACCAATACACATACTCTCTCCAATCGGCATTACGAATCTCAGTTTCATCCATATAGAATGAAGAAACTGTAACGTTTCGAGCAACATTATTTTGCTCGTACATTACATCATCTTCGGTTTGCCCCATAGTGTAATAACCACCTTCAACGAAGATTAGTCCGGGACCAGTTTCCTGCTCACCATAAGGTTGAACCTCAAAACCACCGTTTTTTGGATCATTGTAAGTCCAACCGGTAGAATTCGACAAGTCTTTACCGCAACTCGTTAAAAGAGTGATGGCGGCAACTACACAAACAGTTCCTTTAAACAACTTCATCTTATTCATAACATTCATATTTTATATTCATTTAAAACGATGGACAACTTAACGGACGGAATTTTCTTTTCTTAGGTTTGCAGTCGAACAACAACTGCATTGATATTTCATGAGAACCCGCTGATGCATTAGATAATTTAGACACTGTAACATCGTAACTATACCCAAATTTAAAAAAGCCTTGCTGAACACCTACTAACAAAATAAAAGCGTCGCGGCCTCTGTACCACAAACCGCCAACAATTGGACCTTTCGTTACATACAAGCCCAAGTTAAGTTGGATAAAATCTCTTTGCTTTTGGAACAATATATTTGGTGAAATGGAACTTTCTGGCGCACCTCTTCTTTTTCTTCCACCTCCTCCACCAATTGGAATAACGGCTCCAGCGTGACCTGTAATTTTCATAGGTAGCGGACTTCTACCCCCTGTATAGAAAGACTCTTCCGGCTCTAGGATATGATGCACCGCGCCCCCAAGAAAGAACGATTTGCTATAACCTAAAATACCTGCTGAAAAATCTACCGCAGAAACCGTTCTGTTGGGCTGAAGATCGGCCGATTTATAAATAAAACCAAGCTTAGCATCAATCATATCACCAAATGTTAGCTTGTTCCAATCTACTGTTTTTTGATGATAAGAGCCTTGAAATCCAAACTTAATAGAGAACGTTCTACCCAAGTTCAGCAAATAAGAATACATCAAACTAGCATTCAAAGTATTTAAAGTTCCTTGTCCGGCTTGGTCATTCGTTACCAATAAACCAATACCTCCCGACATGAAATCTACATGTTGATCGTAAGAAGCACTGTAAGTAACGTAAGTTCCAGCAATAGCTGGCCACTGGTTTCTGTAATTCATAGCTATACGCGGACAACGATGCGTGCCGGCCATAGCAGGATTAAGATAAAGTGGATTGGCGTAGAACTGAGTAAACTCAGGATCTTGAGCACGAATGAGGGTTGGATTTACAAAATCAAGAAGTAGAACTAGCATAAAAGCTGTTCCTATCTTACTTAATATACCAATAGGTTTAATTTCCACAGGCACAATTATACAAATTATTTTAATAATGATTACCCCTACTATACTGAATACAAATTTAAAAGTAACAAAAATATTTTCATAATAAACTTCGTTGACTACATTTTTTTAAGAAAAAAAATTTTTTCATTAAGCAATAAAATGGATACCTTCAACACAATGAAAAACGCATTTGTCCTGTTTTTAGTATTGATTTTTAGCGCGTTAAATGTTTTTTCGCAAAGCTTTAAGCAAAATATTGACGTGCAAATAAGCACCGAAAATAAGCATACTGCCGTTTTCTTTATTGCCGACACAAAAGACTCTATTTCGATTGATAAGCTAGAAAACGTGTCGGAAATTGTAATAGAAGAAGAAATTTATCCTCTTAGAAAAGAAGATTTAGAAGACAAATTCACTTGGAGTTTCTCTTGGGGAAGCAGTTCTGGAAAAACAGTTATTTACTTAAGTTTTAGCCCTTTTTACTTAAATGCATCGGGTGAAATTCACAAAGTAAAATCTATTACTATTGATGTAAACTCTGTTAATGCTAAAAAACAAGTTCTAGGCAGCTACAAAACAGCCAGTCAATCTCTTCTGGCGCAAGGAAAATGGCACAAATATGCTGTGATTAATGAAGAAATATACAAAATAGATTATGCCTCAATGCTTAGCAGCGGAATAGCGGTAAACGAAATTTCATCGGTGAACGATATAAAACTACATTCCTTTGGCGGTGAAATGCTACCCTACTCCAATGCGGTAAACAACAAAGATGATTTGCCAGAAATTGCCATTAAAAGAGTAGACAATGGCAATGGTTTTTTTGACGAGGGAGATTACATTCTTTTTTATGGAAAAGGTGGAAATCAATGGATTTACGATGACATCTATTCTATGTTCAAACACAAATTGAATATTTATTCAGATACCGCCTATTACTATTTAAACTACAACTCATCCTCTTCTAAAGAAATTGTTCAGCAATTGCCGAGCAATGCTAAAACCATTGATACATATATCTTTTTAGATCGTAAACATCATGAAACAGAGGAAAACAACTTGTTGCGCTCGGGTAACTTATGGTTAGGCGATCATTTTGATGAACCCGAAACAAAAGAATTCTATTTTAATTTTCCCAACACAGATAGTAATGCAAATGCATTGTTGTATTCTAAACTATATGCGAAAAATCAGGCGGTAGGCGGCAGCACTTTTGATATTCAAATAGACAATGGAAGCTTGCAAAACTTAAAGATTGCTTCTATCTCGGGAAATAGCACCGATGATATTGCTAAAAACGGATTTAATTACTTCGTTCAAAAACCCAATGGAGACAATATTAAAATTAGCTACACCTATAACGCCCCTTATAGTTTTTCGGAAGGATGGATTGATTATCTCGACATTAATGTTTTCAGAAAATTGATTTACGATGACTCTACCATGCATTTTTCCAACCCGCAGCTCACGGGCAGCGGCAATGTTATCAACTATCACATAGCGCAGTGCAATAACAACTTAGAGCTTTGGGAAATAAGCGATTTCAGCAATGTAAAAGAAATCAATTATGCTATTTCTAACGATAGTATTCATTTTAATGTCAATGCAGATACCTTGAGGGAATTCATTTTGTTCGACCCAAACCAATCATCAACCCCTTTGTACTGCGAAAAAGTTGAAAATCAAAACCTGCATGCCCTTGCCCCTAGCAATCTGCTCATCATCACACATCCAAGTTTATACAGTGAAGCCCTTAGACTGGCCTATTTTCATGAACAGCAAGACTCTTTAAGCACCAGCGTGGTTTTAATTAATGACATTTACAACGAATTTTCGGGAGGCGTAAAAGACGTTTGTGGAGTAAGGAATTTCGTGAGGATGTTGTACAACAATAAATTTCCAGGCAGCGACACCCTACAATATCTTCTTTTCCTTGGCGATGGTACCTATGATTACAAAAACATACTTCCTGGCAACAAAAACTTAATTCCCACTTTTCAGTCGGTCAACTCCACTAAGGAAACAGCTTCATATACCTCCGATGATTTTTATGCACTTTTAGATAAGAATGAAGGGGCATGGACCATTTCGAACAGCGAATTGCCCGATATAGCGGTAGGTAGAATTCCTGTAAGTTCTTTAAACGACGCTAAAAAAGTTATAGATAAAATTTTTAGCTATTCTAATTATTTCGATGGCCAAAATACAAACATGGAAGCCCAGAAAAACGACTTGTTCACCAACTGGAAAAACGAGATCATGTTCATTGCCGACGACGAAGACTACAACATTCACATGAAACAAGCCGATCAACTAGCCAACAAAGTAGACAACAACAATCCTGTTTTCAACATTGACAAAGTATTTTTAGATAGCTACAAACAAGAAGGCAGCTACGCGCAACCCTTGTATCCTGAAGCAAAAAGAACTGTACTCGACAAAATCAATAAGGGTGTGTTCATTGTAAATTATACAGGCCATGGTGGTGAAGATGGATTAAGTGTTGAAAGAATCATTAGTACTCAAGATCTACGCTTGCTAAAAAACGGAATTAAAATGCCATTGTTTTTCACCGCTACCTGCGATTTTAGTAGATTCGATATGGTAGATGCCACCTCGGCTGGAGAAGCTTTATTGCTAAACGCAAACGGCGGGGCCATCGCTCTTTTCACTACCACTAGAATTGTATATTCCAGCCCCAACTTCAACCTCAACAATAATTTCTATAACATTTTTTTTGCTAAGAAAGAAGGCGAACACACCTGCATTGGCGATGTTTTTAAAGACACTAAAGTGCTAAATAATGGCGGCCTAAACGATAGGAATTTCACCTTACTGGGCGATCCTGCTCTTAGATTGACATTACCTTCTAAATCATTAAAAACCAAAATAAATAACACCATTAACCTTACTCAAAATATAACAACCGACACCATAGAAGCCTTAATGAAGGTGCGTATAAGTGGGGAATTAACCAATACCTCTGGAACAAAATTAAGCGACTTCGATGGCTATATTTTCACCAAGCTTTTTGATAAAAAAATACCTTATGCTACCCTACTCAACGATGGAGGCATTGCTCCATTTAGCTACAATTTTCAGCACAATCTCTTGTTTGAAGGAAAAAACACTGTGAAAAATGGCGAGTTCACAATCGATTTTGTAGTACCAAAAGATATTGCCTATCAAGTAGATTATGGTAAAATGAGCTTTTACGCAGTAAGCAACAATCGCTTGGAATGCAACGGTTATCAAAAAGTATTGATTGGAGGCACAGAAACCAATGCGCGCAATGACAACGAAGGCCCTGAACTGAAACTATACTTGAACGACTCTTCTTTTATATACGGAAATGCCACCAATAACGCACCACTTATTTTAGTAATGCTTAAAGATTCTAGCGGCATTAATGTAACCAGCGAAAACATAGCGCACTCCATGGTAGCCATTTTAGATGAAAAAAGCACACAAAGCATTCAGTTGAGCCCTTATTTTGAGCCAGCCCTAGACTCGTATCAAGAAGGAAAAATTAAATACCGACTATCTGATGTTGCCGCAGGCAGACACTCTGTTGAAGTTAAAGCCTACGACAATTACAATAATTCTGCGCGCGCTTACACTGAATTTATCGTGGCTGGTGATGCTAAAATTGCTTTGGCCCACGTTTTAAATTACCCTAACCCTTTTACTACTAGTACTAGTTTTTATTTCGAGCACAATCAACCAGGAAAAAACTTAGATATCACCTTACAAATATTCACCATATCGGGCAAACTGATTAAAACTTTTCATGAAAATATGTACAGCGAAAACATTAGAATGGGCCCCATCTCTTGGGATGGCTTAGATGACTATGGTGATGCTATTGGAAAAGGAGTGTATATTTATCGAATTCACGCGAAGGGAGACGACGGAAGCACCGCCCAATACTTTGAAAAATTAGTAATTTTGAAATAAATCTGAATGAAAATCGTTTGTCGCTTATGTTAAATAAATGGTGTGTCTTATTGCTTCTTATGATTTCGACGCAGCTTCGTGCCGAGTTACTTACGCTGCAATGGAAAAAAGACAACGTCTCTTCAAACTATAACTTCAACAACGAAATTACTTTTGGGCCAGAAGGCAATATGCCCTTTTACGCCTATACCAAATGGTACGATAAAAAGTTAAAAGATTTCGACTATACTATTCAAATTATCGAAAGCGCTGAACTAACAGCTGATGAATTGAAATACTTTAAAGAACTAAGTCCACTTGCACAGATAACAGAAAAAAAATCAATATCTGCTGCCAGAGAAAGAGGCGTAGCCAAAGTTTTTTTTAGTACCATCTTTAGGAACAGTAGCAATCAATGGATGAAAGTTCTTCAGGTAAATATTGAAATTACAAAGGTGCTTTTCGAAGCAAGCACACTTGCGTCTGCAAAAAAATACAAATCAGCCAATTCAAGTATTTTAGCATCAGGCAAATGGTACCAGTTATCGATTAGCGCTACTGGCGTATATAAAATAGACAAAACCTTTCTAAAAAGCATGGGCGTTGAAGCGGCCGATATCAACCCCAAAAACATAAGAATTTTTGGAAATGGCGGAATGCTTCCAGAAAAAATAAGCGAACAAAGATTTTACGACTTGCCGGAAAATGCCACTTATGTAGTTGGCGAAAACGACGGTACATTCGATGACAATGACTTCGTCTTATTTTATGCCAATGGCCCGCACTTTTGGCAATACAACAACACCCTGCAAAGCTTCAAGTATCAGGGAAACATCTATTCAGATGTTGCCTACTACTTCATCACTTTCGACAACGGAGCAGGTAAAAGAATAAGTATTCAAAACGAAGAAAACACTGCTGCAACAGATTCTACCAGTACCTTTGATGATTTTAGTGTCTACAACAACGACCAAATCAACCTCAATAAGAGCGGGCGGGTGTGGTTTGATAGTCCTTTGAATATTGCCAACCAAGAAAAATCTTACAATTTTTCTTTTCCAAACTTAGTCTCGAGCACACCACTGAAGCTGAATTTCGAGTTTGCCACGCGATCTAACCAAACATCAGGTAACAATGTGTATTTTGATGAAGCAGGCAATACAATTCAAAATTTTTACAACATTAGCGCAGTGTCTACCAGTAGCGAAAGTGATTACGCTAGAATAAACACCATCAACAAATTATCCTACACACCAACTTCGAGTAATTTCTCTATTAAAATGAAATACGCTCTTCCAGTAAATGAAGCCGAATGTTGGTTAAACTATTTAGAAGTTATAGCGAAAAGAAATTTAATTTACTCGGGAAATAGTTTGAGTTTTAGAGACAAATCAAAAGTTCAAAATAACGCAGTTATAAAATACAAAATATCCAATGCTAATTCTTCCTGTATTTTGTGGGATGTAACAGATCCCTTTGACATAAAAAAACAACAGTACACTTATCAAAACGGAATACTTTACTTTCAACAAAAAGCAGATACACTTAAAGAGTATTTACTATTTAATGGAAGTGATTTCTCGCACCCGAATTACATCAAACAAATCAGCAATCAAGATATTCATTCATACTTTCCTGTAGATTATGTTATTGTTAGCGCTCCCGAATTTTTAAGCGCTGCCCAAAAACTAGCCAATTTCCATCGCGATAAAAACGCATTATCTGTATTGGTGGTAACACCCGAACAAGTTTATAATGAATTTTCATCTGGCACCAAAGATATTACCGCCATTCGAAATATGATGCGCTATTTCTATGCAAATGCCAGCTCGAACGCTGCACTCCCTAAATATTTGTTGTTGTTTGGCGATGCAAGCTACGACTATAAAAACCGACCACAATTGGGAGGAGATTTTGTGCCCACCTTTGAATCTTATGAGTATTTAAGTTTAGCCAATTCATACGCTTCTGATGATTATTATAGTTTTTTAGACATGAACGAAGGCAATGCTTTTACCAATGATTTAGCAGACATAGGTGTAGGAAGAATTCCTGTAAGCACCCTTGCCGAAGCAGACGGCGTAGTGAATAAAATCATTGCTTATTCGGGTTATGGAGAACAAAAAACATCTGAATACCCGTCGATTACACCCACTATCAATGCGAGTTATGGAGATTGGAGAAATAAAATTGTATTTATTGCTGATGACGGGAGCGATCCATACCAGTATTCAGATTACGACGACCATATTTATGGCTCAGAATCGAGTTTAACTAAAATAAAAAAACTCGATAGCAACCTCAATCACCAAAAACTGTACTTCGATGCCTACAAAAAGATAAGCTCGGCCGCTGGCGGTAGATATCCCGACATTGAAAATGGACTAGCCGAAACCATGAACAAAGGCGCTTTAATTGTACATTATATTGGGCATGGCGGCGAAGCGGGATGGGCAGACGAACGTGTGCTAACAATTGCCAATATTAACCAATGGAAAAACTTTAATACCCTTCCGTTTTTCGTTACCGCTACTTGTGAATTCAGCCGTTTTGATGACCCACAAAGAGTCTCAGCAGGCGAACTTGCCTTATTAAATAGCAATGGCGGGATAGTTGGACAACTAACCACTTCACGATTAGTTTATGGCTCATCAAATCTCGATTTTACAGATAATTTTTACGACAGCTTACTCGTCAATAATGGCTACTCTAGGCCAACAATAGGCAACACCATCATGAAAGCCAAACAAACTACTTCAGAAGGGATAAACAATAATAAAAGAAAATTCTATTTAATGGGTGACCCAGCAATGACTTTGGCTTTCCCTCACAACAAAATAAAAATTAATGCCATCAATCAAATGAGTGTAAACTCAGGCAGCGACACTGTAAAGGCATTAATGAAAGTGAAAATTGAAGGAGAAGTTCAAAACCAAGACAATCAATTGCTAAGTAACTATAAAGGAATTTTGTACGCTACAATTTACGACAAAGTACAAAAAACCAAAACGATGGATAACAACAATAAAGACTCTGTGCCTTACACCTTACAAAACAGTATTATATATAAAGGAAAAGCAAGTATTTCTAGCGGAATTTTTAGCTTCGAATTTATTGTACCTAAAGACATCAACTACACCTTTGGTAACGGCAGAATTAGCTTGTATGCCGCCAATGCCAATGAAGATGCCTGCGGATTTTTTGAAAATTTCATTGTTGGAGGAACTTCTTCTGTAGGTTTAGCCGACAATAATGAACCACAAATTCGACTCTTCATGAATGATTCCACATTCGTTTATGGCGGACTAACAGATGAAAATCCGAAAATCTATGCTTTAATTTACGATGAAAGTGGTATCAACACCACTGGAAATGCGATAGGCCACAACTTGGAAGCCATTTTAGATAATGTAAGTTCAAAGCCTTATGTTTTAAATTCTAACTATGAGAGTGATATCAACAGCTATCAACGCGGTAAAGTAGAATATCAACTTAACAACCTAGAAAAGGGAACACACCAACTAAGTATGAAGGTTTGGGACGTAAACAACAACTCGTCATCGGCCAACACAGAATTTGTAGTAGCCAACTCAGCCGAATTGGCCTTGAGTCATGTTTTAAATTACCCCAACCCTTTCACCACTTCCACTCAATTTTGGTTCGAACACAATTATTTTTCAGGCTTTCTCGATGTGCAAGTGCAAATCATGAATATTAACGGACGCATTGTAAAAACCATCAACACAACAATTGACGCAAGTGAGCGTTATAAACCAACTCCAATAGCATGGGATGGAAATGACGACTACGGAGATGCTATTGGTAGAGGCGTTTACATCTATAGAATTAAGGTGAAAACCGACTCTGGGATGTATGCCGAAAAGATGGAAAAATTAGTAATACTAAAGTAAAAGCATATTTTAAATATATTTGCACAAATCAATCGCTCATGAAAAGTAATTTCCAGTTTAAATATTATATCCTATTATTCGTTTTAGTGCTAGCAGCCGCAAACACCTATGCGCAAAGCAAAGAAACCGACAAACAATTAAAAAGCATTGGCCTAAATCCAATCACTACTTCGGTTCCCTTTCTATTAATTGCGCCCGATTCCAGAGGTGGAGCTATGGGAGATGCTGGTGTTGCAACATCTCCAGATGCAACCTCGATGCATTGGAATGCATCGAAACTGGCCTTTATCGAAAAGAAATCGGGTATCGCTGTAGCTTATACACCATGGCTTAGAACATTGGTTCCCGATATTAGCTTAGCCTATTTATCTGGTTTTTATAGACTAAGTAAAAAAGGAACAATTGGCACATCACTTAGATATTTTAGTTTGGGTAAAATTGATTTCACAAATGAAACTGGTCAATCCTTAGGAACAAGAACGCCAAACGAGTTGGCTTACGACATAGGTTACGCTCATCAATTGTCGAAAAAATTCTCAGGCGCTTTCGCAGTAAGATACATATATTCTAACCTTACAGGAGGCATCGACCCGCAGGCAAGAGCAGCAAACACTGTAGCGGCCGACCTATCAGCATATTTTAAAAACAACATTAAAATTTCCGATAAAAAAGGGGAATTTGCTGTTGGTTTAAACATATCAAACCTAGGTGGCAAAGTAAGATACTCTGATTCTGGAAAAAGAAACTTTATTCCCATGAACATGAAGTTAGGAACTTCATTAAGAATTGATATTGACGATTACAATAGCATTGCTTTTACTTTAGATTTCAACAAATTATTAATACCTACTTTACCCGTTTACCTGCAAACCACCAAAGGTGGCGACAGCTTAAACTCTGAAGGAACAAAAATCATAGAAGCTGGAATGGATCCTAATGTGGCCGTTGCTCAGGCAGTATTTCAATCTTTTCGCGATGCACCTGGTGGATTTAAAGAAGAAATGCAAGAAATCAATCTTTCAGGTGGTATCGAATACTGGTACGCTCAGCAGTTTGCTTTGAGAACTGGGTACTTCTACGAATCACCCAACAAAGGAAATCGCCAGTACTTCACTATCGGTGCTGGGTTGAAATACAACATTTTTAACCTCGATTTTTCTTACTTGATTTCCATGGCGAGAAACAATCCTTTAGACAATACTTTACGGTTCACCTTATCGTTCAATTTCGACGATATCAAAGCAAAAGAAGAAGAATAGCATGACTCCATTTAGAATAGGCTTCGGCTTTGATGTGCACCAATTGGTAGAAGGCAGAGAGCTTTGGTTGGGTGGTATTAGGTTAGAACATACGAAAGGGGCTTTAGGCCACTCAGATGCAGATGTTTTAATTCACGCTATTTGCGATGCGCTTCTGGGTGCAGCTGCTTTGGGTGACATCGGCAAACATTTTCCCGATACTTCTTCAGAATTTAAAAACATCGACAGCAAAATTTTATTGGCGCATGTAGTCGCTCTTTTGGAGAAAGAAAAATACCAAATTGGCAACATTGACGCTACCTTAACCCTTGAAAAACCAAAAATTGCTCCTCACTTGCCCTTAATGTTATCCACGTTGGCAAAGGTGATGAAAATAGAAGAATCGCAAGTTTCTATTAAAGCAACAACCAACGAAAAGCTTGGTTACGTAGGGAATGAACAAGGTGTTAACGCTTACGCAGTAGCCCTTATTTACAAATCATAATCGCTTCTTTTCACTGCCCTTTTCCTCCCCCAGTTAATTTTGAGGCGAAAGCCCTCTTTTTTCTCGCAAAGATTTATATTTTTGCTACTCTTACAATACATTATGGCAATGAACAAAACCATGGAGAAAAAGGAAACCAAAGAAAAATACGGTAAGGAAACTTATCTTAGATGGTACGAGCTAATGACCCTCATTAGAAAATTTGAGGAAAGAGTCGGACACCTCTACATTCAACAAAAAATTAGAGGGTTTTGTCACCTATATATCGGCCAAGAAGCTATAGTAGCAGGTTGCGAAGCTGTTCTTACGCCCGATGATAAAATGATTACTACCTACCGTGACCATGCTCACCCAATAGGAAGAGGAACTCACCCTAAATTCATTATGGCCGAGTTGTTTGGCAAGATTACTGGCGTATCTAAAGGAAAAGGTGGATCAATGCATATGTTCGATAAGAAACACAATTTCTTTGGCGGACATGGTATTGTTGGAGCGCACATTCCAATGGGAGCAGGTATCGCCTTTGCCGATAAATACAACGGAACCAAACATGTTACCCTTTGTTTCATGGGAGATGGTGCTATTCGTCAGGGCGCTTTCCACGAAGCATTAAACATGGCCATGACTTGGAAACTTCCGGTGATTTTCGTTATCGAGAACAACCAATATGCTATGGGTACTTCTGTAGAAAGAACTTCTAACGTAACAGAATTATGGAAATTAGGATTGGCTTACGATATGCCATCATTTCCCGTTAATGGAATGAAATGCGAAGATGTAGCTGATGCATTAGAAGAAGCTGCAGCGCGTGCAAGAAAAGGAGACGGACCAACCTTATTGGAAATCAGAACTTACCGTTACAAAGGTCACTCGATGAGTGATCCTGCTAAATACAGAACCAAAGAAGAACTCGAGTGCTTCAAAGACCAAGACCCCATCAGCTCTGTTTTGGCAACCATCAAAGACAAAAAATTTGCTAGCGATGAAGAGATTGAAGCAATCGATGCAAAAAACAAAGCAATTGTAGAAGAGAGCGTTCAGTTTGCAGAAGAATCTCCAATTCCATCGTTAGACGAATTATACAAAGACGTTTATCATCAAAAAGACTATCCATACATAATGGACTAAAACACGTTTAATGTTCAATGTTTGAAGTTCAATGTTAGCTGACTTTAAACATTGAACTTTGAGCCTTAAACTAAATAAAATGGCGGAAATAGTTAGAATGCCCAAATTAAGTGATACCATGACTGACGGTGTGGTAGCAGTGTGGCACAAAAAAGTGGGCGATACAGTTAAAACTGGCGACCTATTAGCAGAAATTGAATCGGATAAAGCAACGATGGAATTCGAATCTTTCCAAGAAGGTGTTTTATTGCATATTGGTATTGAAGCAGGAACTAAAGCGCCTGTGGACTCTATCCTAGCTATTCTGGGAAAAGCTGGCGAAGATGTGAAAGTAATTATTGAAGCAGATAAAGCTGCTAAGCCAGCTGCTGTTGCGGAAGCACCCTCAAAACCCGCTCCCACTCCCACTCCAATTGTTGCAGCTCCCGTTACTGCAACTCCCGCTCTCAAAACTTCCAAACCTGCTCCTACTCCAGTAGAAAGTAACGGTAGAATGGTTATCTCTCCTTTAGCTAAAAAATTAGCTGAAGAAAGAAACTTACCTCTTGGGAAAATTAAAGGAAGTGGTGATGGTGGCAGAATTGTAAAAAGAGATATAGATAATTTCTTACCTGGTTCATCTGCAGCACAAATTGAAGGTTTCTCTGAAGTTGCTGTAAGCAGCATGAGAGGCATCATCGCAAAACGTTTAAGCGAATCATTGTTTACTGCTCCTCACTTCTATTTAACGATGGATATCGATATGGATGAAGCTATAAGAGTGCGTAAAGCAATTATCGAAGAAACTGGTGATAAAGTATCATTCAATGATATTGTATTGAAAGCAGTTGCCTCAGCGCTTCCAAAACACCCTGCCATTAACTCTTCTTGGTTGGGCGATAGAATTCGTTACAACGAACATGTGCATATTGGTGTTGCAATGGCTATTGAAGACGGATTGATCGTACCAGTTGTGAAATTTGCGAACACAAAATCAATTCAAGATATTTCTGCAGAAGTAAAAGATTTTGCAGCACGTTCAAAAGCTAAAAAATTAACTCCTGCCGATTGGGCTGGCAATACTTTCACCATTTCTAATTTAGGAATGTTTGGTATTGAAGAATTTACTGCGATTATCAATTCACCCGATGCGTGTATTTTAGCAGTTGGTGGAATTCGTCAGGTACCAGTTGTGAAAAATGGTGCAGTTGTGCCTGGCAACATGATGAAAGTAACTTTAAGTTGCGACCACAGAGTGGTTGACGGTGCAACAGGTGCAGCTTTCTTGCAATCGTTGAAAAAATATATTGAAAATCCAGTATTGATTTTCATGCAATAATTATGATGAGAAATTTTCATACAAAAAGGAGAGTAATTGTTGCTCTCCTTTTTTGTTGTTTGGTTTTTGCTTGTAAAAATTCACAACAACAAAAGGCAAATTCTTTTGCTTGTAAAGAAGGTTTTGAAAAAGTTACTGTCGTCAATCGAACAGGATTAGATGGCTGTGGATTCATGTTGCAACGTGCAGACAGCTCTGCTTTTGAAGTGAATAATTTTCCCGATTCATTAAAAGTGGAAGGGAAAACGTTTTGCATTAGATATCATGTTGCAAAACAGCAAATGTCGATTTGCATGGGCGGACAAAGAATTGATATTTTGGAGATTCAGAAATAATACCTCCTCTGGCGCTCGTCTCCAGACGAGTGACGAACCTAATTGGCGTTTTTAACGCCATTATATTTTTAAAAAATTAAGGCAATGAAATTGCCGGAGTAAATAAGTCCCCCGTCTGGAGACGAGCGCCATGGGAGAAGAACTATGTTTAAAACTCCGGATACTGCATCGTAATGCAATGTATCGAACCATGTTGCTGAATCAACACCACACTATCAATTGGAATAATTTCTTTTTTGGGATAAACAGACTGCATAATTTTTACTGCTTCGTCGTCTTTACTTGAATTGTAAATTGGAAAAAGAACAGCATCATTCATAATTAAAAAGTTGGCATAAGTGGCAGGAATGCGCATTCCATCGCTATCAAATGCAGCATCAGCCATGGGAAGTGCAACTAGTTTATAAGGCTTACCATTGATGTCGGTACAATTTTTCAACTGCTCTTCCATCAATTTTAATTCGCCATAATGCTCATCTTTTTCATCATCACACTTTACATAAGCAATAGTATGCTCGTCGCAAAAACGAGCTAAGGTGTCTATGTGGCTATCGGTATCATCGCCCGCCAAATAACCATGTTCAATCCACAACACTTTCTCAACGTGCAACAATTCTTTCAGCAACAATTCAATAGATTCTTTATTTAATTCGGGATTGCGATTGATCTCTAACAAACACTGCGTAGTCGTCATTAAAACCCCTCTTCCATCTACTTCTAAAGAACCACCTTCCATCACAATATGATTCAAATCTTTAATTCCCCAAGTGGAAGGAAAAGCAATTTTATCGAATAAATTTTTTGTGATTTTTGTATCGTGTTCTGCAGCGAATTTTTTTCCCCAACCATTGAATTGAAAATCAAGAATCAATGGTTTTCCATCTTGCATGATAGTGATTCCGCCATGATCACGCGCCCATGTATCGTTCACCAAA
>Ga0208960_1000751_pt1 | contig 17776 bp, 15 predicted proteins | sample GreLakmeON33MSRF_FD_187703 | JGI IMG/M metagenome (GOLD analysis project Ga0208960, IMG submission 187703) | Freshwater lentic microbial communities from great Laurentian Lakes, MI, USA - Great Lakes metaG ON33MSRF (SPAdes) | ecosystem: Environmental > Aquatic > Freshwater > Lake | place: Great...
CCGGCCTGCCGCACTTCGCGCCGAAGGCGAAGCGGCTGATTTACCTGCACCTGAACGGCGGGCCGTCGCAGATTGACACGCTGGATTACAAGCCGCAGCTCGAGGCGCACTTCGACAAGGATTTGCCCGAGTCCGTCCGCAAGGGCCAGCGCATCACCACGATGACCAGCGGCCAGGCGCGGCTGCCGGTCGCGCCCTCGATGTTCAAGTTCAGCCAGCACGGCAAGGCGGGCACGTGGTTCAGCGAGTTGCTGCCGCACACTGCGAAGATGGCGGACGACATGACCGTCATCCGCAGCATCCACACCGAGGCCATCAACCACGACCCGGCCTGCACGTTCGTGATGACCGGCAGCGAAGTGCCTGGCCGCGCGAGCCTCGGCTCGTGGTTGAGTTACGGCCTCGGCAGCGAGAACAACGACCTGCCCAGCTTCGTCGTGCTCACGCCGAGCTGGTCCAGCACCTCGGCGGCGCAGGCGCTCTTCACGCGCATGTGGCAGAGCGGTTTCCTCGCCACGCGGCACAACGGCGTCGCCCTCCGCAGCGGCGCGGACCCGGTGCTCTACATCCAGAACCCGCCCGGCGTCGCTGCTGACAACCGCCGCTCCATGCTCGACGGTCTCGGCAAGCTCAACGCGATGAACCACGCGCGCTTCGGCGACCCCGAGACGGTCACGCGCATCGCGCAGTATGAAATGGCCTTCCGCATGCAGACCAGCGTGCCGGAGCTGGTGGACTTGAAGAGCGAGCCCAAGCACATCATCGAGCGCTACGGCCCGGACGTGACCAAACCCGGCACCTTCGCCCACAGCGCGCTCCTCGCGCGCCGGCTCGCGGAGCGCGACGTGCGCGTGGTGCAGATTCTCCATCGCGGCTGGGACCAGCACGGCAATTTGCCGAAGGATATCCGCGCCCAGTGCTCCGACGTGGATCAGCCGACCTACGCGTTGCTCACGGACTTGAAGGAGCGCGGCCTGCTGAAGGACACGCTCGTCGTCTGCGGCGGCGAGTTTGGGCGCACGGTGTATTCGCAGGGCACGCTGAAGAAGGACCAGTATGGCCGCGACCATCACCCCCGGAACTTCTGCATGTGGATGGCCGGCGGTGGCGTGAAGGGCGGCACCGTCTATGGCGAGACCGACGACTTCAGCTACAACGTGGTGAAAGACCCCGTCCACCTGAACGACCTCAACGCGACGCTGCTGCACTTGATGGGCGTGGACCACCTGAAGCTCAGCTTCAAGAACCTCGGCGTGGACATGCGGCTCTCGGGCATCGAGCGCGAGGCGGAGATTGTGAAAGGGGTGTTGGCTTGAGTAACGACAGACGTGTCCCCACGGATGGCGGACCGGCATTGAGTCATAATCCCTTCGCGGCGTTGTCCAGCGAAGGTCTCCCCTCCGCCCCTGAAAGTTCGCCGCAGGAATCTTCGTCCGCAGCCGGGCCTGCACCGAAGCGAAAGAGCCGCGGGCGCGTGGACATCATCCGGCAGAAGGCCGGGCGCGGTGGCAAGACGGTGACGGTGGTCACGGGCTTTGTGGGCATCGGCCTGCCGGAGAAGGAGCAACTGGCCAAGGCGATGCAACGCGCGTGCGGCTCCGGCGGCACGGTGAAAGAGGGGCGCATCGAGATTCAGGGCGACCAGCGCGAGGTGGTGGCGAAGATTTTGACCGAGGCGAATTTCAAGCCGGTGTTCGCGGGCGGCTAGCCGCGCAGTGACGATTTAGCTGCGGACGGAGCGCCACCGTGCTTACCATGCGGGAGCATGGCAAACATCGGCAGACGCAATCTTCTCTCGGTCGTTCGGGAAACCACCGCAGGTCTTTACCTCGACGGCGGGGAGTTGGGCGAGCTGCTACTGCCCGGACGTTACATCCCGCGCGACCTTGTGCCGTCGGAGCCGCTCGACGTGTTCGTCTATCGCGATTCCGAGGACCGGCTTGTCTGCACGACCGAGACGCCGCTGGTGATGGTGGGCGAGTTCGCGTGTCTGAACGTCGTCAGCGTGAACCGGGCGATCGGCGCGTTTCTGGACTGGGGTTTACCCAAGGATTTATTGCTGCCGTTCCGTGAGCAGGACCCACAAGTGCGCGCGGGTCAGGCCGTCGTCGTGGCCGTCTATCTCGACGAGAAGACCAACCGCATCGTGGCGTCGGCGCGACTGCGCAAGCACTTGAGCCGCGAGATGCCGAACTACCGCGACGGGCAGCCGGTGAATCTCCTCGTCACCGGCCCGACGCCGATGGGCTACAACGCCATCGTCGAGGACGCCCACCTCGGCCTGCTCTATCACAACAACCTCGCGACGCCGCTCGCGACGGGGCAGCGGATCAATGGCTTTGTCCGCACGATTCGGGAGAACGGGAAGATTGACCTGAGCCTCGATGCGTCCGGCTACCGGCGCGTTGGCTTGTTGACTGAGCAGATTGTCCAAGCTCTTGAAGCTGCCGACGGGCGGCTGGACTTCGATGACGACAGCCCACCCGAGGTGGTTCGTGAAGCCTTCGGGGTGAGCAAGACCGCCTTCAAGCAGGCGCTCGGCACGCTCTATAAACAGCGGCGCATCCGGTTTCTAAGGCCAGGAATCCAGTTGCTCGACAACTCGTCGTGGTCTCCCGGCGATTGAATCATGCCTGCGCCTACGTTTCATCCCCGCGACCCGCTGCACGGGATCACCCTCGCAACCATCGTGCAGCATCTGGCGGATCGTCACGGCTGGGCCGAGATGGCGCGACGCATTCCAGTCCGATGTTTCATGTTCGACCCGACTGTTACCTCCAGCCTCAAGTTTCTGCGCAAGACACCCTGGGCGCGAGAGAAGGTTGAGAATTGGTTCATACTGGAACTCCCGGAGCGACCGCCAGAACCGCGACCTGATCCACCTGTGCCGGGTGAAGACCGCCAGCCAGACGGGGTGTGAAGGGGGCTTGCTCTGCGCGGCAAGCGTGTGCAGCTTCGGGTAACTCAACACAGGCTGAAACGCGGGAGCGTATCCACGCGGGACAACCAAACCTCAACTGCCCATCATTATGCTGCGTCTCGCCTCCTCCCTCCTCCTCATTTCCACAACCCTTGCCCTTGCGGCCATAGAGTCCGGTCCCGCCGTGGACAGCGCACTGCCCGAGCTGAAGGCCGACGCCGTCACCGGCGATGACGCGGGCAAGAAAATCACCTTCACCACCACGCGCAAGGCCAAGCCGACAGTTTACGTTTTCATCCGCTCGGACAAGTTCGACCGCCCCATCGCGCGCTACCTCAAGGTCCTCGACAAGGCGCTCGCCGAACTGGGCAAGGGCACGCACATCGTCGCCGTGTGGATCACGGACGACGCCGACAAGACACGCGAGTATCTGCCCAAGGTCCAGCAATCCATCAAGCTGGAGGCCACCACGCTGGCCCTTTACGCCGAGGACAAACTCGGCCCCAACGCGTGGGCGCTCAACGACCGCGCCCACGTCACCACCATCGTCACGGACGGCGTGAAGGTGAAGGCGCGCTTCGCCGAGCAGTCGCTCAACGAGACGAACGTCCCCGAGGTCACCGCCGCTCTGAAGCCGCTGCTGAAGTAGCGCGGCGCGGCCGCTGAGAATCCCGTCACCGGGACGCGCGCGGCCTTGGTCACCGTCAAGGTCACGGTGTTGTTCGCGTTGCGGGTGGCGACGTGCTTACTTCGCCTTCGTTGTCAGGCCCATCAACGCCTTGGCGACAGTCTGAATGGCAGCGTCGTTCGCACCCGCAATGGTGAGCCCGTCCTTCACCCCCTGAATGGCGGCGGCGAGCTGCGGTGAACCAGCAGAGGCGTTCACCACACCCACCAACGCGCTCGCGAGCGCGGCCTGGTCGGCAGAGGAAATCTTCTTGCCCGCGAGGGCGTCAGCCACCGCGTTGGCAAGGCCCTGCACAGCCTCGGCGGATGGTTTGTTCGCGCCGAGGGCAAGCGCACCGAGATCCGTTGCGAGCTTGTCCTTGTGCTCCTGCGTGGCCTGCGGGCGGATCTTGATGCTCGAAAGGTCGGAGACAATTTTTGAGTAATTCGGCTGTGCGATGACGGTGCCCTGCGGCGCAGGCGCACCCACGGCAGGTTGCGCGCCGGGTGCGGGCGGCAGGTTCAGCGGGCGGCCAGCGGTTTCCTTCGCCCGCTGTTTGATGATGACGGCGGCCCCTTGCCCGAAGGCGCTGGACGCGGTGCAAACGGTGACAAAGGCGAGAGCGAGGAGGCGAACTTTCATAAGTGGATACGTTGAATCTAGCGCACCGTGCGCCTTCGGCACGGAGCTGTCAACGGGCGCTTCGCGATGATCCTTCCGTCCCAAAGCGGATGAAGATTCGCAGCCAGCTCAGTTTGCACCTAAAATGACTTGCCCGCCCCAGAGGGGTCCCCTACGATCGCGTGTAGTAAGCGCATTTCATGTTGTCGCAACTTAAAAGCCTGTTCTCCAACGACATCGGGATAGACCTTGGGACCGCCAATTCCTTGGTCTACGTGCGCGATCAGGGGATTGTCTTGAGGGAACCCTCTGTCGTCGCCATTCAGGCGGGGACGACCAACGTGCTCGCCGTCGGTGAAGAGGCCAAGCGGATGCTCGGCCGCTGTCCTGGAAACATCATCGCCATCAGGCCCATGAAGGACGGTGTCATCGCCGACTTCGAGATCACGGAGGCGATGCTGCGCCACTTCATTCAGAAGGTTCATCATCGCAAACTGATCGCGCCACGCGTGGTCGTCGCCGTGCCTTCGGGTATAACAGAGGTGGAACGACGTGCGGTGAAAGACTCCGCCACACACGCCGGGGCGCGGGAAGTTTATCTGATCGAGCAACCGATGGCGTCCGCCATTGGCGTCGGTCTGCCGGTGCATGAGCCGGCTGGCAACATGATAGTAGACATCGGCGGCGGCACCTGCGAGATCGCGATCATCTCGCTGGCAGGCATTGTGTTCAGCCGCAGTCTCCGCGTGGGCGGGGACGAGTTTGACGAGACGATCGTCGCGCACATGAAGCGCACTTACAATTTGATGATTGGCGAACGGACGGCGGAGGAAATCAAAATCCGCGTCGGTTCAGCCTTCCCGCTGGAGCAGGAACTCACGATGGAGGTCAAGGGCCGCGATTTAAGCGCGGGACTTCCCAAGACCATCACCATCCGCTCAGAAGAGATTCGCGAAGCGTTGAAGGAACCCCTGTCGAGCATCTTGGAATCTGTCCGCATCACGCTGGAACGCTGCCCACCTGAACTGTCCGCGGACTTGATTGACCGAGGGATCGTTATGGCCGGCGGCGGGGCGTTGTTGCGGAACATTGACCGGCTCGTCGCGCAGGAAACCGGCTTGCCGGTTCACATTGCCGATGATCCGCTGACCGCCGTGGCCGAAGGCACCGGTCGCGTCCTCCAAGAGCTCGCGTTCCTCAAGCGCGTCGCCACCTCCAGCACAGGCTGACCGTTCGCCCGCAACTCTGCGGGCCATGCTGCGCAAGCCGCAATACATCGCGCTCGGAATCGTAGCGCTGCTCGGGCTGATACTTCTCAGCCTCTCTGAATCCACGACCCAACGCGCAAAGATCACCCTCACCGGGTTGTTCCTCCCGCTGTTTGGCTTCACGGAGTCCACCCAGAGCGCTGCTCGCCACGCGGGCAACTCCATCGTTCCCCGCGAGGATCTCGTGCGCGAACTCAAACAACTCCGTGCGGAAAAGCAGGAGCTGGAGTTCACACTTACCCAGTTGCAGGAGGCTGCGCGCGAAAATGACGGCCTGCGCAAGCAAGCCGGCTTTCCTGCACGCTTGCCGTGGAAGCTTAAGCCCGCGCGCGTCATCGCCCGCGACCCGGCGAACTGGTGGCGCACCGTGTTCCTAGACGTGGGCAGCAAGGACGGCGTGCGCGTGGACATGCCCGTCATCACGCCGGACGGACTCGTGGGCCGCGTGTCCGTCGTGGGCGCGTCGCGCTCGCAGGTGGTGCTGCTCGGTGACCAGAACTGCCGCGTCGCCGCGAAGGTGGATGAGACGAAAGAGAACGGCATCGTCGTGCCCTACGCGGCCGATCCCTCCATCGTGTCGCTCACTTATCTCTCGCGCGGCAGTCCGGTGAAGCCCGGCCAGTCCATCGTGACGAGCGGTCTCGAGTTGAAACCCGGAAACCAGGTGCTCACCAGCGGTCTCGGCGGCGTGTTCCCGGCTGGCATCCGGATCGGGGAAATCGTGGACGTGCGCAGTGCCAGCTTCGGCCTCTATCAGGAAGCGCGCGTGAAACTCACGGTCAACCTCAACGCACTGGACCAAGTGTGGGTGGTAGCGCAATGAAGACACTCTTCCGAGTTTTGAGCGTTGAGTTTCAAGTTGGGCGTTTGGACGCCGTGAGCGCTGCCCCAGCGTTCAACAACTCAGAACTCAAAACCATGAACTCAAAACCCCGTTCATGAACCGTCTCGAAACCATTTCAATCCTGCTCGCCGCGTGGCTCGCGGTCGCGTTCGAGGTTTCCTTCAATGGCTTCCGCAACTGGTTCGGCGCGCAAGTCAGCCTTCTCCCGGCGCTGATGGTTTACGTCGCGTTGACCTCATCGCTGCCGAGCGTGGTCCTGCTTGCCATCGTCGGCGGACTTGCGCAGGACTCCTTCTCCGCAAACCCGCTGGGCGTCACGACCGTCGCCCTGGCGCTCACGGGTTTCCTGATCCACTACAAGCGCGACATCGTCCTGCGCGACCAGATTTACGCGCAGGTGATGATGGGGTTTCTGGGCAGCTCGCTCGTGCCCGCGTGCGTCGTGCTCGCGCTGACAAACTCGCACCACCCCGTGGCGCTCACGGCCAGGCTAGTTGGGCAATGGGTCGTGATGGCGGCGGGTGGCGCGGTGGCGACGCCGCTGATCTTCCGCCTCTTCGCGCAGCTCACCCGCTGGTTCAGTTACCAACCGTTCCCCGAGTCGCACTACCGCGGCACGGGGCAACTCAAGCGGACGAGATTTTAGCCACAGATGAACACAGATAAGCACAGATTGAACCCCGGTAGCCGCCACGCGAAGGCGCACCACGCACCACGGAACACGCCTCCGCATCGGTGTCCATCGGTGTCCAGCTGTCGCTTCCTCGCCGCCTGACCGATGTTTCAATTTGCCCCAATCAAACAGCCCGACTCGCAACTCCGCGTGGTCGCGTTCGTTTTGGCTGCGGGCTTCTGCGTGCTGCTGGCGGGCTTGTGGTATGTGCAGGTCTTCTCGTCGAAGAAGTTCTCCGAGAGCCTCGAAGACCAGGCGGTGCGGACGGTCCGCATCCCCGCGGTGCGCGGGAAAATTCTCGACCGAAACGGCCAGCCCTTCGCTGAGAACCGCCCCACCTACAACATCGAGCTTTACCTCGCCGAGCTGGGCAAGCACTTCAACACCGAATACATGAGGCTCCGGCCCGTCGGCGCGCGCCTCACCCGCAGCGAGCGCGAGGCGCTGGAGTGGACCGCGCGCTACCACGTCGTCAGCAACATCACCACCCAGGTGGGCGACTGGCTCCAGCAGCCGCAGGTGATTGATCAGAAGAAATTCCAACGCCACTACAACGAGGTCCGCGCGCTGCCGATTTCCATTTTGCAGAACCTCAACGCCGTGCAGGTCGCGCGCTTTGCCGAGCGGCCCGGCGTGTTCCCGGGACTCGACTTGGAAATCCAGCCGCTCCGCGTTTATCCCCACGGAAGCATGGCTGCGCATGTCCTTGGATCGTTGACGCGTGATGAGAGTTCGCAAGAGGAGGAGGACGCTTTTTATCACTACCGGCTGCCCGACTGGAAGGGTGTCACCGGGATGGAAGGCGTCTTCGACGGACAGCTTCGCGGCGTGGCGGGCACGAAGTCCATGACCGTGAACCGGCTCGGCTACCGGCAGCACGAGACGGTGCTGCGCACGCCCGAGCCGGGGGACAATCTCGTGCTCACGCTCGACTTCAAGCTCCAGCAAGCCGTCGAGCGCGCGTTGGTCACACCGCTCTTCGGCGCGCAGACGCGTGGCGCGGCGGTGGTGCTGGACGTGCAGACCGGCGACGTGCTGGCGCTGGCCTCCGCCCCGGACTTTGGACCGGCGGAATTCATGGGCCGCATCAGCACCGAGCATTGGACAAACGTGTTGAACCATCCCATCCAGAAGCCGCTGCTCAACCGCGCCACACAGGAGAACTACCACCCCGGCTCGATTCTCAAGATGCTCACCGCGCTGGCGGCGCTCGAGATGGAAGCGCTCGACCCGAACGCCCTTTACAACGTCGAAGCCGATCCCACCCGCCCGGGGCGCGGCTGCATCCATGTCGGCAACCGTAAGATTGACGACACCGTTTCGCCCGGCCCCTACAACTTCAAAAAAGCGCTGGTCCACTCCTCGAATTCCTACTTCATCCACCACGCGCTCAAGCCCGGCGTGCTGCAGAAGATGATCATGCTCGGCAAGAAATTTCACCTCGGCGAGCGCACCGACCTGCTGCCGCGCCAGGAGACCGCAGGCGATTTCCCAGACCAGACCGACCTCGTGAGCCGTTGGCAGCCGGGTGATACCGCCAACCTCGCGATCGGCCAGGGGAAGGTCTCCGTTAGCCCGCTGCAAATGGCCGTGCTGACTGCTGCCGTGGCGAACGGTGGCAAGGTCTTCTGGCCGCGTCTCGTCTTGCGACTGGAGCCGAGCGACCTGCAGTTCGGCGCCAAGATTTCCGAGTTCCCCGCCCGCGTGCGCGACGAGCTCGGTGTGAAGCCGGAGCATCTCCGTCTCATTCACGAGGCCATGCTCGCCGATGTGGAAGAGGCCGGCGGCACCGGCCGCGAGGCGAAGGTGGACGGCCTGAAAATTGGTGGCAAGACCGGCACGGCGGAAGTGGAGCGAGCTGGTAAGATGGTGGACAAGACCACATGGTTCGCGTCCTTCGCACCGGTGGACCGGCCCAAGTGGGCGGTCGTGGTGATGGTCGAGAGCGGCGCGTCCGGCGGCAAAACTTGCGCGCCGGTGGCGAAGAAAATTTACGAGGCGCTCCTGGCCCGCGAGCGCGACGGAGGTCGGAAGACTTCGGCCCTCGCTAGTTTGAACTGACCCATGCTCGCCCGCCCCAACATCGCCGAGAAGCCCGCCCGGATTGACTGGGTGCTGCTCTGCGCCTTGCTGGGGTTGATGGTGCTGGGCGTCCTCTTCATCCATAGCGCGCGCCATGCGACGGAGTCCGGCTCCGGCGTGCCGTGGTTCAAGCAGTATCACATCAAACAAATCGCCTACTACCTGCTCGGGTCGGTGGCGATGGCCGGGATGTGCGTCATCCCCTACCAGACGCTCGCCCGCTGGTCCTACGTCGCCTACTGGGGCAGCATCCTCTTGCTCGTGCTCGTGCTCATCCCGCACATCGGTGCGATGCGCTTCGGCGCGCGGCGGTGGATTGACCTGGGTATCTTCCAGCTCCAGCCCTCGGAGATTGCGAAAATCGCCTTCATCCTCGCGATGGGTAATTTCCTCGCCCGCCCGCTCGACGAGCTGAAGCTCACCGGCAATTTCTGGAAAGCCCTCGCCATGCTCGGCCTGCCCTTCGCGCTCATCCTCGTGGAGCCCGACCTCGGCTCCGCGCTCGTGCTCATCCCGACGGGTTTCGTGATGATGTATGTGGCCGGCATCCCGGCGAAGTATCTGCGGCGTTTCCTCGGCGGCTCGGCGCTCATCGTGGCGCTGATTCTCGTGGACGTGCTGTTCGCGCCGCCGAACTGGCGCGTCAAGCTGGAGGATTATCAGCGCCGCCGGCTGCTCGTTTATTTCGGCATGGAATCCAAACATTTCGCTCCGCCCAACGCCACGGCGGCGGAGCTTCAGAAGGCCCGCATCCAGGAGCGCAACGACTCTTACAATGTCGAGCAGGCGCTCATCTCCGTCGGCTCCGGTGGGCTGACGGGCAAGGGCTGGCGGCAAGGCACCCAGAATGTATTGGGCTACCTGCCGCGCGCCGTGGCACACAACGATTTCATCTTCTCCGTGCTGGCTGAGGAGAGTGGATTCGTCGGGAGCATGGTTGTGCTCTCGCTCTACGCGGTGGTTCTGTTCGCCGGAATCAGAATCGCCGGCCAGGCGCGCGACCGCCTGGGCAAAATAATGGCGGCGGGAGTGGTAGCGCTCCTGTTCAGCCACATGTTCATCAATATCGGCATGAACATCCGTTTAATGCCCGTCACGGGCGTGCCACTGCCGCTGTTATCATACGGCGGGACTTCAGTGATTTGCACGCTGGTCGCCGCGGGCCTTCTCCAAAACATCTACCTGCATCGCAGGTCTTATTAACCAACCATGAGCAATCGTTTCTCCAACCGCCGCGGCGGCCCACGTCACTTCCGCCCCTCCGGCGGCCTCAACCCCAACGCCAAGCCTGACCGCGCCGCCGCCATGGCGCGCCTCTCCGCCACCGGTGGCGACAAGATCGGCGGCGATGAAACCGTCTTTGGCCGAGGCCGCCACGAGCACGAAATCCGGCGCGCTGAAAATCTCGCCGCCGGCCTCCCTGCCGAAGGTGAGGCCCAGCACGCGTCCAAGCCCGCCGGTCGCCACGACTACCGTGAGCCGAACCTCGAGACGCCCGAGGAGGTCAACGCCGAGGAGGAGGGCGACTTCAAGCCCGTCGATGTCGTTGAACGGCCCAAGGGCCTCATGGCGACACTCAAACACGCCGCGCAAAGGGTCGTCACCAAGGTCAAGAAGATGATGAAGCCGGAGAAGAAGGTGCACAAAGAAGTCATCATCAACTCCGAGTCCCTCGAAACCCGCGTGGCCGTCTGCGAAGATGGCCGGCTCGAGGAGTTCACCATCGAGCGCACCACCGAGGAACGGCTCGTCGGCAGCATTTACAAAGGCAAGATCCGCAACTTGGAAGATGGCCTCAAAGCCGCCTTCGTGGACATCGGCTTCGAGAAGAACGCCTTCCTCCACTACTGGGACATCGTCCCCAGCAGCCTCGACAGCGGCGTCGAAATCGTCGAGCGCGAGAAGAAGTCTCCACCCAAGGACAAACCCGAGAGAGGGCCCGAGAAACCCAAGGTCACCCAGAAGGACATCCCCAAGCTCTACCCCAAGGGCAGCGAGATCATCATCCAGGTCTCCAAAGGCCCCATCGGCACCAAAGGCCCGCGCGTCACCACGCACCTCGCGCTGCCCGGCCGCTTCCTCGTGTTGCTGCCCAACTCCGATCAGTCCGGCATCTCACGCAAGATCGAGCACGGCGAGGAACGCCAGCGCCTCAAGAAAATCGTCCGCAAGCTCAACATCCCCGACGGCATGGGCGTCATCATCCGCACCGCCGGCGAAGGCCAGCAGGAGCGTTACTTCATCCGCGACCTCGCCTTCCTGCTGGAGGAATGGAAGGCAGTGCAGGAGCGCATCGAGAAGCAAGGCCCCGCCACGTGTGTCTTCCAAGAGCCCGACCTCATCGAGCGCACCGTGCGCGACTTCCTCACCGAGGACGTCGAGCGCATCGTCATTGACGACAGCAAGCAGTTCGAGCGCATGCAGGCCATGATCGGCAAGGTCTCCAAACGCTCCATCGGAAAGGTGAAGCTCTACAACGAGCCGCAGCCCGTCTTCGACCGCTTCGGCATCAGCCGCCAGCTCGAAGCCGCCTTCTCCCGCCAAGTCTCCCTCAAGAGCGGCGGCCACCTCGTCGTGGACGAGACCGAGGCCCTCGTGGCCATCGACGTCAACACCGGCAGCCACAAGAGCAAGGAACAGGATCGCGACAAGGAGCAGACCATCACCAAGGTCAACCTTGAAGCCGCCGAGGAGATCGCCCGCCTCCTGCGCCTGCGCAATCTCGGCGGCCTCATCGTCCTGGACTTCATTGACATGCGGCACCGCCGCGACCAGCAGAGCGTCTATCAGCGCATGAAGGAAGGCCTCCGGCGCGACAAGGCCAAGACCCACATCCTGCCCATCTCCCAGCTCGGCCTCATGGAGATGACCCGCCAGCGCCACACCGAGAGCATCCGCGCCACCGTGTATCACGACTGCGCCTACTGCAAAGGCCGCGGCAAGCTGAAGAGCGCCCTGACCATGAGCGTGGAGATCCAGCGCAAGCTCCAGGAGATCCTCAAGAAACGCCCTCGCGACGAGAGCGACTTCCAGCTCCGCATTGTCTCGCACCCCACCGTGCTGGAACGCTTGCGCAAGGAGGACGAGAAGATCCTCATCGAGATGGAGAAGAAATTCTTCGGCAAGCTCACCTTCCGCGCCGACCCCGCGTTCCACGCCGAGCAATACAAAATCCTCAACGCAGTCACGAACGAGGAACTCGCCAGTGGCACGGTCTGAAGAGGCATCGCTCTGCCCTCCCGGGAGGATCGCGGGATCGCGCCCCGCGCGGCATTTTTGCCGCCGCTATCAGCGCAGATAGCGGCGGTAAATTTCCTCGATCACGTCCAGCATCGTGTCGCGGCTGTAGCAGCGTTCAACGAGTTCACGGCCGCGCGCGGCCATCTGGCGCGAGGCTTCGGGCTGCTCCAGTGCCCGCGCGATTGTTGCCGCCAGCATCGGCGCGTTGCCCGCTGGGAAGATGCGGCCGGTCTCGCCGTCGCGGATGATCTCCGGGATGCCGCCGCAGTCGCTGCCCACCACGGGCGTCTGGCAAGCGAGTGCTTGCAGACCGATTTGCGGGACGCCCTCGTGCTGCGTGGATGGGATGACGAGCACGTTCAGCGCGCGCAGCAACTCCGGCACGTCTTCACGATGCCCTGTGAAGGTGACGAAGCCCCCCACGCCAGCGGCCCGCGCCATCGCTTGGTAGGCTTCCACCGGGTTCCCGGCCCCCACGACCACGAAGTTAATCCGCCGGCCCTGCTCCCGGAGCTGGCGGGCGGCGGCGAAGAAGGTGGCGTGCCCTTTCCACGAGCGCAGCACCGAGATCATCCCCACCAGCGGGGCTTCGGACAAGCCGCCGGCCAGTGCCAGCTCGGCGGGAGCCACCGCCGGGTGGAACTTTTGCAGGTCAATCCCCGTGGCCACCGTGGAGACCCGTTCCGGCGGCAGCGAGAAACACTCCCGGAGATGACCGCTGATTTTGTCACTCGTGGTGATGACGTGATCGCAGAGCTGGGTGAAGGCGTGGCGGCTGATCCAGACATGGGGATACTCCACATCAATGTGTCTCGAGCGGATGACCAGCGGCGTGCGCGCCAGCCGTGCGGCCAACCCAACGATCCAGCCATCCCGCGAGCTGTGGGTGTTGACCACATCCGCGCGGAAGGCCCGCAACCAGCGCACGGTCCGCACCACCTCAAAGGGAAAGGCCCACCGCTTCTCCGCCACCGTCGCCCGCGCCAGACCATGCCGCGTCGCTTCTGAAAAGATCTTGGCCAGCGCCGGCGCCAGCAATCCCACCGCGTGCCCGCGCGCTCGAAAGCCGAGCAGCTCCGCCATGACACGCCGCTCCTGTCCGCCCCAGCCAAGGGAGGCCTCGGAGTGGACGATGCGCCACGGTTGATGGGATGCGCCAGCCATGCGACCCGAGACTAGGCAAATACGTTTCGCGTTGCGAGCGGATGAAATTGATTGGAGTGAAGCAGTCAAGTGGAGCACGCCAGATTTAAGCCGGCGTGCGCAACTTTGGATTCGTAAACCCGGAGGTAGACGATTACAAGCAAGCCCTGTCGTGCGACTGCTGTTCATCAAACCCAAACACATCGGTGATGCGCTGCTGCTCACGCCCACACTTGTGGCGGTCAAGGCGCGTTATCCCGAGGCCGTAATCTGGGTGCTGGTGCGGCGGGGGACGGAGTCCATTCTGGCAGGCTGCACCGCAATAGATCGCGTCGTCACCACGGCGTCCGTGAAAACCAAAGGCTGGCGGCTCGTGGCCCTATACGGTGACCTACAGCTTGTCTGCAAGTTGCGCCGACAACGTTTTGATTATGCCTTTGAGTTAAGTGATAGCGACCGGGGGCGCTGGCTGGCTTGGTGGAGTGGTGCCCGGCAGCGTGTGGCTACGCGCTGCCACACGCAGATGAACTGGATCGCACGCCGGGCCATCACCCGATTTTCCGACGCGGATTGGCTGCACGGGCACCGGGTGGAGAAGGACTTTGCGCTCGTGACTGAAGCGCTTCCCCTGTCGCTGCCCGTCCCGCCGCTGGCCTTCAACCGGGAGCGGATGGCGGAATGGTCGCCTGCCGCTGCGGTGGGCGAGTTCGCGGTTCTGCATCCCGGCACACGGTGGGGGCGCAAACGATGGCCTTTGGAACGATGGATTGCGCTGGGAAAACTGCTCCAGGCACGGCGTCTCGCGTTGGTGATCAGCAGTGGTCCCGACGCGGAGGAACGGGAAATCGCGCGGCTGTTACAGCAGGCGTTAGGCCCCACCGTGTTGAACACGGACGGGCAAGCCTCTTGGGCGCAAGTCGCCGGCTTGCTAGGTCGCGCGCGGCTCTTCGTGGGCGTGGACACGGCGGCGATGCATCTGGCCGCCGCCTGCCAGTGTCCCACGGTGGCGCTCTTCGGTCCCTCGGTGGTGCATTTCTGGCGGCCGTGGCAGGTGGCCCACCGGGTGGTGCTGGCGGAGGCCGCGCGCGCGGCCGAGCAGGAACCGGATTACCTGACGCGGGTCGCGGCGCTGTCCACTGAGGCGGTGACTGTGGCGGACGTGCAGGCGGCTTGTGGGGAACTGCTGACGGCACACGCCGCCGGGCTGAGATGATGCGTTACTTGAGTCTCAACTTTGGCGGTGCGCACTGCGCGAGTTCGTGGTTTCGCATCCATGCCTTTCGGCCGGCCCTGCAAGCGCTCGGGCTGGAGGTGGAGTGCGTGGCCGCCGACGAGTTCACGCGCTGGGATGAGCTGGGCGATTACGACGGGGTGATCGTGCAGAAGAAATTGCTCTCCGGCGCGCGGGTCCGCGCGGTGCGGCGACGGGCGCGGCGGCTGGTCTTCGACATTGATGACGCCATTTGGCATCCGCAGCAGCGGCCGCATCATTGGTTCACCCGGCTGCGCACGAACTTCCGCCTGCGGCGCATCGTGTCAGCGGCGGACCTGTGCCTGACCGCGAACGAAGTGCTGGCCGCGCATCTGCGCCCATGGGCCAGACAGCTCGCGGTCTTTCCAATGGCACTGGAGGCGGCGACGTGGCAACCGCGCCCCCGGCCCGACGACGCCATCGTCCGTCTCGGCTGGTCCGGTGCGCCGGGAAATCTGCGTTATCTGGAGGCGCTGGAGCCGGCGTTGCTCAGTGTGATGGAGCAACGGCCACATGCGCGCGTAGTCGTGCTGTGCGGCGAGCGACCCGGCTTCACGCGCCTCGCGTTCGAGCACATCCCGTGGCAGCCAGGCTGCGAGCCGACGGCGGTGGCTGCGTTCGATGTGGGCTTGCTGCCGTTGGAGCCCACGCCGTTTGCCGCCGGTAAGTCGCCCATCAAAGGGCTGCAATACTTGGCGTGCGGCCTCCCCGTGGTGGCGACGCCGCTGGCGGCCACGCGCGAATTATTTCAAGGCAGTGAGGCCGCCCGCTTCGCCACTTCGCCGTCGGAATGGGCGGGCGAACTGACAGCGCTCATCGCCGATGCCACGCTCCGCCGGGCGCGTGGACAGGCCGGGCGCGCGCTGTTCGAGACGCGTTACAACCTGGCGCGGCAGGCGGTCGTGCTCCACCAGATGTTGGCCGGTCTGCCCTTGTCCGCGTAAACTTCATCATGCACCAACGCAAACAATGTCCGGTCTGTGACGCACCAGCGACGCCACCGCTGCTGTCCATCCCCTACGCGCAGCCCGAGCTGCAACGCTTCCTGAGCCGGATTGGCTGCCAGCTTCCCGCCGAGTGGTTTGCCGGCATCCCCTACAGCGTCCACGCCTGCGCGCAGTGCGGCGGTTTGTTTCAAGGCTGGGTGCTGGACGACGAACAGTTGGGGCGGATGTATGGCCAGAACGATGCCGCCCAACGTCTGCCTGACGAAACGTCGCTGCGGGCCTTGGCGTTTCTGGCGCAGGACGCGGTCTTGATGCGGTTGCTGCTCCCGGCTCCGCGCCCGCGCGTGCTCGACTACGGCATGGGCTGGGGACGCTTCGCCATGCTGGCGCAGGCGTTTGGCTGCGAGGTGTCGGGCGTGGAGGTGTCGGCCACCACGCGGGCGCACGCCCAACGCCACGGAATCTGCGTGCGTGAGGAAACTGAGCTGGAGCCGGCCAGCTTCGACTTCGTTCTGGTGGATCAAGTGTTGGAACATGTGAGTGAACCGGGGCCGTTGCTGCGCCGCCTCTCGCAGACCTTGAAGCCCGGCGGACTGATGCTGGTGGGCGTGCCCGGCCATCCGGCCTTGCGGCAACATCTCACTCGCGCCGCGCAGACACCGGCCCTGCTGGCACGGCTGACGGATCGCGACTGGGATGCCTTGTGCCCCACGATCCATGTGAACCTGTTTAACACCGAGAGCCTGCGGACGCTGGGGGAGCGCGCGAACCTGAGGGCATTCCACCCGCCCTTCTGGCAAACAGTGGGTGCGGGAATGCTCTGGCACCAACCGCGCCAGTGGAGCCGGACGGCGCGGCTTGCGTGGAAATACGCACACGGCACCGGCACTCGACTTTGGTTTCAACGCCCGGCCTAGCATTGCGCGGCCCGGCCACTTGTGGCCGACTCTCGACAGTTCCGAATATGATGAAGACCCACGCCACACCGCTCTCACAATGGCCGCTGCACAAGCGACTCACGCTGCCTTTCCAAGCCCGGCTGCGGCGCGCGCACCGGCTGTTCCGTTCGTTTCCGGCCTGTCCTTACGAAACGTTCTTGGATGTGGGCGCCTACGAAGGTGAATTCACGGACAGCTTGCTCGCCTACTTCACGCCGCAGCACGTCTGGCTGGTGGAAGCGGACCCGGATCAAGCCACCGTGCTTAAGAATAAGTATGGCGCCGAGCCGCGCTGCCACGTCATCCCGGCGGCGGTGACGGATCGTTCCGGCACAGTGGAGTTCCGGGTGAACGAGCACCGGCCTTCCAGTTCGCTGGTGCCCATCGCCGCGCAGACGGAGGGGATTTTCAACAAATCCATGAGCGAAGCACGGATCGTCCGCGTGCCGGCGGTTTCGCTGGATGACTTATTCCAGCAACACAAGCTACCGGTCATTGACCTGATGAAGGTGGACATCCAAGGCGCAGAGCGGCTGCTGATCGCCGGTGGCCAGCGGGCGCTGACGCATGTGCGCCAGCTCTTCGTCGAGGTCTGGTTCGAGGAATGTTATCGCGGCTCGGCGCTTTACCCGGAGCTGCACAATCTGCTGACACCGCTGGGTTTCAAGCTCCGCTCCTTCCACGAGTTCCGCAAAGGGCCGGATGGAAATCTGGTTTACACCAACGCGCTCTACGTGCAGCCGGGCTTACTGGGCCGGGCTTGACGTGGCGGCGGCGCGGGCTTGCTCGCACTCCCACTCGTAAAAGGCAACGGGACTCGTGAACCGCCACTCGGGGTCTCCCTTGAGGCGACCGCGATAGAGGTGCTTGCCCCAGCGCGTAAGCCGGGTGAATCCAAGAGTCCGGCCAAGCTGTTTGCGGGCGATCCCCAAGGCGGAAGGCACAGCCAGCCGTCGGGCCACAAGCGCGTCCCGCACCGACTGCTGCAATGCTGCCGGCTGCTCGCCCAGCGCGCGTTCCCACTCGCGCAGCTCCGGTGCCATGTCCACGCCCGCCGCGACGGGACCGAGGATCCACTCGTAGCACTCGACGAAATACTTCGTCCAGTTCAGTTCATGGCGCGCGAGCCGGCCACCGACCTTGAGACGGGTGCGTTGAAAGTCGTTGTAGATCGAACCGGG
>Ga0208960_1000755_pt1 | contig 17714 bp, 19 predicted proteins | sample GreLakmeON33MSRF_FD_187703 | JGI IMG/M metagenome (GOLD analysis project Ga0208960, IMG submission 187703) | Freshwater lentic microbial communities from great Laurentian Lakes, MI, USA - Great Lakes metaG ON33MSRF (SPAdes) | ecosystem: Environmental > Aquatic > Freshwater > Lake | place: Great...
GCGGAGATTCTGGTTACAATTAAGGGGGCCTCATTTTTTTGCTCGCAACGGCCAATTTCTAAGCAGAGACTCTTCAGCACGTCTACTAAAACTAAACCAGATGAAGCACAAGAATGAGAAGTTCGAGAAGCCTGAAGGCTCCAAGTTTCAAACCCCTAAGAACGAATTCCGCTCCAAAGGTAAAAAGCCCCAAAGGGGCGGTAAACGTTGCTAAATTTCTCAAAATAAAAAAACCCTAAAACTAATCCAATGAAAGAATACCAAAAGAAAGCCGCCAAAGGCATTAAAGACACCATCCTTGGCTGGATAAAAAAGAGTGATAAGCCTGACGGTGTTTCGGCCGACATGGGCCGTAAACTTAAGCAGGAAAGCGATGACTTCTACAACTCTGACGCTGGCAAGGGTGTTAACCCCTTATACATGAGTAAGGCAATGGATGCGTTTAAGAATCAAGGTACGGGTAAAATTGGCAATAAACCCAAAGGGTCCGAGTTTAACAAAAGCGTTACTGAGAGAGACCCCAAAGATTATTTCACTAAAAAAGACCCTTACTCTGAACTCAACAGCGGCTCCATGGACAAAACCAAACTTGGCATTATGAACAAGGGAGGTCTGACCGAGATGGAAAAGGGCATCATCACTGGTAGTTCCGCCACCGCCGCTGGTGCCGCTACTGGTGCCGCCGCAAATTCTTATTGGTCCCGTAAAAAGGAACAAGACAGAAACGGCAATAAGTAACCCGTAACTTAAAATGGCGGAAGACGACAAATACGTTCCGTCACAAGGGAACCCTAAGTTAGACCCTACAAAGCCCTTGGGCCTATCGGCCCGTACTGTTGGTCTTAATGGTACTAGTCAAACCTTTGGTCTTAATGAGCAAAGCCTCACAACGAACATAAGGGGGCCTGCGGCACGAAGCATTGAGCCTACGAAAGGTCTCAATGGGACTAGCCAAACCTTTGGTCTTAATGAAACAAAACTTACGACAAACGTAAGGCAACCAGCGGCACGAAGCATTGAGCCTACTGTTGGCCTTTCAAGTAAACCAAAAGACGACAATAGGGGAAGGCGGCAAGGCGGCGGAAAAAAGTCTGACATATCTTACTCCATGTCGCCCGAATACGGACAAATGAAATCAAAATTTTTAGGAGGCGTAGCCGCTGGCAATGTTGCTGGCGGTTTAATGCCTTGGATTAGTAGATTTAGACCTGATGTATGCGGACCAGTCAGAGTGGCAACATTTGGATACCTCGGCGGCGTAATTCAGTCAAACGCACAAGAGTCGGCTAACAATGGTTTCCCTGTAAAAATTGATAAGTATTGGGGGACAGCCTAATGGCTTTTGAAAAACAGGTGGTATGCGGCATTGAACTTACAAAGCACCCCGTAATCAAAATGCCGAACGAGGAAGAGGTCCTCGACTTAGCACAGGAACTTGGAATTGATTCGGTAACTGAAATCCTAAAAAGGCGTGAGGAAAAAATTAGGGCTGAACAAAATGACCCGTTCAGGCATGGATATGAACCAGAAAGTTGGGCCGAAGCCGACAGATTACTGATGGCTGGGAATGAGTTGCTCATCATGGGCGGCAATCGAGCGGGTAAAACGGAGTATGCGGCAAAGAGGGTCATGCAACTGCTATGCTCTAGGCCAGAAAGCCGTGTTTGGTGCCTCCACACTACATCCCAGACGTCTATTCAAATGCAACAGGCTGTTATTTGGAAATACATGCCTCCAGAATTTAAAAACGCCAAAAAGACAAAGGTCACGAACATCCAGTACTCCCAGAAAAACGGATTTTCGGACGCCACCTTTGTTTTGCCAAACAAATCGCAGATTTTCTTCATGAACTATGGTCAGGAGAAAAAGGTCATTGAAGGTGGTGAACCAGACTTTATCTGGTGTGATGAATTAGTGCCTCAAGACTGGATTGAGACGCTCAGATACCGACTAGTCACCCGCTCTGGTAAGATGATTCTTACTTTCACCCCCATCACTGGGTTCACCCCTGTCGTTAAGGATTACGTTTCTGGTTGCAGAATAAAAAAGACGCTCTTTGCAGACCTCCTTCCAGATACACAAAACGTCCCAAGCATCCCTAAGGGGCACATGCCCTACGTTGCAGAATGTAGCAAGGGTTCTGCCAATGTAATCTGGTTTCATTCAATCCTTAATAGATACTCTCCTTTCGAACAAATCAAGTTAGCACTTCGTGGAAGAGGCCCCTACGAGGTCAAGATTCGTGCTTATGGTTGGGCCGAATCCCTTTCTGGTTCTCAGTTTCCAAGATTTGGGGAACCTAACATCATCCCAGCCGAACTTATGCCAGCAGAGGGGACCAATTACATGTCCGTTGACCCTGCTGGGGCTAGAAATTGGTACATGCTATGGATGAGGGTGATGGAAGACGGCTCTAAGTTTATTTACAGAGAGTGGCCAGACATCAGTATGGGTGAGTGGGCAATGGCTGGAGATAAACATGACGGCAAGGCTGGCCCCGCCCAACGTCAAGGTGCTGGTATGGGTTTAGACGAAATTAAGAAACACATTTTAGACCTTGAAAAGGGCGAAGTCATTGCAGACAGGTACATCGACCCACGTGCTGGCGGCACCACCATTATCCAGAAGGAAGGCGGCACCACTCTTATTAACCTACTAGACGAAGGCGATACCCCAATGTACTTTACGCCAGCGGCTGGCCTCAGGCTTGAAGAGGGTGTATCAATTATCAACGATTGGTTTTCATATGACCCCAATCAGGAATTATCTATGGTAAACTTACCAAAACTTTTTATCTCCGAAGATTGCAAAAACTTAATCTGGTGCCTTAGGGAGTGGACTGGTTTAGATGCAGAAAAAGGTGCATCCAAAGACCCAATCGACACCCTAAGGTATTTAGCGGTTATGGACCCCATGTATGGCGGGGCAGACACCTACAAGGCAATTGGAGGAGGCTCTTACTAAAATGCTCCCAAAAGAAACCCCACCGTTGCTCAGGCTTGCCGATGCGGCCCGAATCTTTAACCTTTCAAAGTCTACGCTCTTGAGGCTTAGAAATAGGGGAGCGATTAAAACATTTAAGACCTTGGGGGGACAACACATGTTCTTCAGGGATGAAATTCTAAACTTTATTAACCAAAACACCCATGAACTTCAAAAGCCCGACTCCCCACGCTGATAAATTGGCGTATCACGCCGAAAAGCCAGACATCCAGATACTGTTAAACGAATACCAGCGTTCCGCATTTCACGGAACCATGGTATCCAAGATGACCTATGCCGACGACATCAGGCTTACTAGATGGACTGGTCAGACCGATGACGGCAAAAAGCACTCTTGGGCCAGACCTGATGGCGACCCCGCTTTCCCGTTTGAGGGTGCCTCAGATGTGCGTATCAGATTGGTAGATAGATTAATTAACGACCAGAAAGCGTTACTGCTTACCGCCTACAAGGGTTGCACCCTTAAGGTCGGCGGCACCGAAATTAGTGATACCATGTCCGCCGCATCGGCTACTACGCTAATGCGTTGGATGGTTGAGACTAAGATTAAAAACGAATTGCACAAGGAAGCGGAACTAGCGGCTGACTACGCATTAACTTACGGATGGTCTGTTGTCCAAGTAACTTGGGAGCAAGAAATGGGAACTAGGGTAAACAACATGAAATTAGATGAACTTCAAAATATGGCGATGGCCGAAAAACAACAGGGTGCCGCCAACGGAGCCGAAGGGACTTTCTCTAAGTTGTTTAACGCTATTATTGACCCTACAAAAGAAGATTACGCATTGGCCCTCCTAAAAGACGTCATGCCACAACTTAAACAAAGAGAAATGAAAAAGTTTGTTAAAGGCATGCGTGAAAATGGAATTGGGGAAATCCCAGAGGTGTATGTTCAGAAAAATCTTCCACACGTTGAAGCACTTAAGCCATTTGATGAGGTTTGCTTCCCCCCTGAGACCGCTGACCTTCAAAAGGCGAGAGTCATTTTCCGTAGACAATACATGACGGAAGTTGAACTTCGCTCTACCGCCAAGGTTGCTGGATGGGATAGCGAATGGGTTGAAAAAGCAGTTAATAGTATCGGTAACCATTACTATTTTAACGACCCAAACCTTGTGCCTACAACCACGATGCTTAATTCTAACATTGAGCGTGGAAATAACCTTATTGAAATTGTTTGGGCATACTACAGGCAGTTGGACACCAATGACGTTCCAGCAATTTACTACACCGTCTTTAGTACTCACTGCGGTGCTGACATGTATGGCAAGCATGACATTTTAAATTATGCCCACGGAGAATACCCGTTTGTAGAATACAGACGTGAAAGAAATAGACGTGCCGTTGCCGAATCCAGAGGTATCCCAGAAATTAACAAAACTGAGCAAGATGAAGTTAAAGCCCAGCATGACGCCATCAGAGACAGAACTGCCTTTGAGGTTCTCCCCCCTGTTAAGGTTGTTAAGCGTATTGGTGCCTTAAATAGAATTGCACCAGCACAGGTTCTCCCAGTTTCGAATAAAGATGACTACACTTGGCTCGAATCCCCAAGAAGTGACGCTGGGATGGCTTTTCAAGTAATTCAGCAAGTTGAACAAAACCTTGGAAATTATTACGGATTTGCTGTTGGTGAACTTATTGACCCACAGAAAATTCAAATGCTTAAACAACTTCAAGTGGACGGGTGGTTAATGTTCTGGAATAGGGTTTATACCCAAATGTTCTCACTTAGCCTTCAGTTCATGTCGGAGGAAGAAATCATGCGAATCACTGGTAGCCCCCTTAAACAAGGCATGCAGGACATTCATAGCCAGTTTGACTTCAATGTACGTTTTGACGTGCGTGACACTGACCCAGAATTTGTTCAAAAGAAACTAGAGGCCATCATTAAGACTGTCGTTCCCCTTGATAGCGGAGGCATTATTGACCGAAATAAGTTGGTCAAATTGGTGATTGAGTCCATTAGCCCTGATGCGGCCAGAGAACTGGTCATCGACCAAGCCACCGCTTCACAGAAACTTTACAAGGACGTGGTCAGCGACATTGGGATGATGATGCTTGGCAATGAGGCCCTGTACACCGAGATGGACCCAGCCGCCTCAAGCAAGTTGCAGTTCGCTCAGGACATCCTTCAGAAGAACCCCAAGGCCCAGCAGGCCCTTAACGGCGACAGAATCTTCCAAATCCTGTTCCAAAACTACACCAAACAGTTGCAATTCTCCATCGACCAAGAAAAGAACAAGCAGATTGGTAGAATTGGCGTATCGCCAGCCTCTGAGGAGATTCAAAAAGAATTTGGTGAGGCCCAGCAGGGGCAACAGGCTCAACCGCCGCCCCAGCAAGTCCAGAACACCACTGTCAACGTTGAAGCACCCATTGCCTAATGAACGAAGAACGTAATAAAATCATAAAGTCCTTTCAGTTTAGGACTAATGAGGGTGAATCGCTCTACAAATCTGTACTTATTGTGTGCGACTTGGCACTCCAAATTGAAATGGGTAAGGTCATGTCAGCAAACACCATTGGCGAGGCTCGCACCCACTCGGCTGGAAGGCTTGAAGCAATCAACGATTTACTTCTTGAGATTCAAAGACTTCGGGAAGAAGCGGTAGCAGACTCAGCCTTAGGATAAAAGCGACTCAAAGCGTGGTGCAATCCGACTTAACTTGCTGGTTGGCCTAAAAGGCCTTCCACTTTCATCGCTTCTGGGAGCACTAAACCCTGACTATGGAAGAAAACACAATTCAGCCTAACGCTGACCTCGAACTTGGGACCGAGGTTAATACCCCCATGACTGATAATGAAGGTGGAGTTACACCCGACTCTTCACCTAGTGAAAAACTTGCAGATTATTTTCTGCGAGCCTTGTCTGACGGGCAGATGAAAGCGGAGAGTGGAGACTCCGATACAAAAGAATCCGAAGCAGAAGCAGAAGCGAGCGAGGCCCCCGAGGTCGAAACTCTCCAAGCCGAAGCAATCACCGAAGCAGAGACCGACGAGGCTCGTTACGTTAATGATGACACTCCTAAGGGAGTTCAGAAGAGACTTAACAAACTTACGGCCCTGAGACGTGAAGCAGAGGAACGTTCAAAGAAACTCGAAGAAGAACTTGATACTCTCAAGCGACAACAGGCCGCTCCAGTTAAACCCGCTACAAATAATCCTTATGCGGAATTTGACTCGGAGGAAAAAATTAAGGCCGAGTACGAGAGACAAAGACAGATTCGACTTTTCTGTGAACGTTACCCCGATGGTTACTATGATGGTGAATCTGAAGAAAAGAACGTTTCAAAGGACGAAATTACCAAGGCGAAAGTCACGGCACTTAGGTCCATTGAAGAGTTTCTTCCCCAGCAAGCAGAATTCATCTCTAAGTCTAAAGAGTTCAAGACAATGGCTCGCAAGGAGTTTCCTTGGCTAGACGACCCAACTGACAGCCGTTCATCGGTTGTTAAGAAGTTCGTTGATGCAGTGCCTGAAATCAAGAAGTTCCCAGACTATGAGATGTACGCCGCCCAGTTGGCTCTAGGTATGGTCTCGTACAATACCCAGAAGAAGAACGCACGTAATTTTATTCAGAATCCTACCGTTCAAGTACAACCTATGCAGACCTCGTCCGCCCCTCGACCCGCTATGCGAGCCGATGAAGCCAAGGCGAAAGACAGCATGGAACGCTTCAAACGTTCAGGTTCAGTCGATGACTTAGCAGACGTGTTTAGAAGTAAGTTCATCTAACCCCCCCCCAAAAAAAACATGGCTTCCCTATTCGAAAGACAGTTCCAAAATCAGCGACCCCTTCAGGGTGCTAGAGTTGGTATCAGAGAAGAACTCTCTGACCTCATCGCTAACGTTGATGCTAAGGACACCCCCATCACTTCGATGGCAAAACGTGGCTCAAAACCTGGAAATACAACTTTCCGCTGGCAAGTTGACCGCCACCCAGACCCCTCCATCGAACTTGGTATTCTCGATGGTACGGACGTTGACCCTACCTCCCCATCAACCAATGCCGCATTCAAGCAGTACACGCTCGGCTACAGAGAAGAAGTGGAAAATAACATCCACATGTTCCGTAGAGCCGTTCACGTGTCCAACTTGACGCAGGACATCCTCAACATCGCTGGTGTTAAGGACGAACTCAGCAGACAGTTGGGTAAGGCCACTATCGACCTTAAACGTTCGATGGAAATGACCTTCACCTCTGACATCCTCCCCGCTATTGATGACGGTGCGACCCCATATCGCACTCGCTGTCTTACGGCTTGGATTAAGAACTCCCTGCTCGCCGCTACGGACAACACTCAGGCCAAGTATGGCGTACAGAATCAGTCCATCCGCCCTATTGGTGAAAACTTCCGCACCCCTGCCTCGTCTATCCTTGGCACTGGTGAGACTGTTGACCAACTCGGTGAGAACAATGTTCAGGACCTCATGACTTCGGTCTATGAGCAGACTGGCCAGTTCAAGAACCATGAAGCCGTAGTTGGCACCGCTCTGAAGCGTCAGTTCACGAACCTCGTCTACACTAAGACTGAGCCTTCGTTGACTTCCCGCATCCAGAATCAGCGAGACGCTAATTCCGACAGCATCAAGGTGTCGGTAGATTACTTCGAGGGCGACTTCGGCAAGTTGGCCCTTATCCCTACCCAGTTCCTCCACGCTGGCGTTAACCCTTACACCATCGTCGATTGCGGTGCTGGTGCTACTGGTGCTTCGTATACGCATACCAGCCGATATGCGATTGTTGACGGCGTCTACCTCGCCTCCGATGTCACCTCCAACGGTGTTGGCCTCAACGGTTCTGGAAAGAACCTTGTCTGGCTCAAGGATGCTACCACTAACAAGTACGAGCGTGTCGCTTTTGGCACCGCAGGTGCTGTTCATGCTCGCTTCGCTACCGAATCCGAGGCCAAGGTCTACGTCAACCTCCACGCCAACAACGCTAAGTGCAAGGGCTTTATTATCCCTTGGGACATGCTCGAAATTCGCTACGGCGGAAACATCGCTCAGGTCCGTGAACTTACCGAAAACGGTGGTGGTCCCCGCAGAATGATGGAAGCGATGGCGGCTCTGGTCGTCCAATCGCCCCTGACGTTCGGCATGCTGGACTACAAGGCGGCATCCAATAACGGCGGTCTGCTGTCCTAAGCAGAACGGAGCATGGTTGGAATTCAACCCATCCATGAAGCCATCCCTTCCGACCTTCTCAAGCCAATGCTTGAGGAGTTTCGGTCGGGGTGGGAACTCCGAAAGGTCCAAGCACACGCTCAGAAGAAACTGATTGGGCAACTTAATCAGCAACTTCATAAGCACGTAGACGGACTAGGCCAACTATCCATGCGAATCCCAGTAGACTCCTACCACTACTGGGGCCAGCGTCTCGGATACGCCTGTTGGAAAGATAAGGGATTCGTCAAAGATTTCCTTAGAGACAACCCCGAGTGTAAAACGAACTCCAAGGCGGAGAACACCACTCTGCTGGTCAATGGGACTAAAGGCCTGTTCGACCAGTTTGGTAGGTCAATTTAATGCGTACCATCAACTTCAGCGAAATCCTGCACACCTCCCTGCAACTCTGTGGGTTGGATAGGAACCTGACGACTACTGACAGGTTCGCTACCGTTAGGGACTTTGCCTCCAGACGCATGCAGACGTGCTGGGAACAGCATGAGTGGCCCGAACTTAAGAAGTTTAGCCAGTGTGCGACCACCATTGTCAGCGAACGCAACAAGGTGACCCTGCCCAATGACGTTGGTCAGGTGCTTGCCGTGTGGACTAAGGACCCCCTTGCCCACAACTCCATTGAAAAGGACTTCACCCTTAACGGCTCTGACTGCTTCCTGCTTAATAACTCGGACCAAAACGTCTGGGTCGAATACAGAACGGATGCACCTAAGTTATTTGGAGACCCTTGGGATACTGCCGTCTCTTACAAAACTAATGCTCAGGTTTATTTTGATGCTGGTAGTGGCACTGGTTCTCTGATACCTGTAAGTGGAAGCCCAGTCTTGGGCAATTTTTATGAATACACTGGTTCATCGCCTTCGGGCACTGGTTCAATCCCTACTGTCGGTTCTTGGCAAATCGTCCAAGTCCCAAGATTGTTCGGTTCCTATCTCATTCACGGTGTCCACGCCGACTATCAACGTTCGCAAGGCCAAACCGAACTTGCGACAGCGGCTGAAGCGGACGCCCAAACAGCCCTTGACCAAGCCCTCGACCAAGTCCTCAGGCAACAGGGGCAAGTCCGCAAAATAAACTTTAGAACCTACTAAAATGTCCCATATCAACCAGCCACAGAACATCCCTAGCGTAGATGTGACTGTATTTAACAGTGTCGGTACCAAGATTAAAGTGCTCGAAGCCGTCAGGAATAGGCGTGTCTTTGGCATCGTGAATTCTAGCGACACCGACCTCCTTAATGTCTACCTCCAGCCCGAAGGGGCTGGCTCTCCTATCATCATTACCCATGAAAAGACCGCCAACAAGCATGACGGGGGTTCTTTCGAACTGAACGGCTACAATGGCGAAGTTTGGGTCGATGGTGAGGGCTACGTCTACCACTACGCACAGTAATGCCATTTAAGGGCGACATGAGGCTAGGCGGACGCCATAGCAATGTGGCTTCTTTAAATGGGACGGCTAGCGACCTCGATGGAGTGCCAGCGTATGGCACGTTTTTGCATGGGCCAGACGACACTAGCCGCACCGAATACGACTTCATTGGCGAACCCTATTACATGCCTTATGAAACCAATTGGTATGCAGACGGCTTAGGTGGAGAGTATTCAACAGAAACTTGGGGCCTTCAGTACTTTCCTGCTGAATGGGTTACCAACAGGGTCTATACCCCAGAAAATGACGATACGTTGACAGTATATCCACTCGGGGGCGAGCCATGTATTTTTACTATTGCTACCGTTTATACCGATTACGTTGAAGATGGAACTGGGATAAACTACACGTCCGATGGTAGCCAAGAAACCGCCAACGAGGGCGACTTTATCTGTCAAGACGTTACGCTTTCGCCTTATGTAGGTTTTGAATTAGTTGATATTGCTGGGACAAGCGTAACAGCCTACCAATCTTTTTATCGGTATATTTACGATGGGCAAGGTGGCGCTGAATCTGTATTTGCAGATGACGCTAAAGTATACTACACAAATGGTGCAAATACTGGGGTGACAGTTCCAGAAACATTTGGTGTCGTCTTAGTAGAGGGTAATGAACCAACGCTATTCCCGACTGGAAGAACAGTAAATTATCGCTGGGATGGTGATGGTGGCTTCTATGGAGTCGCCACAGGTACTTACACTGCCGCTGGAACTTTGTTTTATACAACGGGAGCAATCGGAACACAAACTCCAGTACAAGTGCCGTCTGGTTCTGGTGATTATTTTGACTCTGAAGTCAGTTATGGTCGTTATTACCACGATGGTACTGGAGGTTTTAGTTATGATGACAATGATTGGGAATACTACCCTAATGAAACATTTATTAGTAATGATTATTTACCACACCATGTAGAAGTGCCGTCTGGTTCTATTAACACTTTTAACAACGGAATGTATGACCGTTACGAGTGGAACGGCACAGGCGGCTTTACAACACTTTTAAGCCTAGGCTCATTTTACCCAGCGGGAACTCAAATTACTTTAGTTGGTGAAGATGTACCAGTTCCAGAAGAAGCCACCTACGACTTCTTTTTTAATGGTAAAAGCACTAGATACAACTGGAATGGTTCTGGAGGCTATGTTTCTGGAGGCTTGGTTGGAAGTTACTTTGCTAATGGAACATTTATTCATACCGCTAACGGAGTTAGTTATTACTGGGAGGGCGATGGCAGTTACTACACCGCATAAAAATGACTCTTAGAAAATACAACTCAGTAAATAACAGGCAATCGGCTGTTCATACTTCTGATGGATTTGTTTTAAAAGCAACTCCATCAAGCGGTAAAAACGCCCAACCTAATTTTACAATTAATTTTACCTCTGGAGACTCTACTTCGGCCACAATTAGTGGCACCTATCCAAATATTGACATTAGCGTAATAGTACAAAAGGGAACAAATGGTACAGGAGGACTCGTTATCTACGTTTAAGATTCTAATGCTTAGAAAATACAACGCAGTAAATGATGGGGATTCGGCCTCCCACACTTCTGATGGATTCATCTTAAGGTCTGTTGTTGAAGGTTCCGATACCAGTGTTCCAACTTTTACTATTAGTGCTACAAATGGGGAATCTACCTCAGCCACAATTAGTGGCACCTTTCCAAATTTTCACATTGATTTAGTAGTGCAGAAAGGCATTGATGGAATAAACGGACAAGATGCAGAGTGCCCAGAGTGCAACCCATGTCCAGAAGGTATGGTCTGGGACCCTGTCGAACTATGCTGTGTTAACGAACCCGACCCAGAACCACCAATTGATTGTGACGATGGTTACCATTATGACTGGGATTTGCATATCTGCGTTCCAAATGCATAACCGCCTGAATAAAACCTATGGCACGTGAAATTAAACCTGACGGAGACATTAGATTTGAAGGATTCTATTCCTACCCTAACAGTGTCGCCTTCCCTGCCGATGGCGGCGTCCTTGAGTACACCGAGAATATGGAACTCAATGAGGGCGTAGCCACCCCTAGGCTTGGTAGCACCCTTGCTGGCTCGGCTTCAGCACCCATTACCTATGCCTGTGGGGCGTCTTCATCCACTGGAGACAGCATCCTGCTGTGGGGCACAAACCAAAGATTTAATTGTCAAACAGGTGCCTTCACTTCGGTCAATCTGGCGGCTAAGGTAAAAGCCCGAGGACAAGGATATCAAGACGCCTTGACTATGGAAACGACTGATAACGACTTTGTTGCTGGAGCCAACATAGTGGAGCGGCTGGTTACTGCAAAAGGCGATAAAATTAATTTTACGCTCTACACTGGGGTTCAGCCTTACGAGCCAGATAGTGCCTATTTAATTCAAGGCACCTATGATGAGGTTCAGGCTATTATTCCAGACGTGAACGCCATGCTGGTTTTGGGCAAAAGGAGCATCTACTCCGTAGAGGGCGGCTTAGGACGACAGGCAAATATTGAAAGAAAGGTCAGCCCACAGGTATTTCACAGAATTAACAAAGTAGCACACCAAGAGGGGTTAGCCACCCCTGACGCTATCTGCAAAATAGGCTCAACTGTTTTGTTCATGGACTCTAATGGCATTAAAGGCCTTAAGTACTCTGGCGGAAAAATTGGATATGAAGAAGGCACCCCGCCGATAACCTTAACAATCCAAGACATCATGGATTTGATTGACCAAACAAAACTGGCAGAAATTACGGCAGTTTCTTGCCATGGGCGTTGTTTTTTTACCCTACCGCTTAATGGACAGTACGCCAAATCTGTCATTTTAGTCTTTAATACCTTTAACAAGGTGCCACTTGAGTCTGTTTACGTATACCCTTATTCAATAAATACAGTTGTTGTAGGCAGAAGAGACGGGAAGCCAAGGCTCTGGGGAATTAATAAGGCACTTGGAAAGGTCTATTTACTTAACGAAGGCTCGACTGACGGTGGAACCGCCGTTGTAGCAAAAATGAGAAGCCGAAACTACTTTTTTGGCTCACATTCAGACAAGAAGTATGATGACTGCTTCATGACCCTAGACACAAAAGGCCAAGCAGAGGTTGAAATGAACTTTATTTCCGTTAATCCAGACGGGAAAACCTTAATGGACAAATTTAACGGAAACCTCGGCACTGCTGTTAGACGTGCTTTGGCTAACAAAAAGTGTATGGGTGGGAAGATTGAAGTTGTTGTAAAGGCTGGAAGGCCAGCCATTTACAGTGTAGGTGTAGAGGCGTCCTTTGTTGGTAAATCTATTTTCTCTTCTTTCTAATGCCGAATCCAGACCCAAATCCAGCATTGTACCCTCCGTATGCTCAACAAACATACGTTGAAGTTCACGCACAAAACCTTCAAGGGGTTGGCTCAAATTTCTTTATCCACACAATAGTGGTAAGACTTGCAACTTCCAATGGAGCGTCGCCGCCTGTATACACTTATACGGACACTTATCCAGCAGGCACTAGTTTTACTGCTACTGCAAAACACCAGATTTGGGGTGGCGTTGGAGGGCTTGTTTATGTTCCAAGCATAAATGGGCCATACACTGAATTTAATAACAGCGGAAATGGATGGCCCTTAGCGTTTAGTACACTTGGGGCGGCTCAAGCGGCACTTGCTGATTGCACTTACACTGCCCCCGAAGGCTACAAATTTTACGGAAGAGACCCTAGGCTTGAAATTGCTCAAACAATTGAAGCCTACAAATCTAACTCTGAAGAATTCGCAGAAGCAGACACAGCCATAACCACGCATCTTACTTCACGTGCTATTACTGCGGCCAATTCTCTTTACGCTTATTATTCTGCAAAACTCGTAAATCAAGACAGCAACAATCAATATGCACTGGGTATAAGTGCTTCCAGTGGAGGGGGGCAAAACACTAACTATTTAGCAAATTCACTATCAGTTATGCAGTTGCAGGAGGCCGCTACAGCCGCTTTGACGTCCGCTCAGGCAATACCAATTGTCGTTCCATTTGAATCTCCACTTATTTCAGATTCCCATGCTTCTGCTGTTGAAGCAAAAAATGCTGGAGAGATTAGAGACCAGCAAATCAGGCAAACCCTTTCTTCCGCAGGCGGCGTTCAGCAGGGCTGGGATTTGGCCCAAGACAAGAATTATGGTTGGGATGGTGCGTCCATTGTAATGGGTGCATTTGGACAAAAAGCCGCCGCCTCACAAACTTAACATGCAATTCAACTATCTAGGCGGTCAAAGCGAAAGAGACACCTTATCCCAAGCACTTGGACAGAGAAACCCCGTTCTTGAGTCACAACTTTCATTCAACAGAGAGGCATTTACTACGGGCCTTCAGGGTGCCAATGCAACACTTAGAACTGCCATGCAAATCGGAGCACAAGAAAGCGAAGCCGCAATGCGTAATAAAACCGCTAAACAAGAAGGTGCCATGAATAGAGCCAGCAACACGGAAACCCTTGAGCGTAGATTATCTTTTGACACAAACCAAGCAAACACCCTTGCTGAGACTCGTAAAAGCGAGATTGCCGCTGGCATCACGCAACGAAAAGTAGAGGCGGACGCCGCTACCAACCAGCGTAAGATTGAGGCCGACACCGCCCTCTCCGCCCGAGCCGCCGCCGACAAGGCCTCTGGAGACGCCGCCCTCGATAGAGAAAAACTTAGAATCGGAGAAACTGAAGCCGCCGCAAACAGGGCTAGGACCAACTTACAAAAGGATAAGGATAATGCAACAATTCAAGATGCTGATTCCAACTTAACCGCCGCTGAACTGTCGTTCCATACGGCCATGAGTGCTACAGGAGATGCCTACAAGTTTTCAGACACGGGTGACTACAAAGTTAAAACTGGGAAAAAAATTCCTGACCCTACTGGTGCTACCAATTCAGACGGAACCCCTGTAATGATTGATGAAATTGCTAAAAACGAAGACGGGACTGATAAAACTGAGCATTATTCACCTAAGGCTAGAGAGATGATGACCAACTTTGATAACCTCAGGAAAAGCATTGATTCTGAAAAAGACCCACTCAAAAGAGCGGCTCTCATACAAAAATTAATTGGTAGCAGACAATTAGACTACAACACGTCTAGGGGGATAGTGGATAGCAACTATGTCGCTCCTGCCTCTACGACGCCAGATGTAGAACTTCCAAGAATTTAAATGGCCCCTACTAAAAAAGAGCCAGACAAGTCGTTCGCCCGACATGTTGGAGAATTTATCGAACTCGGTGTTCAGGGCGTTGTCGGGGAAAACTTAGTTGACCCTACACACAGATGGTGGGATGAGGGAAGAACGGGCAGACGTGCCGAGGCTACTGGAACTGGCAAAGAACTATCTGATGTGCCACTGTGGTCCGCTGACTTCGCCAACACTGCTCAATACGTCCCCAAGAAACATCTTCCAAAAATGCTTCAGGGCCTTGCTGTTACAGCCGAAAATTCTGGCAAACTCGGTGGGGCTGTTGGTAAGTTCATGGCACCAAACTGGATTGGAAACAGCCTTTCGGGTAAGAGCGGACTCGCTAGAGGTGCGGCCAATATTGGTACCGCCCTTGGGGCTGGACTGGCAGTGGGCGTCGGGGGCGAGGTTGCCGCATCCGCTCTTGACGACACTTCTGAGGAAGAAAATGACTTAATGGCGGCTAGGTTCTACGGAGACAAAGACTTGGAAGCCAAAATCATGGACAGAATCAACTTCAATAAAACTTCTGCGACTAACGTCAGGACTCTGAGTCATGGAGCATCGACTGGCTCTTTGGTGGGTCCTTGGGGTGCCATGATTGGTGGCACTGCGGCGGCTGGAGTTGCTTGGGCTAGAAATGCTATTGGTGGAGAAAAGCACATGGCGGCAGGTATGACTCAAAAAGAGACCGACAACTGGGATAAAAAGCAGGCTGATTTTATCAGGACTTCACGTTCAGCACCAATGGTTGCAAGCATGACTCCCAAAGACGTAAACATCTTCTTAACTGATAGAATCGAGCGTGTTGCTAGAGGTGAAAAACACTTCGATACCTTAAAGCCTTACGAAGAGTTCCTCGACATCGAAAGATTGAAAAAGGATATTCCAAAGGCATTTGCCGAAAAATACCCTAAGGGGCACAAAGAACTAATTTCCCAAAAATACGCCGACGCTAAGTCCATGAAGCGTGGACCCGAAAAGGGCAAAACCCCACAAAAACAATACGCTGGAAAAGGCTTTGGAAACTAAAACAATTTACTAAAATGGCTAATTCACTCGAAAAGAAACTAATCAAATACGTCACGACAGACGACTTTGGGTTGTCTCCCAACACCACGCTTAACATCGGGCAAGACTTGACGCCTAATGCCGCAGGAAACGAGGCCAGAGCCGCCAAAATCCTAAAAGCCAGTACGAACATTAATGACTACGTTCATGTAAATGTGTCCCCAGACGCCGCTAACCCGAAGGATGCCTCTTTGAATTTTGGTGATTACATTGTTGGCCAAGGTATGGCAAATAATGAAATGTCTATTGGCCCAGAAGAACAGGCTAGGCTACTCAAGAGGTTTGCTGAGAGCGGCGGGAATCCATTTAACATGGCTGTAAAAGCAAACAAGAATAGCGGAGTCCAAATTCCACTGATGACCGATGAGCATCTTTCATCTACCTTAGGTCAAAAAATTCAACCAAACGATACCACCTTTGTTCCAGACCCAACCTATGCTTGGCTAAATAGGCCTTCGTCTAACATGGCTAGTGCAACGCTTAGAAATACCCTTGGTGCTATTGTTGGGGAGGGTCCTGTCAGAAGGCTTACCGAGGGCGTCCAAGATTGGGCTGGCAATAAAACTGGCATTAACGCAATTGGCAGTGGTGTAAGAAAAGCCGCCCTCCCCGCCGTTGGATATGGAGTGGCAACAGCATGGGGCAAAATGAAACAGGAGGGCGAGGCCGAAAAGAAAAAGAAAGATGGAATTACTGTGGCTAAAAATGTTGGACGAGAAGAAGAAGTATCTGCCATCCGTAGGGCCTTTGGAGGTCTTGATACTAACGACGCTAAAACCTTCCCTAATAAGGGTAAGTTTGCGGATGTTCCTAACTCGTTCCAAAACGAAGTCTGGGAGGACGTAAGGTCTGGCGTAGACCCCACCAAAAGAACTTCAAGCCTCTACAAGATGACAGCAGACAAGGTTATGGAGAAGTTTTATTCAGCCGCTGACTTTAAGGGTCAATCTTTAGAATGGGAGAGGTCTACTGGAAGAAGTGCTGACAATAAAGTAATTAAGGAGAAAATCCATAAAAGCGAAAAGTACAAAGACTCTGCCGAACCTAGGATTATTGCACCTAGTAACGTTATGGACCCTACGGATAGAAAATACGGGATTAAGGCAAAGCCAGATGCTAACGGAAACGTAAAGAGGTATGTAGGTGCAATTGTTGACATGGGGACGGCTAGCGTCAAAAGGGTCAACGATGCCTCTAAGGTTGCCCGTAAGGAAAATGACGCCGCTGACCCTAAGAAATCAGACCTTTCCGTAGAAAAAACCTTTAAACAGTTGTTTGAGGAAACGAAAGCCGACGAAGGCTCATCCTCCCCCCGCTACAAATGGGTATTCTTTGAAGTTGGAGGCAGTAAGACGGGTGCTGACTCAATCTACACTGACGAAAAAGGAAACATCGCCACCCCTGATTTCGAATAATCATGGAAAACGAAGAAGACTACTCTCAGTACGCTGGTGACGTAAAAGGTCAGGCTGGCCTTACCACGGGTCAGATGTTTGGTGCAGACCAAAGACAGACCGAAGAAGACATTTCACAGCGTATCACAGGAAACAAGTTTGCACACCTTTCTGGATACAGTGGCGTTGGCCGTGAGGAATACCAGAAAGCACGTGCTAAGTATGGAGAAGGCATGGCAAAGGAAGAAGCCGCTGGGAAAAACTCCGACTTCCGCATCAATGATGCCAAGTTCTATGCTGGCATTGGCGATTATGGTGCGGTTGAGTCCTTAATGAAGAGCAAGGGGCCAGCCTTGTTTCAGGTAGGCGAAGCCATTGATTTCGATGATTACTCAGAAGACGGGAAGAAAAGCAGTTACCAGATGCTAATGGCCCCTAAGGGCTCTTACAGCGTTGATGCT
>Ga0208960_1000756_pt1 | contig 17711 bp, 10 predicted proteins | sample GreLakmeON33MSRF_FD_187703 | JGI IMG/M metagenome (GOLD analysis project Ga0208960, IMG submission 187703) | Freshwater lentic microbial communities from great Laurentian Lakes, MI, USA - Great Lakes metaG ON33MSRF (SPAdes) | ecosystem: Environmental > Aquatic > Freshwater > Lake | place: Great...
CTTCAACGCCATCCTCAAGAACATGATGTCGGCCAAGCCGATGGAGTTCTCCTGCGTCGGCGTGAAGCACAAACTCGAACTGCCCGGCGCGGAAGACCCCGACCTCCGTCCCGCCGGCGCGTTCTCCATGCGCGGCCACTCCGTCGGCGGCTTCGGCTCCGTGACGACGAACAAGCTCATCGCGTCCTTCGTGGGCGAACTGTTCAACCTCCACGTCCAGGCCTATCCGAAATACGGCTCCGAGAAGAAGGGCTTGCCGACAACCTACTATCTCACCGTCGCTGACGCGCACATCCGCACGCACAGCGAGCTGGAACACGTCGAGTTCATCCCGCTCAACGACGTCAACGCTTTCAACCTCGGCAACCCGCTCGCGGGCATCGCTGCCAACGGCTGCATCTTCATTCAGAGCGACCGGCTCGACCCGCTGGACGTTTGGAACGCCATCCCCGCCTACGGCCAGAAGATTATCCGCAACAAGAAGCTCAAGGTCTTCTACCTCGACACGGTCAAAATCGCGCGCCACATCGCCACCGACCCCGACCTCCAGCAGCGCATGCAGGGCGTGTGCCTCGTGGGCATCTTCATCAAGGTCACGCCCTTCGCGGGCCGCTCCGGCATGGGCGACGAGCAGGTGCTCGCGTCCGTCGAGAAATACATCCGCAAGTATTTCGGCAAGCGCGGCGAGAAGGTCGTGCAGGAGAACATCACCTGCGTCCGCCACGGCTTGACCGACGTGATGGAAGTCCCCGCCGAGGTCATCGGCGGCGCGAAGGAAGTCACGAGTGGCGAACTGGTCGCGGCGAAGTAGCTCTTTGCCCGGCGGACAACCGTCGGGAGAACCCAAACAAAAAAACTCAGGACAACCTGACCAAAGCTCATGATTCAACCCACTGAAAACCTAGCCGGCGCACCCGCCGTCCCCGCCGTCGCCGCCGTTCCCGTCGTGGACCGCTCCAACAAGCGGCCCATCGGCAAGGATGTCCTCGACGTGCAGGACTTCAACGAGCGCATCGTCGCCGCCTACAACGACGGCAGCGCCGAGCTGGAGCTGCCCGCCGACCACAGCACCCTGCGCTCCCTCATCCCCTCCGGCACCGGCGCGCTTCGCGACTTCAGCTACATCGCCCCCGAGATTCCCCTGCTCCACAGCGAGAACTGCGTCGCCTGCATGGACTGCGTCGTCGAGTGCCCCGACACCGCCATCCTCGGCAAGGCCGTCCCCAAGTCCGTCCTCGAAGCCGAACTCGCCAAGATTGAAAACGTCGAGGACCGCGAGCACCTGGCCAAGCAATTCGCCAAGACCACCAAGTTTTGGACCACCTACGAGAAAAAGGGCAAGGAACCCGCCTACTTCGGCATCTTCATTGACCCCACCAAGTGCAAGGGCTGCGCCGAGTGCGTGGACGCCTGCGGCAACCACGGCGCGCTGTCCATGTTGATGAAGGACACGCCCATCCTCAAAACTTCCCAGCGCGACTTCAACTTCTACCTCAAGCTCCCCGAGACCCCGAAGGAATACATCAACGAGAAGCTCCTCAGCGACATGATGCTCGCCGAGCGCAGCCTCCTCTACGTCGGCGGCGCGGGCAGTTGCATGGGCTGCGGCGAGGCCACCGCCCTGCGCATGATGCTCGCCGCGACCGGCTTCGCCTACGGCAAGCAAAGCGTCGGCATCGTCAACTCCACCGGCTGCTCCACCGTCTATGCCTCCACCTATCCCTACAACCCCTACCTCGTCCCCTGGACCAACTCCCTCTTCGAGAACGGCCCCGCCGACGCGATGGGCGTCCGCGCCCGCTGGGACCAGATGGGCTGGCACGACAAGAAGCTGTGGGTCGTCGGAGGCGACGGCGCGATGCTGGACATCGGCTTCCAGTCGCTCTCCCGCATGCTCGCCTCGGGCATGAACATCAAGGTGCTCATCCTCGACACCCAAGTTTACTCGAACACTGGCGGCCAGTCCTCGACCGCCAGCTTCAAGAGCCAGAACACCAAGTTCTCCGTCCACGGCAAAGTCATCCAGGGCAAGACCGAGCGCCGCAAGGAAATCGCGCAGATTGCGATGATGCACCCGAACACGTTCGTCGCGCAGACCTCGTGCGCCATGTCGAACCACTTCTACAAGTCCATCATGGCCGCCAACGAGTTCGACGGCCCGGCGGTCATCTCGGTCTATACCACCTGCCAGCCCGAGCACGGCGTCGGCGACAACCTCGCCATGAACCAGTCCAAGCTCGCCGTGGACACCCGCACCTTCCCCGTCCTCATCTACGACCCGCGCAAGGGCAACAAGATCGCCGAGCGCCTCAGCCTCCAGGGCAACCCCGCGCCGAAGGACGACTGGTATAAAGACCCCAAGACCGGCGACCTCTTCGACTTCGTCATGTTCGCCCGCACCGAAGGCCGCTTCTCGAAACACTTCGACAAGGACGGCGTGCCCTCCCCGCTGATGCTCGAAGCCAAGCAAGACCGCCTCGACAACTGGCGCGTGCTCCAAGAGCTCGCCGGCATCATCTGAGCAACGCTCAACCCGAATCACCCAGGCCCCGGTCGCAAGACCGGGGCTTTTTGTTTCGTTTTCTCCATCTGCTACTTCGGCAGCTTCGCCTTGTCCTCCGCCAGCTTCTTCTCCGCGGCTTCGATCAGCTTCAGGTATTTCTCCGGGTCTTTCTGAAAGTCCTTCACGCACCCGTCGCAGCACACCTTAATCTCGCGGCCCTTGTAGATGAACGTCGGGTCGCCTTTGTCCACCTTCTCATCGCTCACCAGACACAGGGTGAGGATATACGGCTTGGGCTTGGTGGCCTTGGGGTCGGGGGTCTTGTCCGCGGCGAGCGTGGAGGTCGTGCAGACGAGGGCGAGGAGCAGGGCGCTGAGGATCGATTTCATGGGCGCAGGTTAGCGCGTCCTCCGCCGCTGCGCCAGCGTTCCACGGCTCCGCTGTGAAGGACAACCAGCCCCTTCGCCGCGCTGGTTGTCACCGCTTCGGCCAGTTCAGATGCTTGTGCAAGAAGTCGTAGGTGCCCTGCCCGTTGATCGTGTGCGGGCCGTCGAAGTGCTCGATCTCCGCGCGGTCGCCGATGCCGAGCTTGTTGTAGAAGCGACGGATCTTGGCGAACTCGAAGTTCACCCACTCGTCTATGCCCACGCCGTCCTCGTGCCCGCGCTCGACCATGAAGGGGCGCGGCGCGATGAGCGTGGCCATCTCGGCGTAGTTGAAGGTGTGGCCGAGGTTCCACTCGAAGATCTCGTATTCGCCGGTGAACAGGTAGCTGCCGCGCCAGTCCACGGTCGCGTTTTTCCAGACCCACTCGTTGAAGTCCGCCGAGCAGATGCTCAGGCAGTAGCCGTCCAGCACCGCCGGGATGCGCATCGCGGACTTACCACCGTAGCTCAGGCCGTAGAAGCCGATGCGCTTGGCGTCCACGAAGGGCTGCGTGCCGAGCCATTCCAGGATGCGCTCATGCTGGGCGAAGATGACGGAGAAGAGGTGCTTGCCCAGCGGGTTCGCGAGCCGTTGCAGGACGCGGAAATCGTCCTTGCCGCGATAGGGGTTGTGCGGCGCGAAGACGATGAAGCCGCGCTCGGCGAGGGCGGTGGCGAAGCCTTTGTAGGGTGCCCACGCGCGGTTGGTCTTGTCGGTGATGACGGTGTCCATGGGCACGCCTTCGAGGCCGTGCTGGCAGACGACCACGGGGCGGCGCTCACCGGGCTTGAGGTCCTTGGGCAGAAGCAGAATTCCCCACGCGAACACGTCGGGCAAAACCTCCAGCGTCACGTCGTAGCCGGTGAGCTTGTCGGTGTTAAGAATCTCCTTCGAGCGCGCGGCGGTGGGGACGTTGGGGGATGGGAACTTGCCGTTGACCTGGTGCCAGAAGTTGCTTTGCCACGGCTTGCGCGCGGTGTCCCACGCAGCGGCGTTGGGGGCTTTCGCCTTTGCCCAGAAAGTCTCGTCGCGCGCGTAGGTCGCCACGCGGAGAAGGTTCTGCGTGAAGTTTTCCAGCTCTTTCACTTGCCGCCGCTGGCGGTCGTCAGGGCTGAACTCTTGGCGCCGGTCGCCGAGCGGTTGGTCAGATGCGAAGTCAGCGCGGGCGTCCACGCCGCCCGCCTTGAGCAAGGCTTCGAGGGCGCGCAGCGAGCCGGGGCCGGTGGTGGCTCCACCGTTGCCGTGGAACAGCTCCGGGGCTTGGCCCGTGAGCTGGCCCGCGCGTGCGACCTCGGCTTGCACGGATGCCAGGTCCGGCAGGCTCCATTGCCCCGGTGCCGCGCCGCCGCTACGACCTGCGCGAGGCGTGGGCGGGCCTTTGATTTCCGGCACGGAGCTGTGCTCGACGATGAGCTTGCGCGGGTGGATGAGGCTGGCGAGTTCCGCATCGCCGAACTCGCGGAGGAGGCCGAAGACGTTGCGGTAAATGGGCTCCTTCCAGAGCGCCTGCCGCGAATCGAAGTAGCCGCTGACGAGCGCGCCGGAGATGCGGGTGTCGAGCGCGGCGGCGTGCAGCGCGAGGAGACCGCCCTCGCCGTATCCGGCCACGAGGGTCGGCACCTTGGCTGGCTGCTGACCGCTGACCGCTGGCCGCTCCCCCTCAAACCAGTCGGCGAGCGCGAGCACCTTCTGCACTTCATAGCCGATGACGGTGCGGCCCAGCATGAAGGCTTGGCGGTAGATCCATTCGCGATGCGGCTGATTCGTGAAGCGGATGCGCGGGTTGCCGGACCACTCGTCGCGCCGGTCAATGAGCGTCGGGATGACCACGCGGCAGCCGGCGGCAGCGAGCGCGCGCGCCCACGCGGCTTTGCCCGGCGCGATGCCTGCGAGCTGCTCCGGCGTCTGGTCCGCGTCCGGCAACGCGATGACTTGCGCGCGGATGGGCGACTTCGGCTCCAGCAAAAGGCCTTCGCCCGTCACGCCGTCCAGCACGGGCCAGCGCACGGCGAAGACGGTGAACTGCGGCGTCTCCGCGATGATGGCTGAGTCGCGCGTGGAGGCGAGGTGCTCCAGCGCCTTGAACGGAGTGCGCTTGTCTACGACGCCGAGTATTTGCGCGAGGTGCTCGCGGTTCGGCGCGACGGACTTCGCGTAGGCTTCCGGCGAGCTGCGGTCGCGCTGCCAGAGCTGCGCGCGGGCCGCGACCGAGTTCTCCGTCTCGCGCAGCAGGAACTGGTGAATGCCCGCAACCATCTGCGCGGAGAAATCGCCCGCGCGCGTGAGCGGCAGCGTGCCGGGCAGCGGCGCGGCCGAGTAAGCAAGCGACACGAAGAGTGTGAGCAACGCGAGCGGAGGAATGAAACGGGAGCGCATGACCCCAGCGTAGCGGGCGAAACGCGGCTGACAAGCGCGCCGGACGCATCTCACTTGCTTGCAAGTCCAATGTGGCGTGAGGCGGTTGGGCCGCTCCTCCTGCTCGTAATCCTGATCCTGCTCCGCTGGCCGAAACCCGACGGGAGGAGCAAGATTAGGATCAGGATTACGAGCAGGAGTGGAAAAGCCGCTTGGGTGCAAGAAACTGAGATGCACGGCTGATCACTTGCCCTGCAAAAGGGGCAAAAGGGCGATTGACGCCGGGCGCTCCGGGCCTAGCCTCTGCCGCTCGTCGCCGAAGACACATCCAACGCTCCGACTTCCGCGGAGCGCAGGCTAATTCCCCTCCCGGTGCAGCGGCGGGCGTCCGTCGGCGACCCATTACGTTTCATGCTCAACATTCGAGATCTGAAGATGACCCTGGGTGGGCGCGTGCTGTTTGAAGCCGCGTCGCTCGGGGTGAATTACGGCGACCGCGTCGCGCTGGTCGGACCCAACGGCGCGGGCAAGACCACGTTGTTCTCCATCATTCTCAAGCACAAGGAGGCGGACTCCGGCACGGTCGAACGCGACGAGTGGACGATGGTCGGCCATCTGCCGCAGGAGGCCGAGGCGCACGGCGAGGAGACGATTCTGGAGGTGGCCACCGGCCGCGTGGACGAGCTGCCGCGCTTGGAAAAGCGGCTGCACGAGCTGGAGGCAGCGGGCCAGGTGTCCGCCCCCGAGTATATGGAAGCGCACGCGAAGCACGACGCGTTGAACGACCCGCAGGTGGAGACGAAGGCGAAGAAGATGTTGCGCGGGCTGGGCTTTCGCGACCCGGACCTCGACCGGAAGGCGCGGGAGATGAGCGGCGGCTGGATCATGCGCGCGCGGCTGGCCCGCCTGCTCGTGATGGAGCCGGACCTCCTCCTGCTCGACGAACCGACGAACCATCTCGACCTGCTCTCGCTGCTTTGGCTGCAGAATTACCTGAAGAACTATTCCGGCGCGCTGCTGCTGATTTCGCATGACCGCCAGTTCATGGACGAGGTGGTGACGGAGGTGCATGAAATCTCGGAGAAGAAGCTCATCGCCTACACCGGCAACTACACGGACTTCCTGCGCCAGCGCGAGGAGCGCTACGAGCAGCAGTTGGCCGCCCACAAGAACCAGCAGAAGGAAATCGCCGCGCTTCAGGAGTTTGCCGACCGCTTCCGCGCCGTGCCGTCCAAGTCCTCGCAGGCCATGAACAAGCTCAAGCAGATTGAGCGCATGGAGTTCATCGAAAAGCCCCTCGCGCCGCGCAGGCCGTTCCGGTTTCAAATCCCCCCGCCCCCGCGCGGCGGCCAGCGCGCCGTCTCCCTCGAAGGCATTCACATGGCCTACGGGGCGACGCACGTTTACCGGGGCCTCGACCTGACCATCGAGCGCGGCGAGCGCACCGTGCTCGTCGGGCCCAACGGCGCCGGCAAATCCACGCTGCTCAAGATCCTCGCGGGCGTGGTCGAGTATCAAAAGGGCGAACGCGACCTCGGGCACAACGCCAAGATTGGTTACTTCAGCCAGCACCGCGCCGACACGCTCGACCCGGAGAAGACGGTCTTGGACGAAGTCCTGGCCAGCGCACCGCTCATGCGCGAGGACGAGGCGCGCGGCGTGCTCGGCTCCTTCATGTTCCGCAAGGACGACATCTTCAAGAAGACCGCCGTGTTGAGCGGCGGTGAGAAGAGCCGGCTGAACCTGGTGAAGTTCCTCGTGGACCCACCGAACCTCCTGCTCATGGACGAGCCGACCACGCACCTCGACATCCACACCGTCGAGTCGCTCACGCTCGCGCTGGAGCGATACGAGGGCACGCTGGTGTTCATCTCGCACGACGTGCATTTCATCCGGCACCTCGCGACGAAGGTGCTGCACGTCAACGCCGGTCAGGTGACATCGTATGTGGGCGGCTACCAGTATTTCATGGAGAAGTCCGGGGCCGGTGAAGACGCGCGTGCCGCGCTCACGGCGAGTTGAGAGCCCAACCCGCTCAGCCAAGGAGAGTCTGCTGTTGTAAAGCTCGTCAAAGCAGCGAAGCTCGTCCGCAACCTTAAACAGAAAATCATTATGGCCAAAGGAAACAACAGTCACAAAAAAGAAACCAAGAAGGCGAAGAAGGAGAAGCCAAAGGCCGCGCCCGTGGCCTCCCGGCGAGTTGTCTGAGAGGCTGTCTTCCGACGGGTAGCAGCAGGAGCAGGATTACGAGCACGAAGGAATCGCGCGGCTTGGACTCCTGCTCGTAGTCTGAACCTCCGGCCGCCCTTTCGGGCATTCACACCACCCCGCCCCGCCCTTGACGTTCCCTGCCCCGTCACTCAACCTGCCGCCCATGAAAACAATCCTCCTGCCACTGTTGCTCGCCGCCCTCGTCCTGCCCGTCCGCGCGGCGGACAAGGCCAAGCCCGCCGCGAAAGCCACTGCCACCTTCTACATCACCGAGGTGAAGTGCAGCAGTTGCGCCAGCTCCATTGACGAATCCCTGCGCAAGCTCCCCTCCGTCACCAAGATTGAGGACCTCAGCGAGAACACCGGCTTCGCGGTCATCACGTTCGACCCCGCGGTGGTCAGCCATCACCAGTTGGCGCAGGCTGTCTTCGCCGCCGCGCCCGTCCACGGCGACCCCTACGTCGCCACGCTCAAGTTCACCATCGCGGACTACGCCAAGGGCGACAACGCGGCCAAGGTGGACGCCGTCATCGCCAAGCACAAAAGCAACGTGCGCATCGAGCTGAAGAACAAGGCCAAGGGTGAATTCCTCCTCTCCTTCGAGCCGCTCCGTGTGGACGGCGCGAAGAAAGGCCCGCAGGGCTGGACCCTCGAATCCTTCCGCAGCGCCATCCAGGAGCCTGCGCCCAACGGCCTCGGCCTGACCCTCGCGGTCAAGTCCGAGAACTAACCTCGACGGAAAGCCCTCTGGCAGGGCCCGCTGATTCCCAGCGGGCCCTTTGCTTTTCTGGCCGGGCCCACCGCGCGGGGTGCAACCCAGTTTCTTGCAAGCGTCAGCCAGTTCGTGGCTGTTCTCCCTCACCCCAGCCCTCTCCCTCGGATGGAGATGGCCGGGTGAGGGGCCCACTTCGGAGTTCGGCATAAAGACCCGGCCACCACGGACCACATCCTTGGCGATTTTGGCCAAACCTCAGCCACTGGGGTCCAAATACACTCAGTGTTGGGACGAAGGTTGGTTACGTTAGAAAGGCAAACTGAGGCAAGCTTCGTCCCAATCTCTCCGTGGTGTGCTCGAATGTTTGGCAGTTTCATCCGAATGTGGCTGTGGAGTCTTGCAACCAGCGCATGACTTGTTCCGAGCGGAGCGATGCAGTTGATTCAGGGTGGAACAGCCAACTTGGCCGGTGGCCCTTCCACCCAACTGCTACAACCCCGACAAACCCACGGGCAGGTGCGAGAGCGTCACGCCGGGGTTGGGCGTGGTGAAGTAGTTCGCGGACCACTCGTTCGCGAAGAGCACCACCGGGTTGTTCCCCATGTCGTAGCCCACCTTCGCGCCGGTCGGCAGGGAGAGCGCGTCGAGCTGCTCGTCCGTCATGGAGGCTGGCAGCCAGCGCACTACGTTCCACGGGGTGGTCTCCAGCCGCGAGGTGGCGCCGTATTCGTTCTCCAGCCGGAACTGGACGACCTCGAATTGCAGCGGGCCGACGGCGGCGAGGAGCGGGACCTTGCTCCCGGAGTGCCGGAGGGTCAGCGCCTGGATGACGCCTTCCTGAAGCAACTGGTCGAGGCCCTGGCGGAACTGTTTGAACTTCGCCGTGTTCGAGTTGTGCAGGAACGAGAAGGCCTCCGGCGTGAAGCGGGGGATCTCGCGGTAGAGAATCGTCGGGTCCGTCGTGAGCGTGTCGCCAATGCCGAAGCCGTCGTGCCCGACGAGGCCGATGACGTCGCCGGGGTAGGCTTCGTTCACGGTCTCGCGCTCGTTGCCGAGGAGTTTGTGCGAGCTGGAGAGGCGGACTTTCTTGGCGGTGCGCGAGTGGCTCACGACCATGTCGCGCTCGAACTTGCCGGAGCACACGCGCAGGAAGGCGATGCGGTCGCGATGGCGCGGGTCCATGTTCGCCTGAATCTTGAAGATGAAGCCGGAGAAGGCCGGGTGCTCAGGCGCGATGGACAGGCCGGCCATGACGCGGGACTTGGGCGCGGGGGCGTGCTGGAGGAAACCGTCGAGCAGGAGCTGGACGCCGAAGTTGTTGACGCCACTGCCGAAGAAGACCGGGGTGGTGAGGCCGGCGAGGACGGACTCCTCGTCGAACTCTTCGCCGGCGAGGTCGAGCATCTCGATCTCCTCCACCGTTTTCGCGTAAGTCACGGGGTCGAGCCGCCCACGGATGGCGGGGTCGTCGAGGCCACCGACTTCCACGGGCGCACGGTAAGCTCCGCCGACGGTGCGCTCGAAGAGATGGAATTGCTTCGCGCGCCGGTCATAGACGCCCTTGAACTCGAAGCCGGTGCCGATGGGCCAGTTCACCGGGAACGCGCCGATGCCGAGGACCTTCTCCAGTTCGTCGAGGAGGGAGAGGGGGTCCTTCATGGGGCGGTCGCACTTGTTGATGAAGGTGAAGATGGGCACGCCGCGCTGGCGGCAGACCTCGAAGAGCTTGCGCGTCTGCGGCTCGATGCCCTTGGCGGCGTCAATGACCATGACGACGGAGTCCACGGCGGTGAGGACGCGGTAGGTGTCCTCGGAGAAGTCCTTGTGGCCGGGGGTGTCGAGGAGGTTGATGTAGTAGCCCTCGTATTCGAACTGGAGGACGGTGGAGCTGATGGAGATGCCGCGCTTCTTCTCCAGCTCCATCCAGTCGGAAGTGGTGGCGCGCTGCTGCTTGCGGGCCGTGACGCTGCCGGCGAGCTGCACGGCGCCGCCGTAGAGCAAGAGCTTTTCGGTCAGCGTCGTCTTGCCCGCGTCCGGGTGCGAGATGATGGCGAAGGTGCGCCGGCGCTGGATTTCTTTCGTGATGTCCACAGGGGCGCGGACGGTAGCAAAGCCGGCGGGCGGGACAAGCAGCGAAACGGGTTGACTCACTCCACCCGCGCGGGACGATGGGGCATGCGCTTCGCCGTCGTCCTCACCCTCGTCCTCGCCCCGCTGCCGTCGCGTGCCGCAGACGCGCTCGGCGATTACGTCCGCAAGCCCGACGCTTCCTTCGCCTGGAAGCAGTCCGAGCAGCGCGACGTGGACGGGTTCACGGCGACGAAGCTGGAGCTGACTTCGCAGACTTGGCGCGGGAACGTCTGGCAGCATCAGGTGCTCGTTGTCCGCCCGCCGCAGGTGCGCAACAAGGACATCGCCTTCCTCTTCATCACGGGGGATGGCGACGTGAACAAGATGTTCAGCTTGATGAAAACACTGGCCGAGCGCGGAGGTGCCATCGCCGCCGCCGTCAACCGCGTCCCGAGCCAACCGCTCTACGACGGGCGCAAGGAGGACGCGCTTATCGCCTACACGTTCAACGAGTATCTCAAGACCGGCGACCGCGAGTGGCCCCTGCTCTTCCCCATGGCGAAGTCCGCCGTGCGCGCGATGGACGCGGTGCAAGCCTTCGCCAGCGAGGGCGGCGGCGCGAAGCCCGTGCGCTTCGTCGTCTCCGGCGCGTCCAAGCGCGGCTGGACCACCTGGCTCACCGCCGCAGTGGACACGCGCGTGGCCGGCATCGCCCCGATGGTGATAGACATGCTGAACATGAAGGCGCAGACGCAGTGGGCGCAGCAGGTTTATGGCAAGCAGAGCGAGCAAATCGGCGACTACACCGAACTGAACCTCATCGAGCGCATGGACGACCCGCGCATGGTGGAGCTTCGCAGCTGGGTGGACCCGTTCAGCTACCGCCGGAGTTACACGCTGCCCAAGCTCATCCTGCTCGGCACGAACGACCCGTATTGGACCGTGGACGCGCTCCGCCACTACTGGCACGAGTTGCCCGACCCGAAGCTGATTTTCCAGACGACGAACGCCGGCCACGACCTCGCTGGTGGAAAGGAGGCGACGCAGACGCTCGCGGCGTTCTTCCAAATGCTGGCCGACCGCGAGGAATTGCCAAAGCTCACATGGCAACGGACTGGGGCTGAGTCAACCGCGCTGGAAGTCTCCGTCTCGCCCGCCGCGAAAAGTTTCCGGCTCTGGACCGCCACCTCACCCGACCGCGACCTGCGGAACGACCGGTGGTCGAGCGTGGAAGTCCCCTCGAACCCCGGCCGCACGGCGAGCACGAAGATCGAACGTCCGGCGACTGGCTACCGCGCCTATCTCATGGAGGCGGAGTTCACCACCAAGACCGGCCACCCCTACAAACTCTCGACCGAAGCCCGCGTGACGCCAGACACCACGCCGCAGCCCTGAGCGCGAAACGCCCGCCGCAGTCCAGTCCCGTCACGCCTTCACGGAATCTTCCCCGTCAGCATCGCCTTCACCTTGGCTGGGTCGGCCGTGGGTGCCTGACAGGCGGTGCCGGTGCAGAGGAAGACCAGCGGGCCGTCCTTCACCGGCAAGGTCTTGGCGAACGGCTCCACCGCACCGGTGTTGCCGAGGACAACTTTGTTCGGCTGATAAACTCCGTGCGCGGCGCGGAGCAGCGCGGTGGTCGCCTTCGCGTCCGCCTTCGCCGGCGTGGCGATAACCACGCGGAACGGCTCGTGCAGGTAAAAGTCCAAACCCAGCAGCAAGTTCGGCACGGCTTGGGGGATGCGTTGCAGGCGCTCGGCAAAGAGGCGGAGCGTCTTCTCGGCGCGCGCGCGCATCTCCTTATTGTCCGTGATGGCGGCGAGCTTGAGCAGCGCGAGCGTGGCGATGTTGTTGCCGCTCGGCTCCGCGCCGTCGTAGTCCTCCTTCGCGCGGAAGAGCAGGTCGGCGGAACCGGCGGGGCTTTGGAAGAAGCCGCCTTGCGCGGCGTCGTAAAACTTCGCGGTCATCGCCGACTCCAGCGCGAGCGCGAAGTCGAGGTGCTTCGGGTCCAGCGTGGCCTCGTAGAGATGCAGCACGCCTTCGAGCAGATAGGCGTGTGAGTCGAGGAGTTGGACGCTGTCACGCTCGCCGTCGCGCCAGCGGTGGTAGAGCGTCTTGGTCTTCGCGTCCCAGAGTTTGGCCTGAAGGAAGGCGAGATTCTTCTCGGCAGCGGCGAGGTAGCTCGGCTCGCCGAGCACAATACCGGCGCGCGCAATGGCTCCAAGCATGAGGCCGTTCCACGACGCGAGGATCTTGTCGTCGAGGTGCGGGCGGATGCGTTTGGCTTGGACGGCGAACAACTTTTGCTTCGTGGCCGCGAGGAGCTTCTCCTCAACGGCGGACAGCTTCGGGTCCACGATGCTGAGGATGTTTTGCTTCTTCAGCGGCGCGGGATGCGAGTGGTCCTCGAAGTTGCCTTCCTCCGTGATGCCGAAGTAGCGCTCGGCCACTTTGAACTCCTCGGCGGTGAGCAGCTTGGTCAACTCGTCCTTCGTCCAGCAGTAGAACTTCCCTTCGTGCCCTTCGCTGTCCGCGTCTTCCGCTGAGTAAAATCCACCCTCCGGATGCCTCATGTCGCGCAGCACGTAGCGCACAATGTCGCGGGCCACATCCGCGTGCCGCGCCTCGCCGCTGACGAGATGCGCGTCGAGGTAGAGGTGGAGGAGTTGCGCGTTGTCGTAGAGCATCTTCTCGAAGTGCGGCACCAGCCACTTCTCATCCACCGAGTAGCGCGCGAAGCCGCCACCGAGTTGATCATACATCCCGCCCGCCGCCATGCGCTCGCAGGTGTGAAGCACGGCCTTGACTGCTGCCTCGTCGCCGAGGCGCACCGCCGCACGCAAGATGAACGCCGGCTGCGAAGGCCGCGGGAACTTCGGGGCGCGACCGAAGCCGCCGTGGCGCGGGTCGTATCCCGTCACGAGCTGCTTGAGCGCGTTCGTGATGACGGCGGGCGCGAGCACGGCGTCCTTGCTCGCCTCGTGTTCACCGAGGCTCTTGAGCTGCACGGCGATTTGTCCGGCGCTCTCTTCGAGGTCCTTGCGCTTCTCAACCCACAGCTCGGAGATGCGACCGAGGAGCTGCATGAAACTGGGCCGCCCGAACTTCGGCTGAGGCGGGAAGTAAGTGCCGCCGTAGAACGGCTTCAATTCCGGCGTGAGAAAGACGTTCAACGGCCAACCGCCGCCCTGCCCCATCGCCTGCACCGCCGTCATGTAAATCTTGTCCACGTCCGGGCGCTCCTCGCGGTCCAGCTTGATGGCGACGAAATGCTTCTTGAGGAACTCACCCACCTTCTCGTCCTCGAACGACTCGCGCTCCATGACGTGGCACCAATGGCAGGTCGAGTAGCCGATGGAGAGCAGGATGGGCTTGCCCTCGTCGCGCGCCTTCTTGAACGCGGCTTCGCCCCACGGATACCAGTCCACCGGGTTGTGCATGTGCTGGCGGAGGTAGGGCGACTTCTCCTGCGCGAGGCGATTGGTGTGTTTGGGTTTCGAGGCGGGGGCGTTGGTGGACACGGTGGGGGATTTGGATTTCTCAGCGGCGAAGAGCGACAGGCTGGCGGTGCTGACGGCCAGCAGCAGACCGGAGCCGACGGCGCACACGCGACGAACGAGAGTAGATCGGAAAGTCACACGCGCAGCCTAGCCCACGAAGGGTGAGGAGCAAGCGGGGTTTCAAAAAGAAAGGCCGCGCAGCAGCGCGGCCTTTCGGGGAGTGTCTGTGCCACCGGCTTACGCGAAGAGCTTGGTGACGGCTTTGGCCTTCACGAGTTCGCGCGGCTGGTTGAGGTGGTTCATCACGATGGTCTCCGGGTCGATGCCGAAGCTGTGATAGATGGTGGCGAGGAGTTCCGCCGGGTGGACGGGGTCGGTCACGGGCGCAGAGCCGGTCTTGTCAGACTCGCCATGGACGTAGCCGCGCTTGATGCCCGCGCCGCCGATGACGCTGGTGTAGCAATACGGCCAGTGATCGCGGCCGTCGGCGCTGTTGCCGTTGCCGCTGGTGCTCACGCCCTTCACCGGGCTGCGCCCGAACTCACCGATGGCGACGACGAGCGTCTCGGCGAGCAGGCCACGGGAATCCAAGTCCTCGAACAGGGCGGAGAGGCCGGCGTCGAGGAGCGGGGCGCTGTCTTTCTTCATGCGGTCGTTGAGGCCGACATGCACGTCCCACGAGTGGCGGTCGGAGTTGGCGACTTTGGGCCAGATGAGTTCGACCACGCGGGTGCCGGCCTCGACGAGGCGGCGCGCGAGGAGGCAGCTTTGACCGAAGGTGTTCCGACCGTAGCGGTCGCGGAGTTTGTCGGGTTCTTGGTTGAGGTCGAAGGCTTCGCGGGCGCGACCAGAGACGATGAGCTTCATCGCCTGCTTGTAGTATTCGTCGAGGTTGTAGTTCTCGACGGCCTTCTCGATCTCCGGCATGGCGTTGCTCAACTCATCGCGGAGTTTGCCCCGGCGCTGGAGACGGACGGAATACATGTCCGGGCGGAGGTTGAGGTCGTCCACCTTGATCTTGTCCATCTTCGTCATGTCGAGGTCATCGCCATCGGGGAAGAGGGTGTAGGGGTCGTAGGCCTTGCCGAGGAAGCCGGCGTTGCCGCCCTTGCCCACGACGTTCGATTCCTGCAACGGGCGCGGGAACATGACGAACGGGAGCATCGGCTCGGTGGGCGGTTTGAGGCGGATGATGTTCGAGCCGAAGTTCGGGAAATCCTTCGGGCTGGGCGGTTCAAGCTGGCCGGACGGGCTGACCTTGTCGGTCGTGTAGCCGGTCATGATCTGGTAGATGGCGGCGGTGTGGTTGAACAGGCCGTTGGGCGTGTAGCTCATCGAGCGGATCATGGTGAACTTGTCGTTCACCTGCGCGAGCTTGGGCAGGAGTTCGGTGTATTTGACGCCGGTCAGCTTGGTGGCGATGGGCGCGAAGACGGACTTCACATTGTCGGGCACGTTGTCCTTCGGGTCCCACAGGTCGAGGTGCGACGGGCCGCCCTGGAGGTAAATCATGATGACGCTCTTGGCCTTGCCCCAGCCGCGGCCACCGGTGGCGGGGTTGGCGAGAGCCTGGAGCTTCAGCGCGCCGCCGAGCGAGAGGCCCATGAGGCCGGAGCCGCCGATGCGGAGGATGTCGCGGCGGGTGATGCCGAGATGTTTGTCGCAGAGGTCTTTTCCGGGTTCGCCAGGGATGCGGATCATAAGGTTTTTGGTTCGCCAGTTTTCTAGTGAGGAGTGGACGCGAATGCAAGCGGCGGGATTGAAACAAGTTTCGCCAACCGGGGCACTGCTACGGCATGGCGATGAAACTCGATACTGTCTTGCCATCCTCCCAGTTCCACACGCGCACCTCGCCGTTGTGCGCGCCGCTCGCCAGCCACTTGCCGGGCGGGTGCGCGGCGAGCGCATAGACGCGGTCGCCGTGGCCGGTGAAAGCGCGGACGAGGGAGCGGTCGTCGAGCTTGTGCTGCCGCACCTGTGCGTCCGCCCCGCAACTGAACACATGGTCGCCCGCCAGCAGCACGCGGAACAACTCGCTCTCCGCGCCCGAGATTTTGCCGGGCTTCTTCGCGTCCTTCGCCGGCCAGTAATGCACGTCCCTGTCGCGCCCGCAGGAATAGACGGACTTGCCATCCTCCGTGAACGCGACGCCGGACACGGACGCTTCGTGGCCCATGTAGCTGGCCTCGAGGCCGCCCGTCTCGAGGTTGAAGACCCGCGCCGTCCGGTCACGGCTGGCGCTGGCGAGGTGCTTGCCATCGGGGCTGAATGCGAGGCCCAGCACCCAGTCCGCGTGCTGCTGAAGGAGCCGGAGTTCCTTGCCATCGGGAACGGAGAGAATGCGAATGGCGTTGTCCGAGCCGCCTGCTGCGAGCCGGCTGCCGTCCGGCGCGGAGGCCAGCGTCATCACGGTATCAATCGTCGTCGCGAGCACCTTCGCGACCTCGCCGGTCGTCCCGTCCACGAGTGCGACTTCGCCGGATTGACCGGGCGAGCCGCCACCGACCGCGAGCCACTGACCTTGAGGATGCCACGCGAGCGCCTGAATGCGTTGCGGCAGATTCTTCACCCGGCGAAGGAGTTTACCGGTAGCCGACTCCCAGACCGTAACTTCGTGATAGCCGCTGGCCGCGAGCTGTTTGCCATCCGGGCTGAACGCGAGCGCCGCGACGGGCACGGGGCGAGGGTAGTGCGCCGGCGGATTCGGATGCGGCACGCGCGGGATGATCGAAGCGAGGTGTGCCTTCGCGTCCGGCCCATCGAACTTCGCGCCCTGCTGAATCCACTTTTCGATGAGCGCGATCTGCGTCTTTGGCAAGGGGTCGTCCTTCTGCGGCATCCGGTCGTCGGCGTCGGTCGTGGTGAGCAGGCGGAAGAGTTCGCTCTTCGCCGGCTGGCCGGGCGTGAGGGACGCGGACTTGCTCGCACCGGGCTTCAACAAAGTCGCGAAGTTGTGGAGCTGGTAATTGCCCTTTGCCTTCTCCGGCCCGTGGCAGGTGATGCACTTCTTGGCGAGAATCGGCGCGATGTCCCGCGTGAAGCTCACCTCGCCCGGTGCTGCGCCAGCAACGGAAGCCAGCGCGCACGCAGCCAGTCCGATGCAGAGCCAACGCTCGGTGGCGGAGAATAAATAAGAATGTCGCGTCATCTGGGTGCGGACTGTGGTTGTGCGCGCAGCTTTCTGCAACGGCGGGCAGAGGGCAGCCAAAGGGGTGAGCGGACGGACCTCGCCCTGCTGACCGCTGATTGCTGATTGCTGACTGCTGATTTCTCCCCCTACGCTCTGCCGCGATGCGCCTGCTCGACCGCTACCTACTGCGCGAGTTGATGATTCCCCTGCTTTACTGCTTGGGCGGCTTCCTCATTTTCTTCGTCTCCGCCGACCTGCTGAATGAGTTGCCGATGCTCGAGGGCAAGGGCCTCAACGGCTGGGACATCGCGGAGTTCTACGTCTTCAAGCTGCCGGAACTGCTCCCCACCGTGCTGCCGATGGGCCTGCTGCTCGCGCTGCTCTACGCGCTGGCGCAGCACGGCAAGCACCACGAACTCGTCGCCATCCGCGCAGCAGGCGTAAGTCTGTGGCGGCTGTCCGCGCCGTATCTGGTGGTGGGCGTTGTGTTCAGCGTGGCGCTATTTGTCGCGAGCGAAATCATCGGCCCGCGCGCGGAGGAGGCGAAGGACGACGTATTGAACCGCTATCAAACCAAGCTCGACCAACAGACCGAACTCCAGTGGCGACGCGAGGTGAACTTCAACAACGACGTGGCCGGCCACGAGTGGAAAATCGGTGCCTACGGCCTGCTCTCGCACGAGATGCTCCGCGTGAACGTGACGTGGACCGGGCACGACGGCATCCGCCGCATCCTCTTCGCCAATCGGGGCGCTTACACGAACGGCGTCTGGCACTTCACCGACGCCGAGCTATGGGCTTACG
>Ga0208960_1000758_pt1 | contig 17674 bp, 18 predicted proteins | sample GreLakmeON33MSRF_FD_187703 | JGI IMG/M metagenome (GOLD analysis project Ga0208960, IMG submission 187703) | Freshwater lentic microbial communities from great Laurentian Lakes, MI, USA - Great Lakes metaG ON33MSRF (SPAdes) | ecosystem: Environmental > Aquatic > Freshwater > Lake | place: Great...
TAATTTAAATGCTGGCCTGCCATAGGAAATACCCTGTTTTAAAGTTGGTTCAATCTCTAGAATGATTTCGCGCATTACTTTTAAATTACTTTTATTTGGCTCACTCTGTTGGGCAATATATAAATCAATTTCACGCTTGCTCAAGTGATTCACCCCCAATATCTCTAAACATAGGTAGATATAACAGGCCAGGAATGGATCTACTTGGCATTGGCTCACTACCTGCAATGAATCCTAACTTTTTATATGCACTAATCCCCTGTTTATTATCAGGCCACACACCAAGTCCCATCCGGTGCCAATCGTTTTTACTAGCTAGTTGATCTATCCAATCCAACATCAGCCTTGTGACTCCCTTGCCCCTGAATTCCTTTTGAATCCACCATGCTGAAACCCAGCAATCAGCAGTTCTATCCTGGGTAGCTTTATCTACTGCAACTAAACCAATGTCGGCACCATTTGTAGATGCCAAGCACCAATTTGTAATTCGGGCTGAGTTTTGCCAAAAATTTATTGGTTTTTCTTTTTCAACTTCATATTTGGCACCAAAAGAATTTGGTGAATCACTAAGTGCTGCTAATCGAAGGGTGCGAAGGCGATCAGCATCTAACTCTGTCGCTGCTTCAACCTTAATCTGCATTTAATTAGCGTTTAAATAATCTACTCAGCAGGCCTACTTTTTTCACTTCACCGGCATGGCCAGCACAGCGATCTGCTATAGCGATACCAGCTAATGCCTCTTCGATATGCTCACCACAACCAGACCAGGTTGCTTTTTTACATACTTTACAAATTACTAGGCTACACATTTTAATCTACCCCCTAAAGACTTAATGCTCATTAAGATTAAAAATATCTAATTAAGATATAAGGAGCAACAAGTAAAACACTGACTAATGTGACTGGCATACCGTACTTAGCAAACTGCCAAAAACTTATTTTAATTCCAGCCTTATGAGCTAATCCAATCGCTACAACATTTGCGCTTGCGCCAATAATCGTGGCATTTCCACCAAAATCTGCGCCAAAAGCTAATGACCACCAAAGCACATCACCATGCTTATCTGAAACATTTGCTGCTAATTCAGTAACAACTGGTGACATACTTGCAACATACGGAATGTTATCTACTACGCCCGAAAGAATTGCAGAAACAAATAGCAAAACCATTGCAGCAAGAGATGCCTGATCACCTACTTGATCTTTTAGAAAAGCTGCAAATTCACCGAGTGCACCAGTTTTAACTAACGCACCAACCATAATAAATAGCCCGGCAAAAAATACTAATGTCCCCCACTCCACATCCATTGCATAATCTTTTGGCTTTAATCCACTTATACCTACCAATAACCCAGCACCTAGCATTGCAATAATGGATGGCTCAAGGTGAAGAGCAGTGTGAAGTACAAACGCAATCATTACGGCGCCTAATACAAACAAGCTCTTACTTAAAAGGACTTTATCTTTTAAATAAGATTTTTCATCAAGTTTACTAATTCTATTTCGATCTTCAGGCGCGTTGACTAATTGTTTTCTAAACATAAAGACCAACATAGGAGTTATTACCAGCATTACGACAATAACCCAAGGCGCCATATGAATTAAAAAATCATTAAATGAAAGATCTGCCCTACTTGCAATTATGATATTTGGTGGATCTCCGACCAAAGTAGCGGCACCACCGATATTAGATGCAAAAACTTGAGATAAAATAAAAGGTATAGGTGAAACATTTAATTGCTTACAAACTACCAAAGTCATTGGTACTGCCAACAAAATAGTTGTTACATTATCTAGAATTGCACTTGCAACTGCCGTTAAGATAATCAAAAAAACTAGTGCCCGCTTAGGCTCACCTTTCGCTATCTTGATAGCTTTGATAGCTAAAAATTCAAATAACCCTGTTTTATGGATAACTCCAACAATTATCATCATGCCCAACAACAGGAAAATTACATTCCAATCAATTCCTGTGTCATGATCATAAAAAATAGCATCTGCATCGGTAGCACCGATCAAGATCATCGCTGCCGCTCCTCCTAGTGCAACTGCAATGCGATTTACCTTTTCAGAGGCAATTAAAAGGTAAGCAATTAGAAAAACTGAGATTGCTAGTTGCATTTTCATTGCTAAATACTATCTTGCCCGTCTCGATCTGGTTGGATCATTTACTAATACAGACTAAATTAATCTCTTAACAGTTTCCCATTTTCTGCTCTCCCAAGATTTAATCAAAGCTGCTTGGACACTAACCACGTCGACAGCTTCTGAAAATGAAGGTTTAAATTCCTGGCCTTTAACCCACGCGGTAAGAAATGAATAGTCTTCTATACAAATTAAATCTTCTGTTCCTAAGCTATTACCTTGGCCAGGTACAAATGCGCCATGAAAATCAAAACGGTCTCCCCCTAGAATTTTTGTATAGCCAGTTTCTAAAATATTATCTTTTTTATAGTAGAGCAACTCGTTTAAGCTTTCATGATTCCATTTAAGTGCTCCTTTTGTTCCATAAATTTCAAATAAGTTCTCGCTCTCAGGTCCAACTACGGTTCGGCTAGTTTCAAAAGTACCCGTAGCACCGTTTTTAAAGCGGCATAGCATTGAAGCAAAATCTTCGTTCTCAACCTCACCAAGTGGATCACTAATTTTTCCTCGACTATAGTGACTGGAGTTATTTGAAGGTAGGGGTCGCTTTTTAATCGTTGTCTCTTTCATTCCTACGGCCTCTGTTATCTCACCAATTAAAAATTGAGCTAGAGAGATACTGTGACTTAAAATATCACTTGAAACTCCATAACCAGCTTGATCAAACTTAAATCGCCAAGATAGTAAACCTAATTCATCACTCCCATACATCGAAAAAAATCTACCTTTAAAGTGAATTATTTCTCCCAACTCACCTTCAGAAATCATCTTTTTGGCATGTAGCACAAGCGGTGCCCATAGATAGTTATAGCCAACACCTGTGAAAGTTTTATTTTTAGCCGCTATTTTAAATGCTTCTACAGTTTGCTCAGGTTTTCCACCAATAGGTTTTTCTGAAAAAACTATTTTTCCTGCCTTACTTGCGGCTTCAATTATCGGCAGGTGTAACATATTAGGTGCACACACCCATACCGCATCAACATCATTTGCTTCTACTGCATCCTGCCAATTTTGAGTTGAACGCTCAAATCCAAAATCTTCTACAGCTTGATTTCCTCGATTCAAATCAAAATCAGCACATACTCGTAATATTGGGTTGAAGTTTCTATCTGAAAACAAAGTTGGTATACGAATTAATGATCTACTGTGCGCTTGACCCATCCAACCTAAGCCAACCACTGCAACAGCAATATTTTTACGCGCAATCATTATTGACTCCTTCTTCCCTTTGGACCCGTCATAGGTAGGCGTGGATCTTGTTGTTGACTCTTCCAACTATCTCTAATCCAGTGATGGCTTGGATCATCACAAAATCCCATACTCCGATTTTGGGCAGGTCCAGCCAAAACATTTAAAAAATACATCGGATATTCCGGGGCTGCTATAGAAGGACCGTGATAACCATGGGGAACGATTACAAAATCTTTATCCTTAATTGTCATTGTTTCGTCAATTTGTCCATCAAATGAATAAACCTTAAAAAAACCGTGCCCTTGAGTTGATCCATGATTTGAATTATTCTCACCAATTTGAAAGTAATATATTTCTTCGTTATTAAATTCACAATCTGCAATACCGTCATGTCGATGTGGTGGCCAAGAAGACCAGTTACCACCCGGAGTTAAGACCTCACAAACTAATATCTTCTCAGCACCCCCAAAACTTTCAGGAGTTGCAATATTGTTTACTTGCCTTGTAGCAAAAGAACTACCCCTGATTTCTACCGAAACTTTATCTTTACCGACATAACAAGCTGGAAATACCTTTGTTGCTTGCGCTGTACATAACGCAACGAGGCCATTATTTCCTAATATTTTAAGACTTGAGCCGACTGGTATGTATATCCAATCTGAAATACCCGCAAAAACCCCGGTCCTACCTTGTAATTTAAACTCAACCTGATCAACAGTTACAGCCACATTTTCTGCGGATAAACTTAACAAAATCCCCTCAAAATTATCAAAAATAATTTGATGAATACCTTCAACTGATAAATCAAAAATTTTCATTCCACAATAATTCCAATTGGCATTCTTGGGAGTAATTTCATTAATTCCTCTATATTGCCAACTCATTAGAGTTTCCTCACAATTGATACGGCTTTTGCAACAGCATCTTCAACCTCTAGATCTGGACTAAAAAGTAGCGATCTTCCTGGAATTAAAGCTCGGACATTTTTATATTTAAACGCTTGCTCCCATTTATTAAATGTCTGTTGCCAATCTTTACCAGGATCACCACCGAGTAACATTAACGGCAGCGTGGTTGCTTTCGCAGCATATTCAAAATCATCTAAAACAGGTATTTTTAACCAAGTAAAGGCGCTAGAAGAACTAAGTCCCGAAGCAATTCCAATGACTCTTACTAACTCCTCGATGCTTTTATTAAGCTCAAATTTCCCATCACTATTTTTTATATATGGAAGTGGTTCTATTATCGAAATTTTTTTAGCCCTAGATAATTCAGAATTTACTCTTGAAACCATTTCTATGGTATTTAACACACCAGTATCTGTATTTTCAATTCTTAAAAGCGTTTTACCACCTTCTAAACCAAATTCTTTTATGCCTGCAACATCATATGCACTTTGGCGATCGTCTAACTCCCAGTTAGCACCTAAAATCCCGGCTCTATTTATACTTCCAAAAACAACCTTATTATCTAGAGCACCAAAGTAGGCAAGTTCTTCAATAATATCTGCGGTAGCTAAAACTCCATCTACACCAGATACAGAGAGCGCTCGAATCAATCGCTCTAATAGTTCGAACCTATCTGCCATAGCCATTTTATTACCAGATGCTGCAATAATTCCTCGGGCTGTATGGTCAGCTGCAACTATAAATAATTTGCCGTCTTTGGTTAACTTAGTACGGCGCTTGCGCATTTTAAGAAGTTTTTGAAGTTTAAGTGGATTGTTGACTCGATCTTCACAAAGATTGTTGTAGCTTTTCTCGTTGAATTTCATTACTTATTTACCCCGACTAACAAAGATTCTACTTCACTTAACGTTGGCATCGCGTCTGAACATAAAAGCCTTGATGCAACTATTGCGCCGGCAGCATTTGCGTAATCACCAATTTTTTCAACGGGCCAAGATCTTAAAAGCCCGTGTACAAGCATTCCACCAAAGCCATCACCTGCGCCTAATCCACATCTAACATCAACCTTAACTGGCTTAACTAAAAAATTTTTCTCTTTTGTTGCCATATAAACCCCATCCTCACCTAACTTTACAATTACTAGTGAGATCTGATTACCTAATAGATGCTTACTAATTTGATTAGGATCTGACATGCCAGTTGCTACTTCAAACTCTTTACGATTTCCAACTAAAACTGTACTAGCCTCAATAGCCTTCGTGGTAACTTGTCTTGCGGTTGATTCATTTTTCCAAAAAGTTGGACGATAATCCAAGTCTAAAATTGTATGGCCACTACTATTGCGAATCACTAACCAATCTTGAATCGAATTTGCCGTCTGTCCAACAGCTAATGCACATGCGGAGACCCAAAGAACACCTGCTGATTTAATTACCTGTTCACTTAATCGCTCTTTTGAAATACCTGTATCAGGAGCAAGTTGGGAGCGATTAAAGAATATTGAAGGATTATATGGATCATCCATGGCAGCAAAAACGGCCGGACTAAATTGAGTTTCATCGATTCCAACATAACTGGTATCTACAGAAAATTCACTCAGCTTGTTTAGAATATAATCTGTAAAAGCATCCCGCCCAATATTGGTTACAACCGCAGATTTATTTCCTAATCTAGCCGCTGCAATTGCGACATTTGTGGGGCTACCACCAATTGACATACTAAAGGATTTAACCCCCTCAAATCCAACATTTGACTCGTTAGCGTAAAAATCTAAACTTATTCTTCCCACACTTATTAAATCCAATTTTGTATTCATAATCTTCTGATCATTTTAGGTCTAGGGAATTTAAATAATCTAACGACTTACTAATCATTTTTACAGGACCGTCACCATTCGCTGGAACCTCCCCAGTAATTGCACAATCTTGCTCAATTACATACCAACCTTGGTACCCCGATTCCTCTAAAACTTTGATAACTTCAGCGATTGGCACATCACCAGAACCAAGTGGAGTGAATAACCCATTCTGCACCCCTGACATAATTGACTCTCTGCGTGATAATACCGATTCCGATTTAGCGAGATTAACATCCTTTAAGTGAACATGACCAACTCGATCAGAGGCTTTTTTTGCAAACTCGATAACATCAACTCCACCGATTGCCATGTGCCCTGTGTCTAGACACCACTTAACGCCACAACCATTAAGAACTCGCTCAACGTCTTTTTTTGTCTCAACTGTTGTTTGTAAGTGGGGGTGTAAGACATTTTGAAGGCCGTAGTCCGCACAAATCTTATCTATTTCGTTAAACATTTCAAACATATTGTTATATTGATCATTAGAAAGCGGTTCTGGTTTATCCCAATTCCAACTATAAACTGGTGATGAAACTAAATGAGTAGCACCAGTTTTTTTAAATAGATCTGCTGTTTTCTTAATTTGTCTGAGAGTTTCATCATTTTGGTTACTGTCGTGAACTACAACTGGCGTGAATCCACCAATTAAACTCATTTCAAATTCATCTAATTTGGCTGAAATTTCACTAGGGTCGCTTGGTAAAAAACCAGGTGCGCCCAGTTCTGTTGCAGGTAAACCTAAATTCTGCATTTCCGATAAAACTCGATCAGTAGGAAGCATCTTTCCCCAACCAGGAACCTCACATATACCCCAAGAGATTGGCGCTGAAGCAATTCGTGAGTAAAAAGATTTCATTTATTCATTCTTTCATAAATTTGGATTAGTAGATAGAGTATGAATATGAAGTGTACTACCGCAGAAGCCTTAATTAAATATTTAATTGCTCAAAAAATTAGAATTGATGGTGAAATTAAGCCTATTTTCCCATTAGTATTTGCAATTTTTGGTCATGGCAATGCACTAGGCATTGGTGATGCACTTGAACGTTACAAACAATTTTTGCCAACAATTAAAGGCCAAAATGAACAGGGAATGGCACTAGCAGGTGTTGGTTTTAGTAAGGCCCAACTAAGGACTCAGTGTGCTGTTGTAACAACATCTATCGGTCCGGGAGCAACAAATGTTGTAACCGCAGCTGGTGTGGCCATGGCAAACAGACTTCCATTGTTAATTTTATCTGGTGATACTTTTAAGTCGCGTCGATCTGATCCTGTATTACAGCAGGTAGAACATTTTAATTCACCATCAATAACAGTTAATGATTCCTTTAAATCTGTGACGCGATATTGGGATCGAATCACTAGCCCCGAGCAACTACTAAACACCCTACCTGCTGCAATTCAAACTTTATTAGATCCAGCAGATTGCGGGCCAGTATTTTTGGGATTTCCCCAGGATGTTCAAGTCGAAACTTTTGATTTTCCTGACGAATTCTTCAAAGATGTAGTTCATGAAATTAAACGGTTGAGAGTCGACTCAAAATCACTTAGCGATGCAGCTAGTGCTATTAAAAAATCAAAAAAACCTCTAATAATTGCAGGTGGTGGAGTTAGATACAGTAAAGCACACAAAGAACTCTCCCAGTTTGCTAATCTCTTTGAAATTCCAGTTGTTGAAACTGTGGCTGGCAAAGCATCACTTCTAGCCACTGATCCTTCCTGGTGTGGTCCAGTAGGGGTAACAGGCTGTGATCCTGCTAATTTACTTGCAGAAGAGGCAGACCTAATAATCTCAATTGGCACTCGGCTACAAGATTTTACTACTGGGTCCTGGACTCTATTTAAAAACCCAATTCGAAAAATTATCTCAATTAATACAGCACGCTTCGATGCTACCAAGCGAAATGCTATTGCACTTACTGGCGATGCCAAAGAAACCATATTGGAGCTAGAGAACCAACTAGCAGGGTATAAAACGGACCAAAATTGGTCAGCAAAGCGATCTACTACTCAAGTGAGTGTGAAAAATAATATAAAATCTAGAGTTGCTGAAAAGTTAGATTTACCATCATATGCTCAAGTCGTTGTCGCAATAAATGAAGTAGCAACTGCTTCAGATTATGTACTAACTGCTGCAGGTGGGCTCCCAGGGGAACTAAATAACAACTGGTTAAGTAAGGGCTTAGATTCATTTGATTGTGAGTACGGATATTCCTGTATGGGATATGAAATTGCAGGTGCATGGGGAGCTGCCTTAGCACTCAAGGCTTCCAATCGTGATGGAAAAGTAATCTCAATGGTTGGTGATGGCTCATATTTAATGTTAAACAGTGAAATTCTCTCTGCAGTTAATAATGGCGATTCTATAATTTATATTCTTTGCGACAATGCAGGATTCGCAGTAATTCAAAGGCTACAAGTATCAAATGGTTCGAAAAGTTATCGCACCATGTTTCATGATTCGGATTTAAATCCTCCATTTAAAGTAGATTTTGTTGCTCATGCTAAATCCTTAGGCGCTAGAGCAATTAATGTAACCATCAATAACTTAGTAGATGAATTCAAATCTGCAAAAAAATTACCAGGTGTGACTGTATTAGTTATTCAAACCCATCCAGAAAAATGGACTGAAGGTGGAACTTTTTGGGAGGTAGGAGTATCAGGTGTAAGTGATGTGGTCGAAGTACAAAATGCTTATCAGCGATTAATTCAGGGTAAATCTGGACAACGTTACTAGTTTTGTAAACTTCTTACACCAAGGCCGCATGCAATGCTCGCAGCTAAACCATCATCTGCTGTGGCAAAATTTGGATGAAGCTTCCGCTTTTTAATTGAATCAACAAATGCATTTAATTCGGCAATATATGCTGGCTTAAACCGACCCATCCAATCTTTATGCAACTTTCCAGACTTTCGCTTCGGTAGATAAAAATCTTTAATAATTGTTAAATCTCCTAGATTTTCAACAACAAGGGATGCGCTCTCAGTTATTACCTCCATACCAACTTCGTAGCCATATGTGCTATTTGCACAAATATCAATTGTGGCTAAGACGCCAGATGTGGTGTAGCAATTCACTGAAATTGGGTCGAAAAGTTTTGAATTTGCCTTCGAAGTAACCTTAGTTAAATTAACACTCACGGACTTAATCTCTTCCTCTAATAACCATCTAATGACGTCAACCTCGTGCACTGCAACATTTGTCAATAACATGGCTGTAGTTGCAGTTGGTGAGCTAACATTTCTTGAGGTGCAGCGAATTTGTAAAACTTTTCCATATTTTCCACTGCGAACTACCCGCTTTAGCTCTAGGTAAGCTGGATCAAATCTACGCATAAATCCAATACCAACTATTGACTTAGATTTATTTGCATTTTGTGCAACTTTTTTAGCATCAGACTCATTTGAGGCTAATGGCTTTTCACAAAGCACATCTTTTCCAGCAGCTAATGCCATTGATAGGTGTTCGGAGTGAAGATGATCTGGGGATGCAATAATTATTGCAGTTATTTCTTTAGCCGCTAGCAAACTTGCAATTGAATTATAAGTGGTCACTGGAAAGCTGCTAGTTTTTTTAACTTTACTAGCTACTTTCTTTGCAACAATTACATTTGCATCATATATGCCAGCTACTCGAGCACCCTTAACACTCTCTGAAATGTAAAGTGCGTGTCCACTTCCCATAATTCCGGCGCCAACTATACCTATGCAGATATCGCTAGCTTTTTTTTTCATAACTATTAGAAGCCTGACCTTAAAATAACTGAACTATAAGGAATGCCATCGCCGGTATGAATAACTCCCAAAGATTGACTTGCTAGTTTCTTAAACTCACTATGAGCAACCTTTGTTGTAGGGATACCTTTATGGTGGCTAATATATTTTTTAACTATCTGCTTATCAACTTTTTCCTCAAACTCATTTGCTAAAACCAAAGAAGTTACATCTAAAAATGGCAAAATTTCATCCAGAACTTGTGGAATTGTTGGCCAACCCATAGTGATCGCTAATTCAATTGTCTCAACCCCTGGATAAGTTGGAAATGGACCATCAACAATTGCTATTGAATTAACATGCCTAAATCTGGCAAGTAGTGAGGCTAACTGTGGATGCAAAATTCCATTTTTAATCATGATTAAAACTTAGTCTAAAGATGTAATCATTGACAATATCTCTTGCTGACTAGGCAGAGAAGGCACCGCCCCTGCTTTAGTTGCAGCTAACCCACCAGCTGCTGAGGCAAAGGTGAGCGCATACTCAATTGGCTTATCTTGAGATATGGCGGTTGCAAATGCACCACAAAAAGCATCCCCGGCCGCAGTTGTGTCCACTGCGTGCACTTTATAGGCAGGTGTAAATAAATCCTTTTCCTGATCTAAGTAAATACTTCCCTGTGCTCCTAATGTAATTATCACTTTTTTTGCGCCATTTTTTTGTAATTGTCTTGCAATCATAACTGCCTCATCTTTACTTAAGTGCTCAACAGCGTTGCCAACTAAAAATGATGCCTCCGTCTCATTTGCAATTAAATAATCGGTATCTTGAAGTAATGCTTCATCAAGTTTTTGAATTGGAGCTGGATTTAAGATGGTAATTTTTCCAGCCGCTTTACTCTTATGAATAAATTTAGCAACCTCAATAATTGGTGTTTCTAGCTGAGCTAAAGAGACGGTTACTAAGGGTGAACTAGTCAGTATCTCATCTGAAAATCTAGTTTTAGAGTTAGCGCCAGCGATGATAATAATTCTATTTTCACCACTTTTTGATACTTCAATAACGGCAATTCCAGTTTGCTCTGAAGTTTTGGTAATAAATTTATGATCGATATTTTCACTCTTTAAAATATCAAATAAAAAATCCCCATCTAAGTCATTTCCGATCGAACCAATCATTAAAACTTCAGAGCCGGCTCTACGTGCTGCAATTGCTTGGTTTAAACCCTTACCACCAGGAAACTTGAGTAGTTTTTCACCAACAATAGTTTCGCCAATGGCCGGTAATTTATCGGCGTAAGTAACTAAATCTAAATTTAAGCTACCAAAGACTAGAACGCTCATGAGTAAATCTTATACATTCTGATCTGATTAATTACCAGGCTGTATACCCGCCATCAATAACTAAATCACAACCGGTCATATAATCTGAGACTGCAGATGCCAGAAAGACTATGGCGCCTTGCAAATCAGTTACCTCAGCCATTTTCTGCTGCGGAATTCTTGATTTCCAGACTGGCCACATTTTTTTTCCTATTTCTGTTTCAAGTAATTCCTCTACTAATGGAGTTCTTGTGTAGCCAGGTGAAATGCTATTTACTCGAACCCCTCGATCAGCCCATTCAGCTCCAAGACTTCTGGTCAAAGAAATCACGCCAGCTTTTGAAGTGTTGTAATGAGATTGATTTTGTGGGAAGTTGGCAACATGTGCCGACATTGAAGCGGTATTTATTATCTTGCCGTAACCACGCGTAAACATATGTTTTGCTTCATTCTGAGCACATAAAAAAACTGAATCAAGATTAATTCTCATCATTGCTTGAAAATCAGAGTAGGGCATATTTTCACTATCAATCCATTGTCCAGTTCCAACGTTATTACATGCAATTGTTAAATCCCCTAATTCACTTACAACCTCTTTAATGGTTTCTTTAACTTGTGATTCATCAGTGACATCAGCAGTAATAGCAATTGATTTTTGACTTGGATTTCTCCGCTTGATCTCATCACTTACGATTTGTGATGCCTCTTTTTCTCGATCAATGACTGCAACATCTGCGCCAGCATCAGCGAGTGCGTGCGCAAAAGCCCGTCCGATTCCTTGTCCCGCACCGGTTACTAAAGCTACTTTTCCGCGCAGAGAAAATCGACCCAAGATATTTTCGCTATTCATAATTGGATCAATTGCCATTTTTAATCTCCTGTCACAATATATTTAATATCACCTTGGCCAGGACTAGCCGCTAATACAGCTGGTAATTCATCCAAGGAGACAGTTTTTGAAATAATTAGGTCAAGGTTTAGTTTTCCACTTGAAATTAACTCAGCAGCTCTTCCTTGGGTATATGGGTTTATGTATGAACCAATTATCTTCAATCCCCTAATTAATAGATCATAAACACTAAATTGCACAGTCTCATGCGATGGTGCTACTCCGAGTACAAGGACTGTTCCACCAGATCGAGTTATCGCGCAAGCTTGCTGAAAGGTTTGACTTACTCCGGCAACCTCAAATGAAACATCAATATCCTTTAGAACCTTTGTAACATCCTCTGCTATTGGGTCAATTGTGCTAGTTGCGCCAAGTTGCATGGCGATTTCACGTCGTTGCTTTTGCCTAGTAATTAAAATAATTTCACCTGCGCCTGCTAATTTAGCTAGTTGCACAATCAACATTCCCATCGAACCACCACCTAGGACTGCCACACGATCCCCTGCTTTTACTTGAGCAAGATCCATTCCGCGGATGCAACAGGCAAGTGGCTCTACTAAGCCCAGGTGAAGCGGATTTAAATTTTTTGGAACTAAGTAAGCCTGGCTTTTAGGTAGTAGAACATACTGCGCAAAACCACCATTTAATGTGACGCCAATGGCAGCTAAATTTCGACAGTGAGCTGTTCGTTTAGCAAGGCAGTGATCACATTTTCCGCAAACTATATTTGGATCAACTGAAACGAGATCCCCGACTTTAAAATCAACACCTTCACCTACTTCAGTTACCTCACCACCAAATTCATGACCTAAAACTAAAGGCATCACTGCTGGATGCTCACCTAATAAAATATGTCTATCAGTTCCACAAATACCGCAGGCAAGCATTTTAATAACTAATTCATCTGGGCCAGGTTTTGGAGTTGGAATTTCTTTGACTTCTAACTTACCAATTTCAGTCAAAAGAACAGCTTTCATAATTATTTAAAAAAGCCTTCCTATATCGTTAAACAGACTCTAAGATTCTAATTACCTTTAGTCTGCTATTCAATAGATAGGAAAATAAATGACTAATAAAAAGGCTTTAAAATTTGGTGGACATGCTCTTGTTTGGGCTGGTGATTGGTCGGAGGCAAGTGCTCGAAAGGCTGCCGCCAGTGCTAAAAAAGCTGGTTATGACTACATTGAAATGTTGATGATCGAGCCAGACAAAATAGATGTGGCAATGACAAAAGCGGTGTTATCAGAGTATGGATTATTTGCTACTGCCTCATTGGGACTATCACCTGAGACAGATGTTACGAGTACAAATCCATCTATTGTAAAAAAAGGTGATGAACTGCTTCGAAAAGTTGTTGATAAATTACATGCGATTGGATCAACTGAGCTTTGTGGAGTTATTTACTGCAGTTTAGGTAAATATCCAGGACCTGCCTCTGCTGAAAATCGAGCTAACTCAATTGCGGCAGTTGCCCGCCTTGCTGATTACGCAGCTGATAAAGGTATAAATATAAATCTAGAAGTAGTTAATAGATATGAAACAAATATTATGAACACTGGAAAAGAAGGACTTAAGTTTCTTGAAGCCGTGAATAGACCAAATGCTTATTTGCACTTAGATACTTATCATATGAATATCGAAGAGGATGGAATGTCACAGGCAGTGTTAGACGCTGGTGATGCTCTTGGATATGTTCATATAGGTGAAAGCCACCGTGGTTACTTAGGATCTGGCAATGTAGATTTTGATACATTCTTTACAGCATTAAAAAAGATAAATTATTCAGGCCCGATCACCTTTGAATCATTCTCATCAGTAGTTGTTGACCCAGCACTTTCTAATGCTTTATGCATTTGGAGAAACCTATGGGAAGACTCAGATGATCTAGCCGCTCATGCACTTAAATACATGAAAGCTCGGTATTAATTTAGGCTATTAATACTTGCCCGCGGCTCTGATGTGACTTAAGTGCGGCAGCAAATACTTTGTGGGAATCTAAAACCTCTGCAACTGAAGCACATGCAAATCGATCCCCAAGACTTCCTTCGCGCTCTGCTAAAAATGAAGCCCACATTTGAAGTAGTGCATCAAGAAAACCAAACTCAAAAATATGGCCAGTAACTACCGGCCAATTAGTGTTATAGCCTGGTTGTATTTCAGACCAAATTTGCTTGCCATCTTTAAGTGTGAAAGTTTGATAGACAGCAGGATTTCGGGTAGAAAAGCGAACCCCGCCCGTTAGTCCAGTCGCAGTGAAATAGAAAGTATTAATTTCACCGGGTGCAATTCGTTTCATCTCCCAGAACATTGGAAATTCTCGAATACTTTCAGAACTTTTTACACGTAGAGCTAGAACTGCATTATCAAAAGTGTCACAAACAACTAATTCTCCCTTAGCATCTGGACGGTGCGTAATAATGTCATCTAGAATTGCAAAAACACTAGTCGGTCTAAAACCTAAGCGCAGTGGAATATGAGCAACATGCATACCGAGATCTCCAAGGACACCAATTTCGCCACAGAATTTTTTCTGGCGCTTCCAATTAATTAACTTCATTGGGTCAATATCTGAAGAATGTAACAACCCAGATCTAACCTCGACAATTTCACCTAATCTGCCGCTCTTAACCTCTTTTAGAGCTGCTTGAGCACCTGGATAGAACGGAAACTCACTTGATACTCGAACAAAGTTTTTCTTACCAACCAAAGCATCAGAGATTGATTGAGCAGCGTTTAAGTCAATCCCAAATGGTTTTTCAGCTAAAAAATCTTTACCTGCATTAATCGCAGCTAAGTAGATTTCTTCATGAAGATTATGAGGAACTGCAATATATACAACATCTACATTTTTACTTTCAAGTAGTTGTTTATAATCAGAATAAGACTCACTAACTCCTGCTTTGGTAAAAAACTCACGCGCAGAATCTGATGTATCGGCAATAGCAGTAATTACTGGTCGAACTGGATGCTCAATTAACGCATCCCATCTACCAGCTAAAACTAATAGTTCACGCCCCATTAGCCCACCGCCAATAATTCCAACCTTAACGATTTTTTGAGTTAACATGTTAGGCAGAAATGATCTTTAGTGCCTCAGAAACACTCACTTGATTATGCAGCATAGCCATCAAAGCTTTTGTAATTTTTGCAGGTTTTGGGTGCGCAATTATGTTTCTGCCATAAACAATTCCTGCCGCACCTTGCTTTAGAACTTCAGAGGTGCGATTTAAAAGTTCCTCATCACCAACCCTGCCGCCGCCTCTTACTAAAACTGGAACTGCCCCAGAAATTTTAACTACATGGTGATAATCGGCAGCATTATCAGTTGGATCAGCCTTAATTACATCGGCGCCGAGTTCAACTGCTTGGCGAACTAATGAAAGAATTTTATCTAGATCACCATCAGAGGTGTATCCACCAGTAGATGCATCCTTCATTACTAAAGGCTCCACCATTAAAGGCATTCCATAATGCTCACACTGTGCTTTAAGGGTCATTATATTTCTAATGCAAGCATCCTTAAGTTCAGGCCGGCCCGGTAAGTCAAATAAATTCACAACAACTATTGCAGCATCTAATCTAACTGCTTGCAGTACTGGGTCTCCTAATAAAATACTAAAAAGATGATCTGGAATCACCTTGCCATATACATTTGCTACATCTGTTCGAAGTACTAATGCTGGTTTATTTGGGTAAGGATTATTTTGAAGTAACTTTGCTTGTCCAATAGTTAATTGAATCGCATCTGGTGCAGCTGCTACTAATGTATCTACTGCTACTTTCATATCCTCGATACCAGCAAGAAATGTAACTTCACCAAAAAACCCGTGATCGATAGCAATATCAAGACAACGCCCATTATTAAAAAGTCGCTTAAGGCGAATGGATACATCAGACATTAGGTAACTCCAATTTTTACTAGTGATTTCACCAGGTATGCCCTTATTCTAGAGCCATGCCAGAGTATTCAACCAGCCCTAAAAAGCATATTTTCTTGGCTATATATCCTGCCTATCTCATTAAATGTTTTAATAAGGGTCTATTAAATGCCAGGTTGAAAGACTAGATTTAGGTTTATATGTCTAAACAAATACTCATTGGTGTAGATATCGGTACATCAAATATTAAAGCTGTAGCAACTGATACAAGTTTAAAAATACTTGCAGAGTATTCAGAGATTACACCTTTCACGCATGAGAAAAATTTTAGTGAAATCGATGCTCGCAAACTTGCTCAGACAGTGATATCTGTAGCCTCAAAAGCAGCTCAAGATGCTGGCGGAGTAGTAGCTGCAATTGCATTTACGGGATTTAGTGAGACTGGTTTCCTTCTTGATGAAACCGGAAACCCACTTGCCCCAGGCCTTGCTTGGCATGATCCACGCGGATTAACTGAGCCAATAATTAAAGAGCTTGGAGATTTTGAATTCCGTGCTCGCGCCGGTGCCCCGGTTAATGAAATTGTTTCACTTTCTAAAACTCTATGGCTTAATAAAGAGTATCCCAAAACAAAGGGCGCTAAATATTTTCTATCAGCTCCTGAATGGGTTGCTTACTGCTTAGGCGCTGAAATGGTTAATGAATTATCTTTAATATCTCGCTCTGGATTCTTTGATGTTGAAGCACGCACCCCTTGGCTTGAGGCAATTGCATTAGTAGGTGGTGGTAAAGATTTCCTTGCTCGATTAGTTGTAGCCGGTGAGGTAATTGGGCGAGTAAATCAAAGTGCACCTGAAAACTTACGAGGGGCAATAATAACAATTGCAGGACATGATCACTTTACCGCTGCTTTTTATAGTGGCGCTATTAATGAGGGAACTCTCTTTGATTCAATGGGTACTGCGGAAGCACTTTTGCGCACATTTAAAACCTCATTACCAAGAGAGGCAATCGCAGAACTTGCAGCCGCAAATGTTGGATTAAGTTGCTCGGTAATCCCAGATCACTACACATTACTGGGAGCACTTCCCACTGGCCTAACACTTGAGCGAGTATGTGCCCTAGTTGGTGTAAAAACTCGCGCAGAAAAGATTGCTTTGGGAGAGGCAGCTTTAAAAGTTGATTCCTCTACAAATACATTACAAATTGTTAATGATTATCACGGACTTTCAGTAACAAACTTAGATGAAAGTGCCTCACCGGCCGCACTATTTAGAGCTGCAACTGAACATTTAGTAAAGGACTCTGAACAAATGGTTAGGTTGATTGAAAAGTTCACTGGAAAATCTAAAGAAGTAATTATTGCTGGTGGCTGGATAAAGAATCCTATGATTGCAAGTCAGAAGAGTAAACAATTTGGAGAATATAAAGTCTCCGATGCCCAGGAGGCGGGTGCAACGGGTGCTGCGCAATTTGCCGGAATTGCTGCTGGAATAATAAATCTTGCAATTTAAAGATATCTAATTCGGGGATACAAATAAAAGGTATAAGATCTATTATGGGTATAAAAATTAGAGCAGTAAACAAAGATGATAAATCACGCTGGCTTGAACTATTTGCCGACTACATCACTTTTTATAACTCTAAGTTATCTGATCAACAATTTGAATTAACCTGGCAAAGAATTAACTCAGATTTTAATATTAATTGCCTAGTAGCCGAATTAGACTCAAAGGTAGTTGGCTTTACCCACTACATCTGGCGTCCTG
>Ga0208960_1000761_pt1 | contig 17650 bp, 10 predicted proteins | sample GreLakmeON33MSRF_FD_187703 | JGI IMG/M metagenome (GOLD analysis project Ga0208960, IMG submission 187703) | Freshwater lentic microbial communities from great Laurentian Lakes, MI, USA - Great Lakes metaG ON33MSRF (SPAdes) | ecosystem: Environmental > Aquatic > Freshwater > Lake | place: Great...
GCATTCATGTTATGATCCGCAAATTATTGATGGCGAAAATTATGCTTGTGGCACTTGCGATTCTTGTTTGATAAGGCTCGATGGCTTCAAAAAAGCTGGCTTGAATGATAAAATAAAATATATTTAATTGCTCAAAATATATTTTTCTTCATCCTCAACAACCTTTCCTCCGGCCTCTTTCAACAACAAAAAGAATGGTTGAAAAAATTCAAAATTGGTTTTTTTGTAAATTATTTGTTCGATTTTTGCCGAAGCTAAATTAGCGATTTCGAGAGTTTTACAACCCAAATTGCGTGGCATAATTTTTAAATCTTGAGCGAGCTTTATATCATCACAAACCGTGAGCATTTCGGCTTTGCTTATTCTTTTCGAAACTCTAATTCTACGATTGTTTAAATAAGCGCCAAAACCCTTCTCGGAGTAATAAAGTTCTCCACCAATAATTTTAGAAATAGCCACCGAAATTGCTTCACTTTGGCCGTTGCTATTGCGATAAATTAAGGCGATACTAACGGTAAAATCGGTTGAAGCGCGCAATAGATTTTCAATACCATCGACGACATGAATAATTAAACTATATTCAGATTCTTCTTGATTGGAAACTTTTTGTCCGTCGCTAAAAATAATATTAAATTCAGGACGAAATTTAGCGAAATCTTCAATTAAAACTTGCTTAACGCGATTATATGAAGCGCTAGTAAATTTTGATGCCGAAGCCGGATTTGATTGTAAATTTTCAAGCTCAACAAAATCACGAGAAATGTGATTCGAAGCCTTTTCAATTGCTTTAATAATGATATTTAAATTAGCGCTAAATCGCATAAATTTTATGATAAATTATGATTGTGAAATAAATTTATTAGTATTTTTAACGGGTTTTAAGTTAAATTCCATGATTATTTCATCAAAGTTTTTTAAACTCACCAAGCTATGTCCATAAAAATTCTGATCATCATGCCCCAAATTGTCAGAACGATAATGGCTTCCGCGACTCTCTTTGCGGTTTAAAGCGCAGAATCCAACCGCCACGGAATTTAATAATAAATTTTCGAGTTCTAAATACAAAACCAACTCTTCATTCCATAATAAATTTTTATTTACAATTTTATAATGGTTAAGTTTTTTAATTAAATCCTTATTAACATTAATTCCTTCTAATATTAAATCGTGATTTCTAAAAACACCCAAAGTTTTTTCATTATTTTTTTGCATTAATTTTTTTATTTCACCTAGAGATTGTTGCTTTTTAACATCTTCAAAATCTTTTTCGCCAGCAAATTTATTATAAAAATTAGCAATTTTTTGTTGAGCAATTTGTTGAGAAATTTTTACAACTTCTTGAGAATTTTTTTGATTTAATTGAATATTTTTAACGGCATTTTCGCCAGCTATTTTGCCAAAAACAATTAAATCGAGTAATGAGTTACAACCCAAGCGATTAGCGCCGTGAACCGAATGACAAGCAACTTCGCCAACCGCCATCAAGCCTTCGATAACATTGCAATCAACATCGCAAGCCACGCCACCCATCGAATAATGCGCAGATGGCGCAATCGGAATTAAATCTTTACTCACATCGAGTTTCAAAAATTTTTCAACCAAATCGACCGCGCCGGGAATTTTATCGCGCAAAGTTTCCTTAGATAAATGACGCAAATCTAAGTAAAGATAATCAGAATTTTCACCAGCGCCATTGCCTTTAAAAATCTCTTTCGCCATTGATTGAGAAATAATATCGCGTGATGCCAACTCCATCATTTTTGGAGCATAATCTTGCATAAATCTATGATGATTTTTATTGAGCAAATATCCGCCCTCGCCTCGCGTTGCTTCAGTAACTAGAAAGCCCGAACCATAAATTCCGGTTGGATGAAATTGCACAAATTCCATATCTTGCAAATCGATTCCGGCCCTAAAGGCCAAAGCCGTTCCATCTCCAGTACAAATTGTCGAAGAAGTTGTATTGTGATAAATTTGACTATAACCGCCCGTTGCCAAAATAACTATTTTTGCAGAAAAAATAAACAATTCTCCGCTATTTAAATCAACCGCTAAACAGCCAAAACATTGATTATTTTCAACCAATAAATCAATAACGAAATATTCATTAAAGAACTTTATATTCTTTTTTAAAGCTTGTTGATAAAGAGTGTGTAAAATTGTTTGCCCGGTATTATCCTTAGAATAGCAAGCGCGGTGCGCGATTTCTCCTTTGCCAAAATCGGTACTTTGACCGCCATAAGCTCTTTGGGCTATTTTATTATTTTCATCACGAGAAAAAACTACGCCGTTTTTTTCAAGATAAATTATGGCGTCGCAAGCGTTCTTGCATAAAACTTCAACCGCATCTTCATCCGCCAAAAAATCAGAGCCTTTTATGGTGTCAAAAGCATGCCATCGCCAATCATCTTTGGTGACATTTCCCAAACTGGCGTTAATTCCACCTTTTGCCGAAACTGTGTGGCTATTGGTTGGTAAGACTTTACTAATTATTGCAATATTTTGTAAATTATTATCGCTGGCTGAAATAGCGCTCATCAAGCCTGCGCCACCCGAACCAATAATTAATGTATTAAAATACTTGCAATTTATATCATAAATCATTTAAAAATGTAAAAAATTTTTAACTTAGATTAATTTATAAAATTGATAAAAATAATTCTTTGCGCTTTTAATGAAGCAAAAAATATTCAAAAACTTATTCCTAGTATAATTCATGAATTTGAATTAATGCAACGAGAGTTTGAGATTATTTTTTGCCTCGATTGTACCACCGATAATTCGGTCGAAATAATCGAAAATTTTAAAAATAAGTGCCCAATAACAATTTTGCCGATTGATAACCATCGCGGTCTTGGCTTGGCTTATAAAAAAGCTTTCTTGCATGTTATTTTTAATTCCTCGCCTGATGATCTTATCGTTTCTTTTGATGCCGATTGCACTCACAATCCGTCGCAACTCAAAGATATGATTAAAGTTTTTGAAGAAAAAAACTTAGATTTTATGGTGGCTTCACGCTTTGTAAACTCAAGCTCTATAGCCCATTTCCCAAGATATCGAAAATTAATCAGCGCCTCTATTTCTTTATTCTTGCAAACATTTTTTCCAATTAAAAATTCACAAAATAAAATTAAAGATTATACTAGCGGTTATCGAATTTATAAAAATGATGTTTTGCAAAAGCTTTATAAGAAATTGGGCACAAAATTAATTACCGAAACCGATTTTACTTGCTTGATTGAGATTTTAATAAAATTGAATCAACAAAAATTATTAAAAAGCTTTGAAGAATATCCAATTCAATATGAATATGGTGAAAAAATTGGGGCTAGCAAACTTAGATTATCAAGAAATTTTTATAGATTACTTATTTTATCGGTTAAACTTTTAAAGTAATTACTTTAAAAATAAATTTTAGGAATTAGAATCCACAAAAAAATTTTAACTTTTTATTTTTATTTTAAAAAATGCATAGCGAAAGAAGAATTGTTATTACTGGGATTGGAGCGGTTACACCCCTCTCATCAAATGCGGAAGGAACTTGGAAAAAAATTATTGCCAATCAATCCGGAATTGGGATTATTACTATTTTTGATCCAACAGAATCACCTTGCAAAATTGCTGGTGAAGTAAAATATGGTGATGGCGAAGATTTATTCAACATTGATAAATATATTGATCAAAAAGAGCAAAGAAAAATGGATCGCTTTATTCATTTCGCTGTTGCCGCAGCTGATCAAGCTATTGCTGATTCTGGCTATGTCGCCACAACTGACGAACAAAAATATCGCACTGGAATTATGATGGGCTCTGGCATTGGAGGCCTTCCCGCCATTGAAAAAACCGTTGTTACCATGAAAGAAAAAGGCATAAAAAAGATTTCGCCTTTTTTTATTCCGCAAAGTTTAATTAATTTAGCATCTGGTCAAATTTCTATTCGCCATGGCTATATGGGTCCTAACCATGCCGTTGTTACAGCTTGCGCTTCAGGCTCTCACGCCATAGGTGACTCTGCTCGAATGATTCAATATGGTGATGTCGATGTCATGATTGCTGGAGGCGCTGAATCAGCAATTTGCGAATCTGGAATTGGTGGCTTTGCATCTCTTCGCGCTTTATCAACTAATTTTAACGACAACCCAACGGCAGGTTCACGCCCTTGGGATAAAAGACGCGACGGTTTCGTGATGGGCGAAGGCGCTGGCGTTGTTGTTCTTGAAGAACTTGAGCATGCTAAAAAACGCGGTGCTAAAATTTATGCCGAAGTAGTTGGTTATGGTTTATCAGGTGACGCCTACCACATGACCGCTCCTGAATCTTCTGGCCGTGGCTCAACTTACGCCATGAAACTTGCTTTACAACATGCCCAAATTAATCCTGAACAAATCGATTACATTAATGCCCATGGAACTTCAACTCCACTTGGCGATGAAATAGAAATAGGTGCGATTAAAAAAGTTTTTGGCGATCATGCTTATAATTTATCAATGTCTTCAACAAAATCTGCAATTGGTCATCTATTAGGTGCGGCGGGCGCAGTTGAAGCAATTTTCTCAATTCAGGCAATTCGCGATAATATAGCTCCCCCAACTTTAAATCTTGAAGATCCATCAGAAGGTTGTGATCTCGATTTAGTTCCAAACAAAGCTAAGGAAAGAAAAATTGACATCGTAATGTCGAATTCATTTGGTTTTGGCGGAACCAATGCCTGCTTGATCTTAAAACGATTCTAAAATGAAACATAAAATCTTAATAGCCAGTGCAACATTTTCCGTTATAACATTCTTTTATGTATTTCTATCTTTTGCTTTTGTCGCATATTTTAATGCTCCAAATTCCTATCATCGCGAAGATAAAAGATTTATAATTGATAGCGGTATGACCCTTCGCGAAATCGTTGATAGATTACATCAAGAAAAAATTATCAAAAGCCCTGGAGCATTCCTATATATAGGTCAATTAATCAAAGGAATTGACCCGAAAGTACGCTACGGTGAATATTTTTTTGAAAAAAATATTTCCTACTACAAAATTCTTCACAAATTGATTCGTGGTAATGTTTTCTTCAGAAAAATAACTATCGCCGAAGGCTTATCTTCGAATTCCGCACTTGCAATAATAACAAAATCGGCTGGACTAATTGGTAATCCTCCAGAAAAAATTCGCGAAGGAAGTTTATTAGCAGAAACTTATTTTTATTCCCACAACGATACCAAGCAAGGCATGATCAAAAGAATGCAAGATTCAATGACTAAAGCGATTGACGAACTCTGGGAAAAACGCGACAAAACTATTCCAATAAAATCAAAAGAAGAAGCTATAATTCTTGCCTCAATCGTTGAAAAAGAAACCAGTATAAATTCTGAGCGCGGAATAGTTGCATCGGTTTTCACTAATCGTCTAAAAAAAGGTATAAAGCTTCAATCCGATCCAACAATAATTTATTCCTTTACATTTGGAGATAAAAAACTTGAGAGACAAATTCGTGTAAGCGACATTCAAAACAATTCTAATTTCAATACTTATCACATTTATGGATTACCTCCAGCTCCAATTTGCAATCCAGGCTTGGCTTCGATCAAAGCAGTTTTGAATCCTCTTAACACTGATTATATTTACTTCGTGGCTAGCGGTAGAGGAGATCATATATTTTCGGCGACTCTTCAAGAACACAATAATAATGTTGCTGGATATCGTCGTTTAATTCGCGAAAGAGAACAACAATTTACTCAAGAAAATAAAAATAAAACAGAATAAGCTTCTTCAAAAAGCTCGCAATAACCGAATTAATCTCTAAAAGGCTTATCTCAAAAAATTAGCTTTTTAGAGAAAAAACACCCGATCAAAATGTTTAATCCTTTACAAACTCAGCAACTCGCATCCGACCCAAAAAATTCAGTTTGGGTAATGGCTTCAGCCGGATCTGGCAAAACCAAAGTTCTTACCGATAGAATTTTAAGATTGCTACTTGAAGATGTTGCTCCCCATAAAATATTATGCCTTACATACACAAAAGTCGCTTCGGTTGAAATGCAAGAAAGACTCAATCATGAGTTACAAAGTTGGATAATTTGTAGCGACGAAGAATTGTTCGAAAAATTATTAAATTTAACGGGAAGTAAACCTGAAAATCAAACTCTTTCTAAAGCTCGTGGGCTTTTAATAAAAAATCTAGATTCTGAATTAAAAATTAAAATTCAAACTATTCATAGTTTTTGCCAATCAATTTTAAAAAGCTTTCCTTTTGAAGCAAAAATTCCTATAAATTTTGAGTTACTCGAAGAAAATCAAGCAAAAATTTTACTCAAAAACTCTCAAAAAAATGTTTTGCAAAACGCTTTTAACGATGAAAAGCTTCATGATTTAATTTTTAAAATTAACTCCGAAACTAGTGATGAGAATTTTAGTGCATTGGTCTCTAATCTCTTGCGCGATAAGGATAAAATCAATTTTATAAAACATAAATATTTTGGAATTGATAATGCCATAAAAGAAATTTATAAAAAATTTAACATAGATTGCGAAAACAAAAATTTTCTTGAAATTTCTCTTAAAATTTTTGATTATTTTATTGAAAATTTAGACCTTTTAGAACTGAAGATATTTAATCAAGAACTCGCCAAAAGTTCGGGCAAAAATGATTTAAAAAATTATGAAAATATTAAAAAATTTATTGAAAAACCCTCAATTGAAAATTTTGAATTTTTAAATAATGGTTTTTTTACCAAAGAAAATTCGCCACGAAAATTTAGCAAAAAAATTGACGATAATTTTGCTAATCAAATTAATGAATTTAGCAATGCAATTAACGATTTTAACCAACAAAATCAAGCCCTCACAACAATTGAAAATAGCGCAAATTTAATCAAAATTGTTGTGGCAATTTTAGATGATTTTCAAAAAGTTAAAACTAAAAATTGTTATTTAGATTACGGTGATTTAATAAATATCGCCAATCAGATTCTAGAAAATCAAGAATTTTGTGAGTGGATAAAATTAAAAATGGATAGCTCATTTGATCACATTTTAATCGATGAAGCGCAAGATACCAACCCCATTCAATGGTCAATTATAAAATCTTTGACTGATGATTTTTTTTCTGGAGAAAGCTCTTCGGCAAAATCAAGAAGCATTTTCGTTGTTGGCGACGAAAAGCAGTCTATCATGGGTTTTCAAGGTGCCGATATTAATCAAACTAAATTATTTCATGATTATTTCGCACAAAAATCCAATTATAAATTGAAAAATATTGATCTAAATATTTCCTTTCGTTCGGGAATTAATATTTTAAATCTTGTCGATGCGGTTTTTAACGACTCTGAATCAAGCGAAAATCAGCTCAATAATGCTTTGTGCAAAATTGGAAAATATGTTAATCACCAATCATTTCGTCAAACCGCAGGTCGTGTTGAAATTTGGCAAAATGATGAAAATTCTGATGAAAATAAATCTACTGAATTAGAAAGCGAAGATAGTTTGGAATCGCTTCAGAATAAGGATTCAAAGCTCGATCAAGATTCGCAAAAAACCACTAAAAAAACCTTAAAAAAAAGCGCCACTGATTTTGCTTGGCAAATTGATTTTAGCAATAAAACCGTCGATAATAATAAAGATATTCTTGCAAAATCTATTGCTCAAAAAATTAAAAAATGGATCGATGAAAAACGCTTAATTCAAGATAAAAATCGCCCCATAAATTATGGCGACATCATGATTTTGGTTCGCAATCGACGAAATGGTTTAATTGAAAAATTATCGCAAAATTTTAATCAATTAAAAATACCCTTCGTAAGTGTTGGAAAAATTAAATTTAGTGAAAATTTATTGATTCAAGATTTTTTAAGTTTAGCTAAGTTTGCACTACTCCCATCTGATTGTTTTAACCTAGCATGTTTATTAAAATCACCATTTTTTAATGTTGATGATAATGAATTATTTGAACTTTGTAAAATTAAAAATAGCCAACAACAAAATTTATGGCCAAGTTTACAATCATCAAAATATCAAGAATCTTTAAAAAATATCATCAATCTATCAAAAAGTGGTGATGTTTTTGAGTTTTTTTTTAAAATTCTTAACGATGAACAAAATCAAATTAATATCGCCTCGCGCTTTACTAGTCAGGGACTCGACATCATTAATAGTTTCCTATTTATTTGCCTCGATTTTAATCAAAAAAACTCGACAAATTTACAAAATTTTATTGAATTTGTTGAAAAAATTGATCCCGAAATAATTTTAAATTCCGCAATTCCAAATCAAATAAAAATTACTACAATTCATTCTTCAAAAGGTCTTCAAGCCCCGATCGTCATAATGCCAGACTGTCTTTACGCTTATAGCAATCAACTCGATAATAAAGAAAAAATTTTGTGGCTCGATGATTTTCCACTGTGGATTAATAAAGATTCTAAAATAAATTCTCTAATTAAAAAAATTAGCGATGATAAAATTTCTGAAAATTATGAAGAGCATCTGCGCTTACTCTATGTTGCCTTAACGCGCGCTGAAGATGAGCTTTATATCGGCGGTTTGAGTGGCAAAAAAGATCAAAAATGTTGGTATGAGATTATTAATAAAATCAATAATGAAAATTTTTTAAAAACTAAATTTGAAAATATTGAAAATAATTTTTTAACACAAAATATTCCGACAAAAATTTCTTTAAAAAATTCTGATTTTAACTTTATAAATAAAAATTCTAATTATCATTTTGACCATATAAATCAAGGCTTGGTCACTGGTGAAATTTTACACAAACTTCTAGAAATTATTGGCAAAAATTATAAGATGCCTAAAATTTGGCTTAAAGATTTAATTCATAATTTCTTAAAAAATTCCACTAATTTATCATCAATAAATCAACAAAATATCTTGCAAATTATTGAAAATTTTCTTGATTCCAAATTATTTTTAGAAATTTTTGAATTAGATTTTGATGGTGAAATTTTATGCGAATATGAAATTTATCATCAACAAAAAAACCTACGAATTGATTTGATTAAAGAGAGTAAAAATGAAATTTTAATCATTGATTACAAATCCGATGAAACCATGCCAAATCAAGTTCCAACTCAATATTTTGAACAGTTAAATCTTTATAAAACAGCTTTACAAAAACTTTATCCAAATCACAAAATTAATTGTGCAATTTTATGGATTAGATTTTTAGAAATTAATTATTTTTAAAGTTAAAAATACGAAATTCACTCTCCTATTTTTCAAATTTTTATTAAAGTTTATAATAAAAAAACTACTAAAAAAACTTAATCAATTTTATAAACTATTTTTCCGGCGACCGTTGTTAAAACCGCTCTGCCCTTGACTTTAAAGCCATCAAATGGAGAATTTTTAGATTTGCTAAAAAACTTTTGCGAGTCAATTTCCCATTCGTGATTTAAATCAATCAAAACGAGGTCGGCTCTTGCGCCTTTTTTGATTTCTCCACCGTCAAAATTAATTATTTCAGCGGGGTTGCATGTCATTTTTGCAAGTAAATCGCGAAGCGATAAAATCTTTTGGTGATAAAGCATTAGCGAAAGTGGCAACATGGTTTCGACACCAACAATGCCAAAGGTTGCCTCTTCGATCGGTTTATTTTTTGAAGTCTCATCATGCGGAGCGTGATCAGTCGCGATGGCATCAATAACGCCGGTGCGAAGCCCTTCAATCAAAGCCAAGCGATCATCTTCGCTTCGAAGTGGCGGATTCATTTTCGCTAAAGTTCCCGATTTTAAAACCTGCGCATCGGTTAAGGTAAAATGATGCGGAGAAACTTCAACAGTAACCTTCAAACCCTTATCCTTAGCACGCTTAACAGCCTCGAGAGCCTCTTTTGTTGAGCAATGCAAAAGGTGATACCGTCCACCAATCGCTTCTAAAATCGCCAAATCGCGCTCGACAATTACCGATTCTGAAATATTGGGAATACCTCTCACTCCGAGCTCAAGAGATATTCTTCCCTCATTAATGCAACCCTTATTACTTAAATTCAAATCTTCGGCATGTTGCGCAATAACAACATTAAGATTTTTAGAATATTCAAATGCGCGACGCATTAAATTAGCATTCATAACCGGCAAGCCATCGTCAGTAAAGCCAACTGCGCCAGCTTCTTTTAGTGAGTGCATGTCAGCGAGCTCTTCACCCTTCATGGCCTTACTAATGCAGCCATAAGCCAAAACATTGCAATGCGCCACTTCACGCGATTTTAAACGCAAATATTCAAAAGTTAAAACTGAATCTAAGGTCGGCGCGGTGTTGGGTTGACAAACTACGGTTGTAATGCCTCCAGCCACAGCCGAAGAGCTTCCCGAAGCAAAATCTTCTTTGTGAGTTTGTCCTGGATCGCGGAAATGCACTTGAATGTCGATCAATCCGGGAGCAAGAACCAAGCCTTTGCAATCGATTTCTTCATCGGCATTAATATTTAAATTTTTACCAAAATCGACAATTTTATCGCCAATCGTTAACAATTCTCCCACCTCATCATAATTAGATTTCGGGTCAATGATGCGAGCATTTTTATAAAGAACTTTTTTATGAGAAGAAACTGCGTTTACATAAGGTAAATCAAATTTTGGCATAATATTTAAATTGAGTTAAAATTTATTTTTTATAAATATGTCAAAAACGAATTTACAATCAAGAGTTTAATTAAAATTTGGGAATAATTTTTTTCGAAAAATACAAATAATTTTTAGAATAAAAATTACAATTGTTGATGAAGATTTTTTAATGCCACTTCGACACCTTGCGGATGTTGCCATACATAAGAAATTACTGCCAAAAAATCTGCGCCATTTTTAATTAATTCGCCACAGTTTTTATCATTAATTCCACCAATCGCGACAATTGGGAAATTCAATATTTCATTTGCCCAATTAAGAATTTCAAAACTCGGTTTACCGCGTGAAATTTTAGTTTGAGTTTCAAAAAAAGCTCCAAATGAAATATAATCCGCCCCCTGCTCGCAAGCTTCCATTGCCAAGTGTTTTGAATCATAACAACTCGCTCCAATCACAAAGTTTTTTGGCGAATTTTGACGAATTTGCGAAATTTTTTTATCATCGATTCCAACATGAACGCCCGAAGCGCCAATTTCTAAAGCAATTTCATAAAAATCATTTAACAAAAATAGGCAATTATTATTATCGCATATTTTCTTTATTTCTTGTGAAAAATTTTTAATTTCTAATGGGGAATAATTTTTTAGACGCAGTTGAAAAACAGGAACGAGACCAGTTTTCAAAGCCTTCTCGAGATTTAGAGAGAAATCTTTTAACTCAATTTGTGGCGGAGAAATTAAATAGATTTGCGCCATAAATTGAGTTAAGAATTATTTTTTTCTTCTAAAGAAAGCAGGAACATTAATGATGTCATCATCAAATTTTTCTTCTTGATTATTCGATCCAGTTTCTTCATCAAAAATTGTGTTACCAAAAAATTGTTGACGTTTTTTTTCAGCTTCTTGAGAAGAGATTTTAACTTCAGGTTCTTGATCGCTAATTAGTTTAATTTTCTTGGTTTTTTCTTCATTTTTTTCTAACAAATCAACGGAAATTTTTTCGGATTCAGAAAAAATACTGCTCGATACTTTATTATCAGAATTTGTCAAAGGCTCCTCAGCTTTTTCTTTACTATTCATAAAGCTAAATAAACTAAATCCACCCGAATCTTTTTTAGTTTTTTCAGTTGATTTTGCTGGCTTCACAGGCTTTTTTGGCTCTGGTGCTTTTTCAATAATTTTTTCTTCAAATTTAACCGCCACTTCTTCATGCGACTCTTCTTCTTCCTCATCTTGAAGTTGAGATTTATCCTGAGTTGGAAGCGCTTGAACAGGAGTTACTGGAATAGGCGTTGAAGAAGTTTCGTTGAAAAAATTTGAAACAGTTGTTTGTTGTTTATTTTCCTGATCGGATCTTGGCGTAGGATTTTCAGATTCTTTGCCGTAATTTAAATTTTCCTCTTTGCTAAAAATCTTTTTTGGCTTGAAATTTTCGTCACTTATCTCTTCAACATCTAGTTTAGAAGGTTTTGCCGAAATTCCCGGATCAAAAAAACTTTTGCTAGAATTTTGTTTTGCAGTTTCAGGAACTACAGCCTTAAAGCGCGAAGGCTCATTAGTTTCTTTAGACTTAAAACTTTCACGACGGAATTCTTCGCTATCAATACCAGTTGCCACAACGGAAATCCTGATTTTGCCCTTCATACTTTCATCAAAAGCCGAACCGAAAATAATGTTAGCATTTTGATCAACTTCTTTACGAATTGTATTGACCGCCATATCAGCCTCGAACAGCGTCATATCTGGACCGCCGGTCATGTTAACTAATACACCTTTGGCACCTTTAATTGAAATATCATCAAGAAGTGGATTCGCAATCGCAGCTTCACACGCCAAAATAGCGCGATTCTCGCCAGTAGCCTCACCAGTTCCCATCATCGCCTTACCCATTTTGGTCATGATGGTACGAATATCCGCAAAATCTAGATTGACCAAACCCGGCATAGTAATTAAATCAGTTACACCGCGCACACCTGCGTGGAGAACATCATCGGCCATTTTGAAAGCTGATTCGAAAGTCGTATTTTCGTTGGCAATTCTAAAAAGATTTTGATTTGGAATTATAATCAAAGTATCGACATATTTTTTTAATTCTTCGATTCCTGCTTCAGCGGTTTCCATGCGATATTTTCCTTCAAAATGGAAAGGTTTAGTAACTACGCCAACCGTCAAAATTTCGCGCTCGCGAGCTAATTTTGCAATGACCGGAGCTGCGCCAGTTCCAGTTCCACCACCCATACCGGCAGCGATAAAAACCATATTACAGCCCTCAAGATGCTTCTCGATTTCTTCAATATTTTCTTCGGCGGCCATTCTGCCACGATCAGGAAAAGAACCCGCTCCCAAGCCTTTCGTGGTGCGCACACCTAGTTGAATTCGATCCGGCGTTAAAGCATGAGCCAAAGCTTGAGAATCAGTGTTCGCAGCAACAAACTCAACTCCCTCAAGATTTGAACGAATCATATTGTTAAGGGCATTGCCACCCGCTCCACCAACACCAAAAATGGTGATTTTAGGTTTCATAAGCTCAGGCTGAGGAATATCAAGTTTAATTGGCATAGGGTTTTTAGTTTTCCTTGAAGATTTAACTGGGACAGTTTGAGAAATTTCGTTATCAATCATTTTAGTTTAGAAAATTTTCGTTGATAATGGTTTTGTTATTACAAATTAATGTTGATTTGATTATTTCATCATCTCTGTTAATTAGAACTAAATTTTTATCTTTATCAATTAAAAGCTCAACAAAATTTAAAATATTTTTTGCAAAAAATTTACTTGCATCCAAAGCGATGCGACTTGGATAATTTTCATAACCAATTATTTTAACATTATTATGAACAATTATTTTATCTGATTTAGTAAGCTCGCAATTGCCACCATTGACAGTTGCCAAATCAATAATTATTGAATTAGGTTTCATAGAATTAACCATTTTTTCAGTAATTAAAATTGGTGCTTTTTTTCCCGGAATTAACGCCGTTGAAATTACAACATCTTGATTTTTTATGGTTTCTTCTAGAAGCTGTTGTTGCTTAATTTTATATTCTTCGCTCATTTCTTTGGCATAAACACCATCAATTTTTTCATCGGTTTTTACTTCGATAAATTTAGCTCCCAAACTTTGAACTTGCTCTTTTGCGGAAGCTCGAACATCAAAAGCGCAGACAATTGCGCCAATTCTTTTGGCCGTAGCAATTGCTTGTAAACCAGCAACTCCAGCACCAAGAATCATAAATTTTGCAGCTGAAATTGTGCCGGCCGAAGTTATCATCATTGGCACGGAATTGTTCATTTCATAAACAGCATCGATAACCCCGCGATAGCCCGTTAAATTACTTTGTGAAGATAAAATATCCATCGATTGCGCACGAGTTATTCTTGGAAGTAATTCTAGAGCAAAAACATTTATATCAAAATTTGCTAATTTTTTTACTACTTCTTTTTGGAAATACGGATTTAAAAGCGCTAAAAAAGTAGCGTTTGGTTTAAGCTTTGAATGATCGAAATCATGACGCTGAACTGAAATTACGATATCAATTTCGGGCAATATTTCGTTAATATTTTTAACAATTTTAGCACCATTTTTTTCATAATCTTCATCAGAAAAATTACACCCTTTTCCGGCTTCACTTTCAACAAAAATTTCTAATCCAAATTTTTGATATTTAGCAATAACATCGGGGGTTAAAGCCACCCTTTTTTCGTTTTGATTATTTTCTTTAATGGCAAGAAGTTTCATGTTCGTTAAATTTATTTATGATTTATCTTGAGTTAACGAGATTTTGTAAAATTTATATTCAAAAAAATTTATAAAATGGTGCGTTCGAGAAGACTTGAACTTCCACGGGTTTTACCCCATAACGACCTCAACGTTACGCGTATACCAATTCCGCCACGAACGCATTTTATAAATTAATTTACCAAAGGTTTGATGCGATTTAAAGCCACAACAAACATTGATAAATCAGGATTTTGTTCATTCTTCAATTCTAAAATAAAATTGTCAAACCTTTCTATTAAGAAAATTGAATTTTTTGACCAATCTTCAATTAAATTTTCAACTTTTTTATCTTTATTTTTCAGTCCAAAATCGGCGATATCTTTTGCTAAACGCATTTGATAAGAATATAAATCCTCCAAAACAGTTTTGCTCGAAAGTTTTTGCCAATGATTGTTTAAAATAATTTTATTAAGCCTACTTCTGAGCCATTTTAAAGAAAATCTTGTGCCGACCGCAAAATAAATTTCGGCGATGGTTTTAATATCGAATTTTGTCGCCATAGCAATTTCAGAAATATCAAAAGCCGAGGCAACCGGATCCATCGAAGCGACTCGCTCCGATAATTTTCTATCAACTTTATTAATGCAATATCTTTCGATTTTTCTTGAAAAAGATTCATGCGAAGCCTTTGCCAAAATTGACGGCAATAATCCAAATAATTCATCAGCAATTTTTTGAAATCTTGCAACAACTTCATTAACCGAACCCTTAATTTGATTACGCAAAAGCCATAAAACCGAACGCTCAATCAATTTATTTGCACTTAAAAACATTTGCATTTGAGTATTTAACGGAATTGCGCCGTCAAGATTTTCAACCTCTTGCCAAATTTCACGAATTCTAAATGAATCACAAGTGATAATAAAATTTCTAACAACTTCAATCAAAGAAAAGCCACTGTCTTGACAAATTTGATTGATAAAAGTTATGCCGATTCTATTAACTACAAAATTAGTAATTTGAGTGGCGATAATTTCATTGCGAAGCTGATGATTCAGTATCTCAGCGGTCAATTTTTCTTGCATTAATTTTGGAAAATATGCCAATAATTCGCTTTCAAAATATTTATCTTTTACCAAATCTGATGCTAAAATTTTATTGTAAATATCCATTTTAGAATATGCCAACATCACGCATAATTCGGGGCGCGTTAAGCCTTTTTGTTCAATTTGAAGTTTGTCAATTTCTTTACGACTTGGTAAAAATTCGATGGCACGATTTAATAATCCGCTTTTTTCGAGACTATCCAAAAATTGTGATTGCTCACCAAGAGATGAATATCCGAGGCTTTGCGCGATTGAAATTGCTTGAGTTTGTAGACGATTATCGCTCAATACCAAAGCTGAAACATCGTCGGTCATCGCTTCAAGAATTTTATTTCGCTCTTCAAGATTTATTTTTTTGCTTTTCATTGCCGAAATTAAGGCAATTTTGATATTTACTTCATGGTCAGAGCAATCAACTCCCGCAGAGTTATCCATGGCATCAGTATTAATTCTTCCGCCATTTTTTGCAAATTCAATACGACCTTTTTGTGTAAAACCTAAATTTCCACCCTCGCCTATAACTTTGCAATTCAATTCATTGCCGTTAATTCGCAATAAATCGTTAGCTTTATCGCCAACATCTTGATTGGCTTCATCTTGCGACTTAACATAGGTGCCGATTCCGCCATTCCACAATAAATCAACTGGAGCCTTTAGAATTGCGCGCATCAAATCTGTCGGTGATAATTCATCTTCAGAAATTTTCAAAATTTCTTTAATTTCTGGAGAAATTATAATTGATTTAGCGCTTCTTTCAAAAATACCTCCACCTTGGGAAATCAATGATTTATCATAATCCATCCAAGTTGATCGCGGTAAATTAAACATTCTTTCGCGCTCTTTAAAAGATTTTTGTGAATCTGGGTTTGGATCGAGAAAAATATGAATATGATTAAACGCCGCAACAAGTTTAATATGCTTTGAAAGCAACATACCATTACCGAAAACATCGCCCGCTAAATCACCAATTCCAACACAAGTGAAATCTTGAGTTTGAGTGTCGACATCAAATTCTCTAAAATGACGCATGACTGAAATCCACGCTCCCTTGGCGGTAATTCCCATTTTTTTATGATCGTAACCAACCGAACCACCCGAAGCGAAAGCATCGCCAAGCCAGAAATTATATTCTTGAGAAATTCCGTTGGCGGTATCAGAAAAAGTTGCCGTTCCTTTATCGGCCGCAACTACTAAATAAGGGTCCGAAGCATCGTGCATCACAACATCTTTTGGATGCTCAACTTTACCGTCAATCACATTATCCGTGATATCCAACAAACCGCGTAAAAATGTTTTATAACATGAAATTCCTTCTTGCTGAAGTTCATCGCGCGACATTTTTGAAGTGTCAGATTTAATAACGAAACCACCTTTAGAACCAACTGGAACAATAACCGCATTCTTTGTCATTTGAGCTTTCATTAAGCCCAAAACTTCAGTTCTGAAATCTTCTTGACGATCAGACCAGCGCAATCCACCGCGCGCAACTTTTCCACCTCTTAAGTGAATAGCCTCAACCTTTGGCGAATAAACAAAAATTTCGGCATGCGGAAGTGGCAATGGCAAATTTGGCACTTTTTTACAATCAAATTTGAAAGAAACATAGCCTTTAAATTGATTATGAATGTCAGCTTGATAATAATTTGTGCGAAGAGTTGCATTTATAGCCCCTAAGAAGCGACGAATAATTGCATCATCCGCAACATCTTTTATTTTAGTCAAATCTTCGTTAATTTTTTTAACAATTTCTTCAGCCTTAGAAAGGCGTTGTTCTTGCGTAATTTTTAAATTTGGATCAAACTTTGTTTCGAACAAATCAACCAATGATTTACAAATTTGAGCATTGCGCACGAAGCACTCCGCAACATTACTTTGATTAAGTCTAAAGCCAGTTTGATAAAGATATTTAAAATATCCGCGCAACATAAAAATTTGCTTCCAATCAAGATCGCAAACCACCACAAGCTTATTCAAAGAACCGACTTTAGTGATATTTTTCCAAATTAAATCGATGGCAACTTCAAAATTTGCTTTAATTTTTTCAGTTAATTCTCCACCATTTTTTGAAAGATTTAAATGGAAATAATGAATCCAAGCTTTTTTAATTGAAATATTTTTTAAATCCTCTTCAACTATGACTGCGTAAGTATGCTCTTTGATAACATTAAATCCAAAACTTTCTAAAATTGGCATTATCGAAGAAAGTATAATCTCTTGATGCGGTGAATAAATCTTTAATTCCGCGATTTCCTTTTC
>Ga0208960_1000762_pt1 | contig 17627 bp, 13 predicted proteins | sample GreLakmeON33MSRF_FD_187703 | JGI IMG/M metagenome (GOLD analysis project Ga0208960, IMG submission 187703) | Freshwater lentic microbial communities from great Laurentian Lakes, MI, USA - Great Lakes metaG ON33MSRF (SPAdes) | ecosystem: Environmental > Aquatic > Freshwater > Lake | place: Great...
TGGGTGCATGTCTTGGGTAACACCCTTTTTGAGGCAACCGGGCCGTTGCAACCCGTTTATCCCCCTCGCCCGGGTAACATTCTTTTTGAGTCATATCGCAGACGCAACGCGCAGAAATTCCTGCTGGCTGTCACCGGGGGATTCGCTAGGCTGCAGCACGCTGGATGGACCCAGCGACGCATGAAAGTTCATTTGTCAGCCCTGCTCGCCGGACTGTGCGCCACGGTGCTCGCCGCCACCGCGCAGACCAAACCCAATCGCATCGAGGTGCCATCGCGCACCGGAGTTCCCGCGCGTATCCCAAGCCCGGCCAACCCGAACCCTTTCCTGCTGGCACCAGCCCAACAAGCGCCGCAATTGCCTTCGCAATCGAACCGGGGGCAGCCACGGTCATTCAACTTGGACACTTCGCTTGCCCGGCTCTTCGCCGACATGAAGTCCGTCACGGCGACGGGCGAGTTCGAGTTGAGCGTCACCAACGCGGGCAAGGTCGAGGTCACCACACTGCCGCTGACGTTGCACTTAATCGAGGGGCGCGTCCGCACGGAAATCGATCTCAGCGCCTTGCCGATGCGGATCGACAGCACCGGGCCTTTCGCCTCTTTGCGCAATTCCGGCATCAACCGCGTCACCACGCTGACCATGTCCACCATCAACTTGAGGCTCACCCAGCAGCTCTTCCCAGACGCCAAGGCATATATCACCCACCCGCTTCCCGATGAGGACATTCCAGCGATGATCCGCCTGGATAAAGTTGCACTGGGTAAAGACCCTGCCAACGGCTTGGAGAAATTTCAGGCCACGCTCACCTACACGACTGGAGAGAAGCGCCCAGTCCGACTGTGGCAGACGTCCGCCGCCGTGCCGCAGCTCGCCCAGATACAGTTCGACGTGGGCGACACCCTCATCACCGTCCGGATTCGTGCCGTGGAAAGCATCGCGGAAAACGCCCTCGCGAAAGCCCTCTTTCAGATTCCCACCAACTACTTCAAGTTCACCGATGTGGGGCAGATGCTTCAGTTCCACTCCGCCAATCAGACGCGCACACGGCGCTGATCGCTTCCTGCGAGGCGATTGGAAGTGAGAAGTCTTAATGAACAGGCGCCACGGCGACAAACGCACGGCCGCTTTTAGTATTTCCAAACCCCCGACCTTCCGCTTGAGTCTCGCGCCTCGATTGTCATGGCGACTCCCTTTCAACCTCAGTCTTGCATCGCACGCAGCGTGGCCAGTCTCCCACGCTCCGGGATCCGCGAGTTTTTCGACATCGTCCAAAGCCAGAAGGACGTGATCTCCCTCGGCGTCGGCGAGCCGGACTTCGTCACGCCGTGGCACATCCGCGAGGCGGCGATCTACGCGCTGGAACGCGGCAAGACGACCTACACCTCGAATCTCGGCCTGCTCAAACTGCGCGAGGCTATCGCCGCACATCTCGCCCCGCGCTTCGGTGTCCGCTACGATCCGAAGACGGAAATTCTCATCGCGGTCGGCGTCAGCGAAGCGCTCGACATCGCGCTCCGCGCCCTCATCAATCCCGGCGACGAGGTCATCTACCACGAGCCGTGCTACGTCAGTTATTCGCCGAGCATCGCCATGGCGCACGGCATCCCCGTCGCGGTGAGCTGCAAGGCGGAGGACAACTTCGCTGTCCGCGCCGAGGCGATTGAAAAGGCCATCACGCCTAAGACCAAGGCGCTGATGCTCAACTTCCCGACGAACCCCACCGGCGGCACGATGACGCGCGCGGAACTGGAGCGCATCGCCGCGGTCGTGCAGCGCCACAACCTCGTCGTCCTGACTGATGAGATTTACAGCGAGCTGACCTTTGAGGGCGAACACGTATCCATCGCGTCGCTGCCCGGGATGATCGAGCGCACCATTTTTCTCCACGGCTTCTCGAAGGCCTATGCGATGACTGGCTTCCGCATCGGCTACGCGTGCGGGCCGGCGGAACTCATCGAGGCGATGATGAAGATCCACCAATACTCGATGCTCTGCGCCAGCATCATCAGCCAGGAAGCGGCACTCGAAGCCATCGAGCATGGCGAGGCGGACACGGCAGAGATGCGCGAGCACTACAAACTGCGCCGCAACTTCATCGTGAAGGCATTCAACGATATGGGCCTCCCTTGTCACCTGCCGCGCGGGAGCTTCTATGCCTTTCCGTGCATCCGCAGCACCGGACTCAGCTCGAAGGATTTTGCCTTTCGCCTCCTGCAGGAGGAGAAGGTCGCGTGCGTGCCCGGCGGCGCGTTTGGCCCGAGCGGTGAGGGTTATCTGCGCTGCTGCTTCGCCACGGCGATTGATCAAATCCAAGTCGCGGCCGACCGCATTGCGCGATTCGTCGCGAAGGTAAAGCGTGGGTGAAGTCTGCTTCCGCCCGCAGCCGGCGAGGGCGACTCGGTTAGCGCGAACGAATCCGCTTCCTGACCTTGGCGGCTACGCTATCCAACCGGTTTCTTCCAGATCGGCACGACGCGCTTCAGCTCGTCAATGAGCCACTGGCACGCGGCGAAGGACTCGCCCCGATGCGGCGCGACCACTTCTACCCAGAGCGACGGCTCGCCGACTTTCACGACACCAATGCGGTGAACGAGCCGCACGGACTCCACCGGCCAGCGCCGCTCCAACTCATCGAAGAGCTGATGGAATTGGTGCTCGGCCATCGGGCGGAAGCACTCGTATTCGATGGCAGAGATGGGCTGGCTCGCCTCGCTGCCGCGCACCACACCGCTGAAATACACCGCCGCGCCCATGCCGCCGGTCATGCGCCGGGCGGCGATGAGCGCGGATTCGTCGAGCGGGTCCGGGGAGATGAGGAGAGAGCGGAGCAAGGAAGTAGTTAGTAAATGATGATAAGTGGGTCAGCCGCCTTGCACGGGCGGGAAGAGGCTAACTTCATCGCCGTCCTTCAGCACGTAGTCCCGGCTTTGATACTCCACGCCGACAGCGATGAGGGTGGAGTTCTGCATGGCAATGAGGCTTGGGAATCGGGCTTGGAGGCGTTGGAGCAAATCGCAAATCGTCGCACCGACAGCCAACTCCTCGCTGGCCTCTGCACAGCCGGTGAGGTCTTTGAAGTAGGACCAAAATTGGACTCGGACGGTCATGAGGGGATCGTGCTGCGTGTTGCGTAAACAATTAAGGCCGCGTCGCTCTGTTCACGCATCACGCAACACGGTTCACGCCCGATACATCTCCGGCTTCAGCACGCCGACGAATGGCAGGTTGCGGTAGCGCTCCGCGTAGTCCAGTCCGTAGCCCACGACGAAGAGGTCGGGTATTTCGAAGCCGGCGTAGTCCGCCTGCACGTTCTCCACGCGCCGGGCAGGTTTGTTCAGCAGCACGCAGGTTTTGATCTGACGCGGGCGGAGTTTCTGGAGTTTGGCGATGACGGTGGTGAGCGTCTTGCCGGTGTCGAGGATGTCGTCCACGAGGAGCACATCGCGGTCGCGCACATCGAGCCGGAGTTCCTTGGTAAAGACCAGTTCGCGCGAGACGGTGCCGCTGCCGTAGCTGGACACTCCGATGAAATCCAAACGCAGGGGCATATCCAAACTGCGAATGAGGTCGGCGAGGAACATCACCGTGCCGTTGAGCAGCGAGACGACGACGAGGTCGCGCCCGGCGAAGTCACTCTCGATCTGCTTGGCAAGCTCGCGCACTCGGCGATGTATCTGCGTGCGGCTGATGAGGACACACTCGATTTCCTTGCGCAGGCGTGGCGGTGCGCGGCGGACGAAAGAGAGGGGCGAGGGTTTGGGCACGGCAGTGGGAAGTAGCGGGTTAGGCGATAGCGAAGAGCGGGAGCACCGGCTCCATCTTTCTATTATCCCACCACTAGCCTCTCTCCTTTGAGGCGCACCGTCGAATCGCTGTCAGCGCGCCGCGTGAAGAGCGCAAGGCCGAGGAGGAAGAACGCGATGACAATCGCCGCGGTGGTCACGTAAAGCCCGGTGAGGGACGGCTCGTAGCGGAACTCGATCTCGTGCTTGCCGGCGGGCACCTGCACGCCACGCATGAGGTAGTTGCAGCGCAGCAGCGTGGCGGGTTGGCCATCCACAAGAACGTTCCAGTTCGGTGAGTGCTTGTCGTTGAGGAGCAGGACGGACGGCTCGGACGCAGTGGCTTCGAGGCGGATGCGCTTATAGGAGTAGGCGAGAAACTTCACATCGCCGGCGTTGGTGCCGGGCGCTGTCGGCGGCGGCAGCGGCGCGGAGACGATGACGGACTGGTGCGGGTTGAAGTTGGCGTTGGTGAGGAGGCTCAGGACTTCTGTGTCGTTGGTCGTGGCGAGCCAGCTTGTGAACAATTTCGCGCGAGGCAGCGCTCCGGTGAACTCGATCAGCGCAAACTGCCCGGTGGCGTTGGTGGCGACGGTGAGTTGCTCCAGCGACGTGGGATTGCGGATGCCCGGCTTGGGAACGAGGTCGAAGGGCGTGTGGACGCGAAAGCGGCTCCGGCCCGAGTCGAGCTGTGCAGCAATCGAGGTGATGAAGTTTGGATTATTCACCCCGAAGAAGAAGCGGGTGTTCGTGAGTTCCCAGAGCCGGACGATGTGGTTTCCAGGCCCCATGAGCGCTTCGCGATACGCCTTGTTCTCAGCGGTGGAGCGGGGTTCCTGCGTGATGTCGAGGGTCTGGATGTCGTTGTAGGGAAACAGATGCTGCGTCCACTCCAAGCCGTAGAGCTGCTGGAAGACGGAGAACTCCTTGCCGATTTGGAAGGGCAGGGATTGCACCCGGTTCTCGTGGGGAGTTTGCTTGAGAAACTCGACCACAGGGTTGCCAAGGTATTTCTCCTGATAGTTCCAATAGACAATCCACGGCGCGTTCGCCCGCGCGAGGTCCACCGCGAGCAAGAGGCCCAGCGTCACCCCCGCCCAGCGCGCGCGGTTGCCCGCCCAGTAGCCGCTCAACGCCACCACGACGGCCCCGGCGGAGAGGGCTAGGAAGAGCACGAAGATGCCGACCTCGCCGATGCTGTGCGAGGCGATGCTTTTGGCCATGTCCTCGTTGAAGGCCACGGAGACAAGATGCTTCTCCAGTTCCTTCCGCGCGGAGCTGTAGAGCAGCAGCCCGACGAGACTCCCGGCGACAACCAACCCGGTGACGACCGTCCACGTCCGCTCGAAGCCCCGCACGGCGTCCCACCAATTCTTCACCTGCTCGGCGAGCGGCTGCTGCGCCGTGGCTGTGGCTGTGGCTTTGACAAACTGCCGCGCCAGCGCGTGCAACCCGTAGCCGAAGAGCACGAGCAGCGCGAGGTGGAACGGATGCATGAACTTCACCGGATTGCGGATGGTCGAGGCATAGGGCAGCGAATAGAAGAACTGGTAAAACGGCGCGTGCCTGCCGAAGGCGAGCAGCAGGGAAATCAGCGCGATGGCCGCCCAAAACCAGACCAACCGCCGCTCCACGTCCGTGAACGCTCCCTGCTTGCGGCAGGCCTGCGCGAGCGCCCACGCGGCCAGCAAGCACACCAACACCCCGCCGTATTCGCCCGAGCCGGAATGGCGGTGCATCTGGGGATTCGCGAGCGCGGCTTTGGCTTCCGGGTTGCCCTGGTCGGCAGCGGCCTTGATTGCGGCAAAGTTCGGGTTCTGCCCCACCGTTCCCCAGTAGGCATTACCTTCCGGCACGTGCATGCGATAGCCGAACAGGCCGGGGATCAACACGCGCAGCGTCTCGATCTTCGGCAAGCTCCACATCGTCGCCTCCGCAAAGCGCCGGTCTTTCGATTCCTTGTCCTGCGCCATGCCGACGATGCCCTTGACCTGCGTGCTGATGAGCGTGCCCAACGAGTAAGTGGCGATGAAGCCCGCGCACACCGCCACCAGCGCGACCCGACCGACGCCCCGCGCCAGCAATTGTCCAGTCGTCCCCTGCCCCGCCGCCCACGCCAGATAAATAGCGAAAGCTCCGACCACGAGACTTAAAATCGCCCCCGTGTCGAAGCCCTCCATCACACCGATGCCCGTGGCGAAACCTGCGAGCATCGTGAACAACAGCGTTCGCCGACGCGTCGCCGCCATCAACGCCGCCAGCGCGAGGAACCCCGCCGCCGTCCCCATCACCCACGGAGACAAGCCCCACGCGGCCACGGAGAAGCGGTCCCCGTTCAGCGCCGCTGCGATGCCGCCAACCGTGCAGACCCACGGAGCAAATCCACACTGCCGGAAGAACACCCACGCAGCACAGCCCAGCAGGAACAGCGACAGCGGCGCGAAGACCTTGGCCATCATCACCGGCCCTAGCACTGTCGCCACCAAGTTCGAGGGCGTCGGCGCGGAGGCCACGCTCTCGGCGCCCACCCAGTTCAGATCATTCCAAACTCCAAAAAATCCTCCCGGCAAGCGGCCGCAGGAGGCGCTGTTCACCCCAAGCGGGCCGTCATTGGAGAAGATAATGTATTCTGGCAGAAAACTTTTGGCGAAGAGTAGCGCGAGCACGGCCACCAGCGCGGCGAGCAATGCGAGGAAAGCTGCACGGCCATTGGGCACCGTCGGAGCGGCGGAGGGAGCAATCGGGTTCGCCATGAGAATTGAGACGGTCACTGTGTCCGCTGAGGCGCGACGGTAGCTGAACCGACTTTCGTTCCAAGCGGAAACTCCGCAGCTACCCGCCTAAAGCGTCTTCATCACCCGCGCTGCCGCCTGCACAGTGTGTGCGATGTCCGCCTCGGTGTGCGCGGTGGAGAGAAAGCCGGCCTCGAACTGCGACGGCGCGAAATAGACACCCTCGGCCAGCATTCCGTGGAAGTATTTCTTGAAGCGCTCGCGGTCGGATTTCATCGCATCGGCGAGGTTCCAGACCGGTTCGCCCCTGAAGTAGCCGCAGAACATCGAGCCGCAGCGGTTGAACGTGACGGGGATGCCAGCGGACATCGCGGCCTCTCGCAGACCGGCTTCGAGCGCTGCGCCTTTGGCTTCCAACTGCGCGTAAGCATCTCCCGCCCGCAACTCTTCCAGCGCGGCAATCCCCGCCGCCATTGCCAGCGGGTTCCCACTCAACGTGCCCGCTTGGTAGACCGGCCCCAAGGGCGCGAGGTAATCCATGATGTCACCGCGTCCGCCAAATGCGCCGACAGGCAGGCCCCCGCCGATGATTTTTCCAAAGCAACTCAAGTCCGGCCGGATTCCAAAGCGCTCCTGCGCGCCGCCGGGGGCGAGACGGAAGCCCGTCATCACCTCGTCGAAGATGAGCACGGCCCCCTGCTCTGCCGTGATTTGGCGGAGGAATTCCAGATAGCCCGGACGCGGCAGATACAAACCCCCGTTGCCCGGGACTGGCTCGATGATCACGGCCGCGATTTCACCCCGATTCGCGGCGAAGCTGGCCTTCAGCGCCTCGATGTCATTGAACGGCAACACGAGCGTGTGCTTGGCGGTATCAGCGGGGACGCCCGCGCTGTCGGGGTTGCCGAACGTGAGAGCGCCGGACCCGGCCTTCACCAGCAAGCCGTCCGCGTGGCCGTGGTAGCAGCCGTCGAACTTGATGAACTTGTCGCGCCGCGTGAAGCCGCGCGCCAGCCGAATGGCGCTCATGCACGCCTCTGTGCCGGAGTTGCACATGCGAACCTTGTCCACATTGGGCACGAGCGATTTGATGAGCCGCGCCATCGTGACCTCGAACGGGTTCGGGATGCCGAAGCTCGTGCCGTGGTCGGCCGCGGCTTTCACCGCGGAAATGATCTTCGGATGCGAATGACCGAGAATGGCCGGCCCCCACGTGCCGACATAGTCAATCAACTCGTCGCCATCCACCGTCGTCACCCGCGCCCCCTTGGCGGACTGCACGAAGAACGGCTGGCCGCCCACAGCGCGAAAGGCGCGCACGGGGGAGTTCACGCCGCCGGGGATGTGCTGCAACGACTCGGCAAAAAGCGCCTCGGATTTGGCCCTCGAAATCATGGGAGGAAAATAGCGGGACGCGGCGGAAAAGGACGAGTGCGAACTTCGCCTCGCAGTTCAGCTCGGGAATGCCGACTGACGGAAACGAGTCAGCCCAAGCCGCCATCGTGCAACTCGGAAAGGCGACGGGCGAGCCGGTGTTGCACACCAGCGCCTCGCGCTCCTCCTCCTCGCGCCGGGTGTGGAGGTTAACGCGCGCGAACGTCGGCGTGCGCCCGGCAGCGTCACTTCACAAGTGCCTCCCACGTGTCCAGAACTTGTCACTCACTCGATGACGTGCACTTTTCCGCTGCGCTCCTACAAATTGTTCCGCTAAACTCGAACCATGAGCACCACGATTCGCACATTTGCGCTGCTGGCCGGGCTGATTCTCTCAGTGGCCCAAACCTTTGCTGCGGAGGCTCCGCGCTTGAACATCCTCTTCGTCTTCGCCGATGACTGGGGGCGCTACGCCAGTTGTTACAAGGGCCTCGATGGCCGGCCCACCATCAACGACGTTGTCAAAACGCCAAACGTAGACCGAGTGGCGCGCGAGGGCGTGCTGTTCAAGAACGCCTTCGTCAACGCGCCGAGCTGCACGCCGTGCCGGAGCTCGTTACTGTCAGGCCGCTACTTCTTCCAGACAGGCCGCGCGGCCATCCTGCAAGGCGCGGTGTGGGACGAGAAGATTCCCACCTTCCCGCTACTGTTGCGCGACGCGGGCTATCACATCGGCAAGAGTTTTAAGGTGTGGAGTCCCGGCACACCAGCGGACGCGGGCTTCGGCGGTCAGCAATACGCTTATCAGAAGGCCGGAAACGCCTGTAACAACTTCTCCGAGGAGGTCACGAAGCTGGTCGCGGACGGGCAGACAATCGCCGCTGCGCGGGAGAAAATCCTTGGCCAAGTGCGCGGCAACTTCGACGACTTCCTCGCCGCGCGGAAGCCGGGCCAGCCGTGGCATTATTGGTTCGGCACTACCACGACGCATCGCTCGTGGGTCAAGGGCAGCGGCAAAAAACTCTGGGGCATCGAGCCGGACGCGCTCAAGGGCAAGCTGCCCAAGTCCATGCCCGACGTGCCGGAGATTCGCGAGGACGTGGCGGACTATCTCGGCGAGTGCCAAGCGGTGGATGCCTACGTCGGCGTGCTCTTGAAGAAACTTGAGGAGGCTGGCGAACTCGACAAGACCGTCATCGTCTTGAGCGGCGACCACGGAATGCCCGGCGTGACGAGCGGCAAGTGCAATCTCTACGATCACGGCACCGCCGTGACGCTGGCCATCCGGTTCCCCGGCGCGAAGCCGGGCCGTGTGCTCACCGACCTAGTGCGCGTGCCGGACTTGATGCCGACTTTCCTCGAAATTGGCGGCGTGAAAACGCCGGATAATCTCTACGGCAAGAGCCTCGTGCCGTTGCTCAAGTCGGACCAAGCCGGCCTCGTGGACGCGACTCGCGACTGGTCTGTGTCGGGTCGTGAGCGACACGTCGGCATCGCGCGCGAGGGCAACCTTCCGTATCCGATGCGCTCGCTGCGCACGCCGGACTTCCTCTACATCCGCAACTTCGCGCCCGACCGCTGGCCGATGGGCGCGCCCTATTCCGCCGCCGAGAGCACGCCGGACCTGAAGGACGTCGGGAGCAACACACGCGCCGCTTTCCCCGACATGGACGCAAGCCCGACAAAGACATGGCTCATCGCGCACCGGCACGACGCGCAGTGGAAGTGGCACTTTGACCTCGCCTTCGCCAAGCGCCCCGCCGAAGAACTTTACGACCTTAAGAGCGACCCCGACCAAGTGAAGAACCTCGCTGACGACCCGGCCTTTGCCGTGCAGAAGCGCACGCAATCTGAGCGATTGATGAAGCTCCTCAAGGAGGCGAACGACCCGCGCGTGACCGGCGACGGCAGCACCTTCGACAAGCCGCCGTTCAGTGACCCCGAGCAAGCCGGTGGCAAGGCGGAGAAGTCGAAGAAAAAAGCCACGAAGTGAGGCAGTGAGGAAAACTAAAGAAATGGTCGGGATGGTGAGATTTGAACTCACGACCTTCTGAACCCCATTCAGACGCGCTACCAAGCTACGCTACATCCCGAACCAATCTCCTGCTCGCAAGCGAACAAGCGGGGTGCAGTGTAGGAGGCGACAGTCGGCTTTCAATCTCTAATTCGGCACAAGTGGAAACGCGCTGGAACGCAGGCAACCCGCCTACTTCCCACTCACGTCGAGACACAGCAAGTCACCCGGCACGTTCCGGACGAAGATGCGGCTATTGGCCAGCACGGGGACGGTCCAGCATTTCTTGCCGACGACCTGCGCGCGGGCGAGGATTTCAAATCCCTTGGGCGACGCGGCGACCACGAGCAACTCACCCGTCTCGCTCAACACAATCAGCTTCCCATCCGCCGCCATGAGCGAGCCGACGCCGAGGCCTTTCTGAGCCCACTTCGTCGCGCCGGTCTGCCAGTCGAGGCAGTGCAACTCGCCGCTCGCCGGCTTCCCAGCTTGGCCGTGGAAGGTGTAGAGGTGACCGCCGAGCACGACGCCCGCGTTGAACTGCGTCCAGCTCTCCGTCTTCCAGCCGGCGACCGGCGAGCCATCGCGCAGGTTCAGCTTCACCGCCAGCGCGTTCTCGCCGGAGATCAACGCGACTCCGTCCTGCACCAGCGGTGCGCCCGCGTTTGTGTCGTAGGCGGACGTGAACTTCTTGGCCCAGCGGAGCTTGCCAGTCGCCACTTCCACCGCTGCGGACTCGCGATGTGTGAGCAGCACGACGCATCGCGTGCCGTCGAGGTCGAAAGGGATCGCCGTCGCGTAGGCGGCGGAACTTTTGCCGTTTTGCCAGGCGACCTTGCCCGTGGCCTTGTCGAGCGCGGTGCCGTGGCTGCCGACATTCAGGATGACCAACTTGCCCTCGACAAGCGGTGAACCAGCGAAGCCCCACTCGGGCACATCCACGCCCAGTTCGGTCACGAGCTGCTTCTGGTAAACCACTTTTCCCGTCGCCAAATCGAGGCAGAAGAAATCGCCCTGGCGGCTCAAGTGAAAGACTCGGTCGCCGTCAATCGTCGGCGTGCCCGTGGTGCCGCCCTCGAAATATTTGTTCCCCAGCGGCGCTGCGTAGCTGTGCTTCCAGAGTTCCTTGCCCGTCGCAGCATCGAGACACGCGACGGTATCCTGTCCCTTCGCGCCACCATCGTGGCCAGTGGCGATGAGCTTGCCGCCACTCACGACGACGGTGGAGAAGCCGACGCCCAGCTTCGCGCGCCACGCGACCTTCGGCCCCTCGGCGGCCCAGGTGGACGACCAACCAGTCTCACGGGAAATCCCGTTGAGGTCGGGGCCGCGAAACATCGGCCAGTCGGCTGCGTGGGCAGTGACGAACGCGACGGTGAAGAGGGCAAGGCAGGAAGCGGCACGCATGAGGGCGAGCTTGCCGGTGAGCGATTCGGAGTCAAGGACGCCTATGAAATGCGCCGGCAGAGCTCAGCAGCGACGGCGCGCTCCAAAAGCTGGCGCGTCAGACGCCTGCCACCACTTGCCGCGCAATTTCCTCGCCGATGGCCAGCGAAGCGGTGGCCGCCGGGCTGGGCGCGTTGAGGACGTGCAGGGCCTTCGGGCGCGCGACGAGGCAGAAGTCCTGCACCAACGTGCCGTCAGGGGACATGGCTTGCGCACGCACGCCCGCGCCGCCGGGCGCGAGGTCGCTCTCGCGGATCTCGGGGACGAGCCGCTGGAGTGATTCGCAAAAGAGCCGCTTGCTGAAGCTGCGTTTAATTTCCTCCCAGCTCATGCGCTTGTGCTGGCCGAGGAAGTTCCACAGGCCCTTGAACGTCACTGCATCCCACAGGTCTGCGACGCAGATGTCCGCCTTCGTGTAACCCTCGCGCGCAAACGCCAGCACGGCGTTCGGCCCGGCCTCGATGCCGCCGTGAATCATCCGCGTGTAATGCACGCCGAGGAACGGAAACGCCGGATCCGGCACGGGGTAAATCAGGTGCCGCACGAGCGACTCGCGCTCTTTCCGAAGTTGGTAGTATTCGCCCCGGAACGGGACGATGCGCACGTCGCGTCGCTCTCCCGCCAACTCGCTCACCCGGTCGCTGTGCAGCCCCGCGCAGTTCACGATGAACGTGCCCTCGAACGCACCTGCCGTGGTCTCGGCGACCCAGCCCGAGGCGTTCTCGCGCAAGGCCGTGACGCGCGCGGAGGTCACCACACGGTTCCCGGCTTTCGTGATGAGCTCGAGCATCGTCGCGCAGACCTTCGCGTAGTCCACGATGCCTTCCTGCGGCACATGCAACGCCGCGACGCCCCCGACGTGCGGCTCAATTTCTCGCATCTGCTCACGGTTGAGCCAGCGCAGACCGGCGAGACCGTTCTGCGTGCCACGCGCGTGCAAATCTTTCAGTCGTGCAACCTCGGTCTCATCCACAGCCACGACTAGCTTGCCGCAAACGTCGTGCGGGACGCCGTGGTCGCGGCAGAACTGCGTCATCTCCGCGACGCCGCTGACAGCGAGGCGGGCCTTGAGCGAACCGGGTTTGTAGTAAAGGCCGCAGTGGAGCACGCCACTGTTGTGCGTGCTTTGGTGACGGCCCACACCGGCCTCCTTCTCAAGCACTGTGATACGCGCGCCGGGCAAGCGACGCCCGAGCTTGATAGCCGTCGCCATGCCCACGATGCCGCCGCCGATGATGAGGAAGTGTTGGTCAGCCACAACGAAGTCGAAGAGTGCGAACGCGGATGAACGCTGGCAAGTCCCCGCCGAGCAGGCATCACCGCACGGTGCCCGCGACGCATGCCTCGTTCTTGTTGGCGCAAAGGCGTGCCAGAAAAAAATCCTCGCACAGCCCAGGTAAAGCGTGCTTCAGCGGCTCGAGTTGCGCGTAGTCGGCGTGCCCTTTGAACTTGATGGTCACCACGAACCGCCGGCAACGCCGCTGCCGCACCCAGTCGAGCACCAACTCCACGCTCCGCTCCGGCGCGGCGATGACGTCGCACAGCAGCCAGTCCACGGGCGCATCCGGCGTGAACTTGAACGCGTCGCCTTGGTGGAAGGTCAGGTGCGGGTTCGCCATCAAGTCCGCGCGCAGCGGCGAGCGGTCCACGGCGGTGACGCGCGCACCTCGGTTCAGCGCGACGTAGCTCCAGCTCCCCGGACACGCGCCGAGGTCCACGCAGGTCTCGCCCGCCGCGATGCGCAGGCCCAGCCGTTGCTCCGCCTCGACAAGCTTGGTGAACGCCCGGCTGGGCGCGGCCTTGTCGCTCGCCACGGGCAGTTCGCCCTTCGCGAATGGCGAGACGCAGCGGCGCAGTTGCCATGGCAGCGGAGCGAGCGCGACGGAGAGCAAGCCCTTGTCGGGAGCCGTCAGCAGCAGTTGCACGAGCGTCGTGTGCCCGGTGAACGGAGTTTCGTCGGTCTCCAGCGCGCGCAGCAGATGCCGACGCTTCTTGCGCAACAGCTCTTGGAACGCGTCGCGAATGAACTGCACGCGGTTCTCGCCCGCGCCGTTTGCCGCACCGCGCTCTGACTCCCGCTCCTTTCCCCGGAGAAGGGGAGAGGGGTTACGTGGGATAGCGTTCCCGGCCTCGTAGTGCGGCGCGACGTGCAACCGCCACGGCTGACCCTCCGGCACGCGTGCGCCGACGGCCTCGAAAAGCCGCTCACTCCACTCGCGGATGGAGACTGCGTTCAGCGCCTCGGACAGCGGTAGCAACTGTCGCGCGAACGCCATCGTGGGCATGGCAGAGGGCTGAAGCACGGCGTCCGTCCTCACCAAACCCGCCCCGAGCGTCTGGTGACCCGCGTCAGGAAAAGCCCGACGCAGTTCATCCAAGAGGAACGGTTCGTCGCCCGGCTCAGTGAGAAAGAGGTTCAAAGTGAGCGAGATAGTTTCGCGGCGAGGCGCACGGCCGCAAAGAGGTTCTCCGCGCTGGCCTTACCCTGCCACGCAATGTCGAAGGCGGTGCCGTGGTCCACGCTGGTGCGGACGACGGGCAGGCCGAGCGTGGTGTTGACGGCACTGTCGAAGGCGAGGGCCTTGAGCGGGATGAGCGCTTGGTCGTGATACATGCAGATGAAGGCGTCCGTTTCGCGCCGACGCGCGGGCAGGAACGCGGTGTCCGGCGAGAGCGGGCCGGTGATGGTCAAACCATTTGCGCGGGCGGCGGCAACTGCCGGCGCGATGATATGCTCTTCCTCGCCGCGACCAAACAGACCGTGCTCGCCCGCGTGTGGGTTCAGGCCCAGGACGGCGAGGCGAGGCTCGCGCCCGCGCTGGCGGCGCACGGCGGCGGCGGTGAGTTCAATCACGTCAAGGATGCGCCGGGTGGTGAGCGCGGCGGAAACTTCGTGATAGCCCACGTGGACGGTGACAAGGCTGCACGTCAGCTCGTCCGAGAAGAACGTCATGCAACTGCGCTCAGCCCGCATCCGCTCAGCGAAAATCTCCGTGTGCCCGGGATACTTGTGGCCCGCCGCGTGGAGCGCCTCCTTGTTCAACGGAGCGGTGGTGATCGCGTCCACCTCGCCCGCCAACCCCGCTGCGATGCTGGCGATGACGTAGCGAAAGGCCGCGTCGCCGCAGCGCGCGTCCACCTGACCGGGCGTCACGGCGGCGGCGTCCACGCATTGCAAGTCTAGCACGCTGGGCACGCGGGTTTCCCGAGCGCGCTGCGGCCAGTCAGCTTTCGCAATGACCGGCGCGTTGAAGGGCTGCCCGAGTTTCTCCGCCACGCGCCGCAGCACGCCCGCATCGCCGAACACGACGGGCACGCACGCGCGCGCGAGGTCGGCGTTCGCCAGCAGGCGCAGGCAAATCTCGGGGCCAACCCCGGCGGGGTCACCCATGGTGACGGCGATGCGTGGGAGAGGCGTTGTCATCGGATGCGGCTAGGATCTGCGCACCTCACTCGCGGACTTCCACGATGCAATCAAACAGCTCGCCCAGCCGCTTCCCGCCGCGCGTGATGTCGAAGGCCACGTGACGGATGCCGGGCGGGGCGTCGGGCGCGGCGGTGAGACGGAGCGTGAACTGCGTGCGGCCTTGCGCGGGGACAGTGCCGGTCCAGCGGCCCGACGTGGCCGACAAGCCCGGCGGCGCGTGCGGCAGGATGTCGAACACCAGCGGCTTCGCCTCGAAGTTGCGCACGTTCACCGTCACCTCGACCGCCTCGCCGCGCTTCACCGCCACGCGATACGGCTCCGCGCGCACCCAGAACGGGTCGAACCACCAGCGGTATTCCGGCTCGGAACTCAGCGACTTGAAGGCGTCGCGCATCTCGTAGCTCCACTTGCGGTAGCGCTCGATGAACGCCGCCGGTTGGTCCATCACGAAGGAGTGGCCGCCGAGCAGAATGTCCGGCTTGAGCTTCGTGAGATACTCCGCGGCCACGATGTAGCCCTCTTCCAAAATCCCGCTGGTGCGCGAGCTCATCGCCTCGTGTCCGCTTTGCTTCGGGTCGGCGGGGTTGCCGAAAATGTTGTCGCCGGTGAACGCGACCTTGCGCCCGTCAATCATCCCCGTCAGGCACAGCCCGAACTCGGTCTGGCCCGGCATCCAATCAATCGTGAAGCGAAAACCCTCCCAGTCGAACGTCTCGCCGGACTTGAAGAGGCGATCGAACTTGATGCGGTCCACGCCGATGCCGTAGGACTGAATCGGCGCGGCGTAGTCGAACGCCTCGGGCCGTTCGCACACGTCCTTCATCCGGTCCAGCGCCCAGAACTGCGTGCCCCAGTTCTTCTTCAAGTGCGGGGCTTGGAGGAAGTGGTCACCGTGCATGTGCGTCAGCACCATCGCGTCAATCGCCTTCAGCCCGAGCTTCTGGCGCATCCCTTCCAGCGCGGTGTCGAGGATGTTGGTTTGAATCAACCCGCAATCCACCACCAGCGCCCGTCCGCTGTCGGCGAGAATCATGTAGAAGTTCGGCGCGAAGCTCGGCCCGCGGAACTTGAACACATGCGGCGAGACCTGCCAGACGTTGGGAACCACCGTCGGCTGCGAGGTCTTGTCTTGCGCGGCGGCGGCGAACGACATCACCGGGTAGCCGCGCACCAGCAGTCGTTCGAGGTTGAAGAGCTTCTGCTGGAATTCCTCGATTTGCTGCTTCGCGTTCGCGATGGCCGGCCCGTGCGACGGCAGCATCCACGCGGGATTGTAGGCGGCGATTTGCCCGGTCCCGTTGGCGATGGCCCACACGCCGGCGGCGAAGCCATAATCCCAGTCGGTGTCGAACCACGTGTGCATCTTCGCGCCGTCCATCATCACGTCGCCGGTGAACGCGAGCCAGCGTCCGCCCTCGTTGAGGAAGTAGGACATGCCGCCGGGGCTGTTGCCGCGCGTGTCCACGCAGCGGAACTCGCGCCCGCGCCAGGTGAACGTGTCCATCCGCTGGAAGGTCTGGTCGAGCTTGATAGGCTCGACGGCTGGCCGGACGAAACTGGAGCCGTGGACCGTGAACGGGTCGCCGAGGCGCACAATCATTTTGCGGTAGCTCGCTGGGTTCTCGAACAACGCGCGCTCGGCCTCGGGCGCGGCGAGCTTCACGTTGCGGCCCTTGAGCTTGGGCGCGCCCTGGCACTGCTCGCGGTGATGGTGCGTGAAGAGAATCCACTCCACGCGCTTCACGCCAATCTCCTCCAGATGGTCCAGCACGCTGCCGTCACCGAGGTCAATGAGCAGCGCCGTATCGCCGTCGCGGAGGATGTGGACGTTGCAGGTGTCGGTCCAGGTGAAGAGGTTCGGGTGGCGCGCGGGGTCCGGCTGTTTGAAGCCGCTGGGCGCGGCGGCCAGCGGCAAGGTGAGCGCGAGCAACAGCGTCGCGACGAGGGCGAGGCCCGTTGGTTTCGGAGGCAGTGTGTTCATTTGGTTTGGAATCTAGAGCTGGCGACAATCTCGTGGAGGAGCGCGCGGAAGCCATACTTCTGCGCCTTCGCCCGCCTGACGATTTCGCTCATGACGGCATCATGGCTGAACCTCAGGCCGGGGCCGGTGGCGTAGGTGAGGAGCTTCTCGGCGAGCAGCAGTGCCATCACGGTGGACACGCCGAGCAGGGTCCATAGGCAGAACAGAGAGGATTGGCTCGGCATGATGCGCATCGCTTCGACGGAGTGTGCCGCGCGCGCTTCAGTTTGTCAGCCCCGGCGAACCGCCCAAACCGGCCTTGGGATCTCACTCCCACGCCGTGGGAACCTGCTCCTTCGCCGTGGGAGCCCGATCCCACGCCGTGGGATGACGATCCCCTGCCGTGGGAGCCCGATCCCACGCCGTGGGATCGCGATTCCCTGCCGTGGGATGACGATCCCACGCCGTGGGATCGCGATCCCACGACGCAGGATGACGATCCCAAGGCCGTTTTGAGCCTTTTCAGGGTTTTTGGCCTCCAGAAAGGGTTGCCAGTGATATCTATGAGCAACGCCCGGTTGGCATGGCCATGATTCATGCGCCCCGCTGGGGCGCCGGGCGCTCGGGGCCAGCACCGGTGGGTGCGCCCCGCCGACGGAGCTTCCCACCGGCTACCTTCAGGCGCGCCTCCAGCGCGGGAACTGGGAGGCTTCCATTCCAGCGAAAACAGCGAAGAACTGAGATAAACATCACATCTACCCAATCTCCAAGCGACACGCTGGGTCAGTGCTGCGACTGCGACTCACTCGGGCAACTGCAACGCCACGGTGTGCAAACCTCCCGCGGCAATCGCCACCACCCCACTCAAGCCTGCGGGCACTCTGGTTTG
>Ga0208960_1000766_pt1 | contig 17592 bp, 13 predicted proteins | sample GreLakmeON33MSRF_FD_187703 | JGI IMG/M metagenome (GOLD analysis project Ga0208960, IMG submission 187703) | Freshwater lentic microbial communities from great Laurentian Lakes, MI, USA - Great Lakes metaG ON33MSRF (SPAdes) | ecosystem: Environmental > Aquatic > Freshwater > Lake | place: Great...
GCGAACTGCTTTATAATATTTGACCGGGTGCCGGTAGGTGTCTGGCCGGAGACGTGAAAGGTAGATAGTTCACCGAAAGAAGGGAATTCTTCGGTGAAGCTGTCGTTATACTCCCTGAACTGCTCCGCTCTCTTGATGCTGCCGTGGAAAGAAACGGCATGCTTGATGGGGTATTCCTGCATGGCCTTCCGTAGCGCAACCATGGCGGCTAGCATGTCAGCCTCCATGTCCTCGTCCCATTTGCCACTGTCCGGGCGAACGAAGAGGTTCTTCTGAATCAGCTCCTTTACCTCCTGGCGGCTGACTCCGATCGTGATGACGTTGTAGTCGCAGAGAATCGGTCGTTCACCCTCTACAACCTCCATTGCCTTCTTGAATGTGAGAAGATGGAACGTTTCCCCGTATACCTCCGGGTCATCCATGCTCAGGATTTTATCGCTACTTCCGCTGAACCGCCGCTCGGTGGCGGTCATGAAGAGACGCCTATTTATCTTAATGTTGTTATCCAGTATGAGATGGGAGAAGAGCCGATCTTTGGCTCCAGCCGTCTTATGGGCTTCATCCATGATGCCTAGGTCGAAGGTAAACGCTGCATCCCGAGCAGCTTTGGCTAAAGCCTGTCCGCTTTGGTAAGTGGTGAAGACAATGGTTAGAGAGTTGTGTTTGCGCTTAAGCCATTCTGCGATTTCTTTTGAGTTGGTTAAGCAGGGAACGCCCAAGTCCTGCTTAAGGACAACGGCGTCATCCTGCTCCACCTTCCCCGCCGATTCGTCGCTACACACGCAGATCCATTCAACATCCTGCTTTCGAGCCATAGATTCATACATCCACGCCTTAAGGGTCTGCTTGATCAAAGAGAGACTGGGGACAGCGATAACGATTTTTTGCGCTTTGAGCTTTTGGGCAATAAAGTACGAAGTGAGACTTTTGCCTGTACCACAAGGCATAATGAGTTTGCCCCGCTTGTGCTTCTTTTTAACGAAGTATGTGACGGCATCTGCGATAGCTTTGTTTTGGTGGGGACGAGGGAGTCGAGCCTTAAGGACTTCCCGCTTGTGATATAATTGCTGTTGGAGGCGTTTGAAAAACTCCTCATTGAGTCCCTGCCATACATCCAGTGCTGCAAAGCCGATTCTGTCCTGGTGTTTTAGAACATTGGTAATCCGCTCAGTAGTTGAGGCAATGAGGCCGTAAGAAAAGCCACGGCACACACCAAAGGCTAGTCCCGTAAAAGTGGAAATCTCCCGCCATGTGATTGATTGATCGGATTCCTCACGATACTTGGACTGGATAGCCCAGTATTCGCCTTCATTGGTCTCGGCGAGCAAATCGATCCCCTGGTCGTTTGAGGGGAGTTTAAGCCTTTTAGCCAGGGCTGTAGGGACTTCTCCAAGAAGCCAGACGGACTTCAGCTTGCTGGCGTATTCTGGTTCGAGGAGGAGATAATGCTTGGTCAGCTCCTCAAAAAGGTTGCCCTTTTGTTTCTTGGTTAAAGGCCTCCACCGCCTTTGAAGATCGGCCCAGGAACGGCAACCCTTCAGTGTCTGAGCAAGGTTCGTGGCCACAGCAAAGTTTTATACGATGTCATAGGACAAATACAGGGCTACCGTGCGCGCGCTGAAAAAAGGGAATCGAACTCAAAGCTCGAAACTTTTTGGGGGACTTTGTTGTAACTTTTCGTTGTAACTCGAGTGAATTCCCCTGATTTTTCTTCTGCAAGTTGCTGGCTTGTAAATATTTGGTGCGGCTGGAGGGAATCGAACCCTCGTAGAGTAAGTTTTGTAAACCACTGATTTACAGGCCTTTTTTTCTCGATTTACGCTTTTTTTAAAAAGGCTGGTTGTAATGATGTTGTAACTTTTTTTATTTGAACTGCAAAATCATAGCAGTTTTTATGGAGTTTGATTCTCTGGAAATGACCTTGATCCACCTCCATTCAAGACTAGGATATTATCTGTGAAAATGTTTTCTCATCTCTGCCTTGGATTGGCTCTGATTGGTTTTACATTTACAACCATGGCTGAAAGCCATGGTTTGATTGATTGTTCCCATCATCACGCTGATGCCTCGAGTCACGAGAAGCCTCAAAAACAAGATTTTCCCACCAAACATCTAGACTGCAGCTGTTTTTCGGCCTCCGCGATCCTGACTCAAACTCACGTGCCTTTTCCCGGTTCCTTCCGATCGGACGAAGCTCTTGCTTGGAAAGAAAAATTCTGGCCACAAATTGTTTTTTCTCCTGACCTCCAACCTCCCCGCCTGAGTTAAGAATCCTAAGCTACTCCGTAGCTTAGCTGGGTAGTTCATTCCGGTTGTCACCGGAATTTCGATGATCATCAACCCTTCCGGCATAAAAACCGGAATCTAATCAGGTTCCAGGCAATGAAGATTTTTCTCAGGACAGTCAAATTGTTGGATTTGGACTGGATATTTTCCAATCCAACGAGGCTTATTTGTCTCGTGGTCCTGTTTCAGATGCGGGCCTCGGCTACCCCAGAGATTTCTGCACCCGCCTCCTACCCACTGCCAATCGAGGAATTGGTAACGGAAGCACTTAACAACAATCTGGAACTTCGCTCTTACGAGGCTGAGCTGGGAGTGGCCCGCGGGGAACGTCGACAAGCAGGAATGTGGAAAAATCCTGAGTTCGAAGGGAATTACGCCTATCGAAGAGTCTCGGATGCGCAGGAACTCCTTACCGGTGAAGGCGTCAGCCGAGGCCTTGCGATTGTCCAGACTTTTGAATTTCCTGGCAAAGGATCGCTACGAAAGGCAATCGCTAACCAGAACATCCGGTTGGCTGAGTTGGGCGTGCAACAGTTCCGTCAAGCCCTCGCCGGACAAGTTCGCAGTCTGGGCATTCAGTGGATTTTGGTTCGGGAGAATGCTAATGCCACCGCCGAATTGAGCGAGCGCAGCCAAGCTCTCCTGCAGCTACTGGAGGCACGCCCCATCGCCGGCCCCACCAAACTCCTGGAATTCCGGGCCATCCAAGGAAGTCTGACCGATTTACACTTCACCGCTCGGGAACTGAAACAAAAGCAGGAAGAAATCAGAATACAACTGAACAGTCTCTTAGGGCGCCCCGACAAAGAGGAAATCCGGCTTGATCAGGGTGTAGGAACTCCTGCTTTTCCGGTGGGAGACATACCCAATATGCTCCGATCTGGGGAGGAAAACAACCTACAGCTCCGAATCCGTCATCTGGAGCTGGAGCGTGCCGCCAAGGCAGTGAGTGCCTCTGAGTTGGAAATGGCTCCGGATTTCAAGGTGGGGCCGTACTTTAGCCAAGAAACTGCAGGTGAGGATGCCCTCAATATGGGCATGGTCTTGGCGATGTCTTTACCTCTTTGGAACTGGAACCAAGGAGGAATCGACACAGCCAAAGCTCGCCAAGAAAAAGCCTACTGGCTTAAGCAGGATGCCGCCCGTCAGGTTCGCATGGTAATTTACCAAAGAATTCGAGCCTATACCTTGGCTCTTGAACATCTACAGGCCACGCCAGCACGGGACATCAATATGTTGTCCCAATCTGCAGGCTTGGCGGATCGTCAGTACCGTACCGGGGCAGTGGGAATCCAACTTCTTCTTGAAATGCAGCGCCAATTTCTTGCTGCTCTTCGGACTCGAAACCAGAGCCTGTTGGAAGCCTGGCAAAGTTGGCTGGACCTCGATCTTCTAACTGCGGGCGGATGCTTGCCCACACGGCAAGCTCAGAGCGTAAGCACAGCGGGGACAAATCCATGACGAATTGGAGATCTATCCTATTTTATCGATGCTTCGTGCCTGGATTCGCTTTGCTCATGGCTTCCTGCAGCCCCTCGTCCCAGAATCAGGAAAAGGAAAAACTAGATTCGAATACTTCTGCGAAAGAAGTGACCGAAGCCAAAGCTGAAACTCCGGTTGATCCCCATGAGCACGAAGCAGACAAAGAAGATCATTGTGATGGCAAGGAAGAATCTCTCACCCTAACGCCTGAAGAAACACTTGCCCTGGCCCCGGAATCAAATCCAGTTGTAAAACACGAGTTCGTGCAAACAGCTTCTTTTTCTGGGCAGATTTATCGTGGCGCCGGAGAGGCAAGCCTGCGACATGGTCGAGAAAGACAAGGTTCTGCCTACGCCAGTTGCCTATTACCTGCAGAGGCAGCTGAATCAGTCGCAAATAATGTCGAAGCACAGTTTTACCGACCTCCCCCATCCACAGATCAATTCACAGGATCCCTTCTCAGAAAAGAGGATGAGGAGTCCGGATGGCGAGCCGGCCAACGAGAACTTCTTTGGGAAATTAAGGATCCAGCGCTTTCCCTTCAGGTGGGGGACATTGTCACAGGTTCTGTCACTCTCAATGGTCAGCCCCGCATGGCACTAGCAGTCCCCAACGATGCTGTCCTAACCACAGCTACGGGTCCGGTGGTTTATTTGCATCAGGAAAATTACTGGTTGCGAAGAATAGTTAAAATTGGTGCTCAGGATCGAGGTTGGACCGAGATTTTGGAAGGCCTTCAGGAAGCTGATGAGGTTGCGATTCGCTCCGTGGATGCTCTCTATTTGCTTGAGAGGAAAAAAGAAGGTGGTGGAGGCCACTGCCACTAAATGAAATCCCTTTTATCTTTCTGCGTGGATCACGCCCGCGGCGTGATTCTGGTATTAGTGGCTACAGTTCTCGTAGGTCTCTACTCCTTTACCCGACTGCCCGTTGATGCCGTGCCAGATATTTCCCCTGTTCAGGTTCAGGTCAACACCCTGGTAAAGGGATTGGCGCCGGAGGAAGTAGAAAAACAAGTAACCTTCCCCCTCGAGACTGAATTAGCCGGAGTTCCTGGCATGGAGGAGATTCGCTCACTCTCAAAGTTTGGTCTTTCCCAGATCACCTTAATTTTTCGGGATGGCACCGATTTATTCCGAGCCAGACAAATGATTTCGGAAAAGATCCAAGCTGCCACACCCTCCCTGCCATCCGATGTGGCTCCGCGCTTGGCCCCAATGGTAACGGGACTTGGAGAAATTATTTTTTATACTGTCGACTTTAAAGCAGGTGCCCAGAGCCCGGATATACCCAACGACCGATCGGAACAGCTCATGGAACTAAAGCGCATCCACGATCTTTTGATCAAGCCGAGGCTCCGCTCCGTTCCGGGGGTTGCAGAAATCAACACGATAGGCGGAAAAGAAAGGCAATTGCTTGTCCTAGCTTCACCAGAAAAGCTAGCTGGAGCAGGCCTTTCTTTTCGAGAAATCCGTGACGTGGTAGCCGAAAACACGGAAAATGCAGGCGGAGGGATTCTCTCTTTGGGCGGCGAGCAGGTTAATGTCCGTGCCAACACTCGGGTAAACCAGCCTGAAGAGGTTGCCACTCTTGCAGTGAAGACAGGACCAGGAGTCACTGCCTTACGGCTATCCGAAGTGGCAGAGGTGCAGACGGGTTCATCTGTCCGCGTTGGGGCTGCAACATGGAACGGCCGGGAGGCCCTCCTTGGAACCGTCATGATGCTTGCTGGCGAGAATCCCAGGGTCGTTGCTCGAAACGTCGAGGCCCAAATCTTGGAAATCTCCCCCTCCCTACCGCCTGGCGTGGAAATTCGCATACTATCTAACCGCGCTGATTTGGTGGACCGCACGATTGCTACAGTCCGCAATAATCTCACCGAAGGCGCCGTCATTGTTGTTGTAGTTCTACTCCTTCTATTGGGAAATTTACGAGCTGCTCTGATTGTTTCCCTGTCGATCCCCCTTTCCTTCCTTCTGGCCGTGACAGGAATGGTTCCGAGTCGCATTTCAGGCAACCTAATGAGCCTAGGCGCGGTTGATTTTGGACTGATCGTGGATGCATCTGTGGTGATGGTGGAGAATATTGTTCGCCGTCTTCGCGAAAATCAGAAAAAGAAGGGGCATCCCTTGGCCGAAACAGAGAAGAACCAGGTGATTCTTAGCGCCGCCCAGGAGGTGGCTTCCCCCATGTGCTTTGGAGTCATGATTGTAACGATTGTTTATGTACCGATTCTCGCATTAGGCGGCATCGAAGGGAAAATGTTCCATCCAATGGCCCTGACGGTGATGCTCGCCTTATTAGGCTCCCTTTTAGTTGGCTTACTAGGAATGCCGGCACTTTGTCGTTTCGCGCTAAAAGATTTTTCCCACGACCACAATCCCCATTGGCTCCGCTCGATCCAGAATGCTCATCGACGTTTGTACGAGCAGGCCATGAAAAAGCGCCGGATGTTTGTAGGATGGACAGCGGGAGTGTTTCTTTTTTCCATGGGGATCCTAGTGTGGATGGATAAAGAGTTTCTGCCTCGGCTTGATGAGGGCGCCATCACCGCACATATGATCCGGGCTGCTGGAGTTTCTCTGGATCAGGCCTTAACCATGCAGCAGAAGTCTGAAAAAGTGATTCTCAAAAACATCCCGGAGGTCGCCCAGATTTACTCCAAAATTGGGACCGACGAGGCAGCCACAGATCCTATGGGGGTCAATATCGCTGATTCTTTCTTGATCCTTAAGCCTCGCTCCAAATGGAAGGGCCACAACAACCAGAACGACCTAACCCAGCGCATATCCGAACTTCTGCAAAAAACGATTCCGGGACAGTCCTACATTTTTTCCCAACCGATTGAGATGCGTTTTAACGAGATCCTTGAGGGAACTCGGGCCGACATAGCCGTAAAGATTTTTGGAGACGACTTCTCTGAGTTGGAGAGAATTGGCAACGAAATTAGAGAGTTTTTAGAAAAGATCCCCGGCACGGCGGAAGTCGAGTTCGACACCTTGGGAAAGGCTCCCGTCTTGGAAATTAAGCCGGACCGGCAGGCCTTGTTGGCCTATGACGTGCATGCTCGGGAAATTAATGATGTGATCGCCACTGCCCTGGCTGGAAGCGATGTCGGCACAGTGATTCGGGGCAATCAACGAATTCCCGTGGTGGTCCGTCTGCCTGAACATATTCGGAATGACCTGACTCAGATCCGCCGCCTACCTGTTCCCACGGAAGACGGCGGGACTGTCCCCCTCGAAAAAATCGCAACTTTTAAAGTAAGTGATCAAGTGAACGCGATTTCGCGGGAGACCGGACAGAGGCGAGTTGCACTCATGGTCAGTCTTAAGGGAGGAAGTGCCAGCGATTGGATTAGCACGGCGCAGACGAAACTCTCCAAAATTGACCTCCCGAAGGGATATAGAGTCGAGATGGGTGGTCAATTTAAACACTACCAAGAAGCAACTCAGCGCCTTCGAGTTGTGGTCCCGATGACTTTAATTCTCATCCTCATGCTTCTTTTTGCAGCTCTCAAGAGCTTGCGCCATGCTCTGTTGGTGCTGCTCTGCGTTCCCACAGCGGTGACTGGGGGAGTTTTGGCTTTGGCCCTTAGGGGAATGCCTCTGACGATCTCCGCTGTAGTAGGATTTTTAGCCCTTTCGGGAATCGCTGTCCTTAACGGGGTGATGTTGATCACCTATATACAGCAACTTCGTCGGCAGGGGGTTCCATTAGAACAGGCTGTCCGGGAGGGAACTTTCACTCGGCTTCAGCCAAAAATCATGACTGCGTCCGTGGCCGCTGCGGGTTTTATTCCGATGGCAATTTCAACAGGGGCGGGGGCTGAGGTTCAGCGTCCTCTAGCGACTGTCGTGGTTGGAGGAATTATTACATCCACATTTTTAACTTTAGTACTGTTGCCGGTTTTGTTCCTTTGGATCGAGAACTCAACGAGAGCTAAAACCACCCGCTGATCATCTGTCGGGAATCGAACCTTTGGATCGATTATTTTTTCGGACTTTGTTGTAACTTTTCGTTGTAACTCGAGTGAATTCCCCGGATTTTTCTTCTGCAAGTTGCTGGCTTTTAAATATTTGGTGCGGCTGGAGGGAATCGAACCCTCGTGTCTAGCTTGGAAGGCTAGCGTTCTACCATTGAACTACAGCCGCAAACCATCTGCGCCGTAGAGGATTTGAACCTCTAACCTCCTGATTCGTAGTCAGGTGCTCTATCCAGTTGAGCTAACAGCGCTTGAAATGCAATCCTACCTCAAGGCGTCTTCTCGGGCAATCCTGAGGAACCCCCCTCTAAACTGCCCCGCAACTCCTTCACCCACTCCTCCAACTTCGGATGATACGGACACGTTCGCAAAATCTCCATCTTCTGCGCCCACGCCGCCTCCTTCTCCCCCAACGCCTCCTGATCCGACGCCCTCTCCCACAAAAGTTCAGGCCGCTTTAATATCTTATAATCGTCCGCCCCCAATGTCTTCACCTTCTTCACCCTCTCATCCATTCGCGTAATTCGCTGATCCCATATCCGCAACAGCTCCTTATTTTTATCTTGCAACAAACGCGGTCGCAAAACTTTCTTGAAAACTGCCGCCTCATTTCCAGACACCACATCCGCTGCCGGTATCTCTTCCAAAAAACCACCAATCTGCCGATCCCGCACCAGCGGACTCTGCTTCGCCGGTTGATCAAACATTCCCGCGCTCTGCTTTCTCGAAGCGTCCGACTTCTTCTTCCCTTTGCCCTGAGTACCCGCTGGCGGGGTAACCACCGGCGTAACCACCACCATCTCCTCCACCTCGGTCGAGTTATCAGGCTTCGTCAAATCATGGTAGTAGGCCAACCACTCCGCCGCCGTCGGCCTCTCCTTCTCCCCCATTGCCTCCCGACAAACCAACGCCACATAGCGCACCTGCAACTGAACACTCTCCCCAAAAGCTAACGATGAAATCATCTCCCTCTCCTCCACCCGCCATTCCCCAAAACGCGTATCCCCATCCTGCGTCCGCCCATACTCCACATTCCGATAACTCTCTAAATAAACCTGCACCGCCTTGATCCGCTCCTGCCCCGCTTCCGCCAAATCCCGCGCCGCTTCGCTCAAAACCTCCCGCGTCATCTTCTCATTCTTGGCCACCAACGTGGTTAACTCGGCCAACGCCTTCACCCGATCCATCTTCTCCTCCCCCCAACCCGTCCCCCCCAACAAAACCCACCCGCCCAGCACCAACCCAAGCCGGCTCATCTGCCGAAAATATTGCCTCATTGCTCCACCCTGAACCACCCCCTACTCCCAAACCAACTTTTTATTCTCAGGGGTTCCCTTTTGACCCCATCCCCATTTTTTGCGATGCTTTCCAATTCGGGCGGATACCGAAGTGGCCAAACGGGGCAGACTGTAAATCTGCTGGCTTACGCCTTCGCTGGTTCGAATCCAGCTCCGCCCAACTTCTTCCCAATCCCACTCACCTCCGACTTCTCTCCTCCCCTTTTCCCCGCTACCACTTTCCTATGCCCCACTCCCTCCTTCCTTACGAACACCACCGCCAACCCCTCGCCACCCACCCCGTATTTTATCACATTCTTCATCGCCTCCACTTCGCTCAAAAATAAAAATCCTGTGAAAGATAAATGGATCCAACTCGCACTACGCCTCGCCGAGGCCACTGCCCCCACCAGCTCCGACCGCTATCACAAGGTCGGCTGCGCCATCCTCCGCAAAGAAGGCAGTGTTTGCGGTATCGGCTTTAACGGCCAACCTCCAGGAGTCGAACTCACCGAAGACGAAGCCCTCCATCGCGACTTCCGCCGCCGCCTCACCACCCACGCCGAGAGCAACGCCCTCGCTTTTTGCAAACCAGGGGAACCCTTCCTCCTCGCCGTCACCCTCCCGCCCTGTGATCGTTGCCTCGTCGACGCCGTCCGTTACGGAGTCAAAATCATTGTCTGCCACCCCAGCCCCGAACCCGATACCCACCCCGTTCCCTACGAACTCGCCAAACGCTTGAACGTAGAAATCAGGGTAATTCAGAGGGAATCAGGGGTTAAGGGACTAAAGAGATGAGGGAGCATAGGAGCGGACCCCTCCTACCCGCCCGCTGCGGGCGCCCTTCGAAGCTCCGCGCATGCGGGGGCACGTCCCGAGAATGCGGGACGTGAGGAAAAAACTTTCGGGGTGAGAAGGCCAAACTTCAATTCTGCTTCGCGACCTTGGCGGCCTTTGCGTGAGTGCTCTCTAATCCCCACTGCTGTCAAACCGCGCCCACGTGGCCAAACTGCTTTAAAAATCTCACATCATTATCGTAAAAAAGACGCAGATCAGGAATCCCGTGCCGGACCATCGCGATCCTCTCTACCCCCAAGCCAAAGGCGTACCCACTAAACTTTTCTGGATCCACTCCCACCCCACGCAAAACATTGGGATGGACCAATCCACACCCTGCAATCTCCAGCCACTCTTTCCCACGGAACGTTTTTCCAGGGATCGAAAAATCCACCTCAAAGCTCGGTTCTGTAAAAGGAAAGTAGTGCGGCCGCAAACGTACTTTCGTCTCCTCCCCCAAGCATTCTCGAAAAAAATACTCCAACACCCCTTTTAAATGGGGCAACCCTATGCCCTCCCCCACACAAAGCCCCTCCACCTGATGAAAAAAGATCCCGTGCGTCGCATCCACCTCATCGCGCCGATAGCAGCGCCCAGGAGCAATGATTTTAATCGGCGGTTTCCGGTTTTCCAGCACCCGAATCTGCACCGTCGAGGTCTGCGTCCGCAGTAACCATCTGCCATGAGGTCCAGGGGGTAGATTCAGATAAAAAGTATCCTGCTCATCCCGTGCGGGATGATCGGCCTGCGTATTCAAGGCATCGAAATTATGATACTCCGTTTCAATCTCCGGTCCGTCGGCCAAAGCAAAGCCCAGCCGATGAAAAATATCGGTGATTCGATCCAAGGTCTGAGTCAAAATATGTACCGCCCCCGATGGGGACGGACGCCCTGGCAACGTCGAATCCAACTCTCCCGCCGCCGTCGCAGGCCCTGCACTCTGCCCGCCCGCTTTTTCCGCCCACGCTTCCTCTAAAGATTTTCTCAGGTCATTCGCCGCTTTGCCCGCAGCAGGACGATCCGCGGGCGGAAGGGTCTTGAGCCCATCGATAAGTTTCTGCGCCTCCCCCTGCCTTCCTAAATAACGATTCCGCCATGCTTGTTGCTCGGGACCAGCCACAGTTTTGGCAAGTTCAGCTAGGGCTTGATCACGAATCCCCGCAAAATCTGGGGACGATGGAAGGGACACGGGCGGTCCCGCAACTTAGGCGCGAGTGGCCGCGACCACGGCGGCAAACGCCGCGGGTTCGTGGATGGCCAAATCAGCCAAAATCTTGCGATCCAACTCCACTCCAGCTTTCCGGAGGGCTCCGGCAAAGGAGCTATAGTTCATTCCCTCTAATTTGCAGGCCGCACTCAGCCGAGCGATCCAGAGGTGACGAAAATTACGTTTCCGTGTTTTGCGATCCCGATAAGACCAGTACTTGGCCTTCATCGTCGCATCTTTGGCGTACCGGAAAAGCTTACTACGTCGCCCGCGATAGCCCGCCGCACTCGTAACTACACGTTTACGGCGTTCGCGGGAGGCGGGTGCATTGGTGGCGCGCGGCATGGTCGGGAGATCCTTAGCGGAAGGGCAGATTCTCGAGAATCCGCTTCATATCCGTTTTATCGAGAACTGCGATTTTACCCAAACGGCGCATCCGCTTGCGATTCTTGCTTGAAGCCAAATGGCGACGCCCTGGCTTACCGAACAAGATCTTTCCGGTGCCAGTCACTTTAAAGCGTTTGGCAGCGGACTTCTTTGTTTTCCTGCGAGAGATCGATTTGGGCATAAGGTCCTTACGAAGGGGTCGTCGTTGCGGTTTCCACGGGGGAGGCTTCAGTTTGCTCTTGGCCTCCCGTTTCGCTGTCCTCTTCCTCGTAGGCCCCCTCGGCCTTCTCGGTTGTCCAGCGCCGTACCCGCTTCTTAGCGGGTAGAGGATTTAACATCATTGTGATGTTCCTGCCAATCAATTTCGGATTGGCATCCGCCACCGCCACCAGCTTCAAATCGTTGCGAATATTGACCACCACCGCCTGCCCCAGCTCCACGTGCTGCATTTCGCGCCCCCGGAAGGCCATCACAACCTTCACTTTCATCCCTTTCCACAAGAATCCCTCGGTCTGGCGTAGCTTGGTCTCATAATCGTGCGGATCGATGTTCACGTGAAATTTCATCTCCTTCACCTTGGCAGCCAGATTGTGCCGTTTCGACTCCCGCTCCCGCTTATCCATCTCATAACGATATTTTCCGAAATCCAAGATCTTACAAACGGGCGGATTGCTGTTGCCGCTGACCTCCACCAGATCCAGACCCGCCTGGCGAGCCGCATTCATCGCATCGTTAAAATTGACCACCCCCACTTTTTGACCGGCTGCGTCCACGAGGTATACCTCGCGCGCCCGAATCCGATGGTTGGCACGTAGTTCCTGCATTAGGAGGAAAAGACCGCTCGCATGGGGCGCAGCGATTTCAAAGGAGGAAGAAGGAGGACATCAAAACAGGGTCGGTCAAACCGAGGGCGTCGTTAGGCTAGGCAAAGGCAAAGTCATCAATAAGTGAATCATCCCCACAATGGCCCCAGCTTGGCAAGGGAAATGTACCCCCCCAAAGAGTTGCGCTGGCAGAAAACCCGCGCTGGCTTTAGGGTTTCCCATCGGATGAAATCCCTCCTCCTCTCCGCCCAGATTTTTACTTTGGCCCTCGCCCTTCTTTCCCCTGCAACCCTCCGTGCCCAAGAAGCTGGCGATGCCACAAAAAAGATTCTCGAAGCCTACGAGGGAGGCCGCTTTGAAGAGACCATCAAACTGGCTAACGCCTTCATCCAAGCCAGTCCCACCTCCCTCAACCTACCCAGTGCCTACCTCCTCCTCGCACGCTCCCAGTACAACCTCGGTAAATGGCCCGATGCCATCGTCGCCTACCGCAAAGTACAAACCACCACCAAAGAAAAAGATGTCAAAGAGGAAGCCGCCTATTTCGTTCTCCAAGCCGTCGCTGCCCAAGCGAATACCGCCCCGGATAAGTCGGCTGAACAAAAAAAGAGTGTCGAGGAAGCGATCCAGCTCGTCGCCACCTTTGCCAAAGAATTTCCTGAGTCGAAATCCCTCGCCGAGAACCTTCTTCTCCGCGCTCGCCTCCACGTCCAGCAAAGTAAATATGCCGAGGCTAGTGCCGATCTCGATGCCGCCCGCCTCGCCGATAAGGAAAAAGACCTCGGCGAGGATCTCGACTACCTTCAAGGCTACGCCGAAGCCCAACGGGCCAAAGAGCTCCTCGCCGATTTTAAAAAATCAGACGCCGATGCCGCTCTCGCAAAATCAGGTCAGATCTACTCCCGTATCGCTTCCGGATCCAGTCCCGCCCTCGCCGCCGAGGCCAATCTCCAACTCGCCATGCTCGATCTTGCCAGCAACCGTTTCAACGAGGCGATCGTTCGCCTTCGTGCCGTCCCTAGTAAAGAGGAACTCATCGCGCAACTCCAAGCCAAACTCGCCCCGCTTAAGGCCGAGGTGGCCTCGGGATCCACCCCCTCCCCCGAGAAAATTCGTCGCATCACCCGAGCCAGCCAAAAGATCGAAGAGGTCCGCTCCCGCCCCGATCTCTCAGGCCAGGCCCTTCTCCAAGTGGGCCAGGCCTTCCTCCAGACTCGCCGCTATGACGAGGCCCGCCTCGTCTTCCGCCAAGTCGCCCAATACGGAACTCCTGACCTCGCCGGCCCCGCCCAACAGCAGATTATCCTCACCTTCGCCCTCCAAGGACGTACCGCAGACGCCGATCGCTTGGTTGAAAAATATCAAAAGGATTATCCTAGCCAAAAAGGCATCGCAGGACTGGTCGATTACCTTGTGGGACGCGCCCTCCTCGAGGATGGCGATTACGAATCGGCCATCAAGCGACTGAAATCCGCTCAAGAAAAAATCACCGACGAACGGTATGCCGACGAAATTCCCCGCTTCATCGCCACCGCCTATCAGAAATCAGGCAAAGGCGCAGAAGCTCTCGACTACTACGAAAAGTTTCTCGCCGACGTCAAATCGGGCAAACGAAAGATCTCTGCCGAAAGCACGGAACAAACTCAACTGCTCTATGCCTCCGCCTTGATTGGGGAAAAAAAGTTTCCCCAAGGGATCGCTCTCCTGACCGAGCTCAGCACGGGGCCCCACACTCCCGCTACCAAAGAGGATGCCACCCTGCGCCTAGCCTACGCCCTGCGCGCCTCAGGGAAGTTCCCCGAAGCTGCCACCGCCTTCGCCAAATTCATCACCGCCTATCCTCAATCGAGTAACCTCGGGGTGGCCCTCCTCGCCCAAGGAGATGCCTGGGTCGAGGCCAAGAAGCCCGAACAGGCCCTTGTCTTATGGAAGGAAGCCGCCACCAAACTCTCGGGCTCTCCTGCTGGACTGGATGCTTACGAGCGGATTTGGAGAAATTATGTCCGCGATAAAAAGAAAGATCTCATGCTTTCGACTCAGGAGGATCAATTTCGGGTGTATCCCAAAGATCCGCGAAATATTAGTGCCTACATCTCTCGTGGTGCCCTTTTCACCGAGGAACGGGACGAGAGCCAAGCCCTACAAGCCTATCGACGCGCTTTTGAGCTTTTTAAAGAGCTCTATCCCGATACCACCACCTCCCTGCCTCCCATCGCCATTTCTGATCTGGCCTACTCCGCCTTAGAAAAATCTGCCGATCTCGATCTAACCATCGCCAAGGCGATGGGCGGATATGCCCAACTGCCTCCTGAAACCCAAAGCCGTTGGAAAGAATCCATGCAACGCGCCACCGACTCCATCGGCCAAGCCATTCTCGGCTACTCGGGTCCACGCGCTGCCCCTGCACTCTCCAAACTGGTCACCATCTGCTCCTTCCGCTTTTCCAGTGGAGCCGCCCCCGTGGAAGAGTGCCTCCAACCCTTCCGCGATCTCGCTAGTAAAGCCAGTGCCCGCCCTGGCCTCGTTGCGCAGATTCTTTTCTCTCAAGCCAGCGTACCTTTTGAAGCGGGCCAGACCACCCTCGCCCTCCGCCTCTACGAGGAAGCCTATAAACAGTCCATCGAAAACAAATCCGCCCTGGATTGGCGCGATCTTCAGCGCTTCGCCAACGCCCTACTCTCCGCAGGCAAAGCCGAAGAGGCCCGCCCCGTTTTCGAAAGAATCCGCAAGGAATTTCCCGCCAAAGTCGGCTCAAAAGACCCACGCCAGTACGCCCAGGCTTCCGCTCTCTTCGGCCTCGGCCAAATCGAATTTCAATCCAATCACAAAGCCGAAGCGGAAAAACTTTTTGCTGAGCTCACTTGCGACTACCCATGGTCCGACAAGGTCCAGGAAGCCAACTTCCTACGGGCTCAAGCTTTGGCCGAGGCTGGTAAGTATGACGGGGATAAAACCAATCCGGCCGCCTTCGAGCTTTGGACCAGTGTGATCGAAAGTCCTACCTCCTCCAACGAGATGAAAGCCAAATCGATGCTCGCTTTTGGCCAAGCCTTGGAAACGGTTGCCTCGAAAAATATTCCTACCCGCCAGGTCGAACAAGGAGTAGGCAAAGCCAAGCTCGACCCTCTCGATCTCGCAGTCACCTACTACCAGAAAATCGATCTCTACTACGACAGTCTACCCGAGCTCTCCTCCCAAGGCCTTCTTCGCGCGTCTAAGATTCGCCGTGTTCAGCAGAGGAACGACGAGGCACGGAAATTGATCACCACCCTCCTTTCTAAGTATCCCAACACCCCCACCGTCTCGGAAGCCTCCGAACTCTTGAAATCACTCCCAGCAGCCTCCGCTCCGGCTACTCCGTGACCCCCTCGCCGGTTCTTCTGCGCCGGACCCTGCAGATCATACAACAACTAAAGAAGTCCTACCCTGAGGCTCACTGCGAACTGGATTACGCCAATCCACTCCAGCTTCTCATCGCCACCATTCTTTCCGCGCAGTGCACCGACGTGCGGGTCAACTTAGTCACCCCTGCCCTTTTCGTCCGCTGTCGCAACACCAACGATTACGCCACGATTCCTCAAACCGAGCTGGAGGGGATCATTCGCTCGACCGGTTTCTATCGGGCGAAAGCCCGCTCCATCCGTGCTTGTGCCGTTGCCCTTGTTTCGGATCACCAGGGCAAAGTCCCGAGGACCATGCGCGAACTGCACCTTCTTGCTGGCGTCGGCCGCAAAACCGCCAATGTTGTTCTGGGCAATGCGTTCAACCTTGCAGAGGGAGTCGTCGTAGACACCCATGTCGGGCGCCTTTCCAGGAGAATGGGTCTCACTCGTCACGTCGATCCGGTCAAAGTCGAATCAGCTCTCGTAAAATTAGTGCCCAAAAAGGAGTGGACTCTTTTTTCCCATCTCCTCATTGCGCACGGCCGAAAACGTTGCCCCGCTCGAAAACCCGACTGCGCAAATTGCGAAATCCTGAAACTCTGCCCGCGCATTGGCGCCCGCTAGAATTTTGGGGTCAGAGGTCAAATTCCAATTTTATCAAAAAAGTCGACCTGCAACTATCTTTTAAACAGGTATTTACAATCGTATTTTTAAAATTTGGGGTCAGAGGTCAAATTCCAATTTTCTTCTCCAATCCAAAATTAAGAATTAAAAATTTGAAATCCCCCCTCTCAGCCCCCCCACCCCTCGTCATTCCCACATTCTTGGGAATGTGGGAACGTCCTCGCCCCGTGCTCCTGTAGAGACCCTTCCAGAATTCAATTGTAACCAATTACTGCTGCACCGCCTCTATCCTGAGGAACTTCTTCACCCCACTTACCGCCACACTCGCGGTCTTCTGTTGTACGCTCACTCCGTTCACATCTCTGGGAACACCTACATTGACGGGGATAACATTCACCCAATCGCTTGGGCCTGCCGCTAAATCAGCACTCGTTTTCGGCGTCACCGTCAACCCAGCGGTTCCCTCCCGCGTATAGTAAGTTAGCACCAGATTTCCACCTGTAACCGCAACCGTCGGTTTCAGGCTCGGATCTAACGTCCCTAGAGCTGTCGCCCCAAAAACATAATCCAAGAACGCCGCATCCGATGCGCTCCCCCCGTTCAACCACCCGATGTAGGTGGTGCCCAAAGGCGCAGCTACTTGCACAGTTCTTTGGACCGAAATCGCCGTGTTCCCCCCCGCATCCTTTGCGCTGTAGGTAAGCACGTAGGTTCCAACCAAACTCGTATTCACTGATCCACTGATCGTCACCGCGACACTTCCGTCCACTGCATCTGTCGCGGTTGCCCCAGCCTCGCTATACGATCCACCCGTTGGCATCGTCACAATCGAGTCCCCATTCAATGTAATTAAAGGAGCCGTCTGATCCGTGACATTGACCACTCGTGTGGTCGTGCTGATATTACCAGATAGGTCCGAAGCTGTGTAACTGATGTTATAAGATCCCACCAAAGATGAATTTACAGAACCACCCACTGTAACAGCTCGAGTTCCATCCATAGCGTCAGAAGCGGTAGCTCCAGGTTCAGCATAGCTAGAGCCGTGGGCTACGGTCATCGGATTCGATCCAAGAAGAGAGAGGATAGGACCCGTCTGATCTAAATTTCGTAGCGAAGTAATGAAAGCAGTGTTGGCTGTACCATTTCCAAGACCGAAGGTTAGACTCGCAGTCGTATTTGCGCCTGTTCCATCCGCTGGATAAAAATCACTCGCCAGAGAACTGCTGTTCTGTGCGTAGGCATAGTAGCCACGCGATGAGCTCAAGGTTCTGGTGGATCGCAACCTTTTGCCCTTATACAG
>Ga0208960_1000769_pt1 | contig 17567 bp, 17 predicted proteins | sample GreLakmeON33MSRF_FD_187703 | JGI IMG/M metagenome (GOLD analysis project Ga0208960, IMG submission 187703) | Freshwater lentic microbial communities from great Laurentian Lakes, MI, USA - Great Lakes metaG ON33MSRF (SPAdes) | ecosystem: Environmental > Aquatic > Freshwater > Lake | place: Great...
GACATCCTTCGCCTCGGCGAAGCGACTGGCCGCGCCGATACCGCGAAGAAGATTGTCGCGCCCCTCGCCACCCGGACTGCGACGACCGCGCGAAAGATCATCGTCATCTGGGACGGAGTCATGGCCGGCCCAGATAGTTATCTCGCCGAACCGTTAGCGGCCGCCGGATTGCAATCTGCTTTGACGCGCGGCTCTTGGATTAAGTTCGACTGGGAGCTCCTTGTCGCTGCGAAGCCGGACGCCGTGCTCTGGATTCAGAATGCCGGCACAGACAGCCCCATCACGACCAGTCCTGAAAAAGCCGTTGAAATGGCACGGATCCCCGGAGTCCAGGACCTTGCCTGCCTTAAAAACAAGCATATCTATCAAGTCAATAGCGGCAGCAACTGGCTGCCTGGCAGCGGGTTAACAAAGTCATTGGACGGACTGATTGGTATCCGAAACGCGACCGGACAGTAGGGTAACTCACTCCCCAGAATAAACTCCGACCGATTGACTTGGGCTAGAAAACGCCAACCATCACTGTCCACCATGAACACCAAGTTCCTCAAACTCCTGACCCTCACCGTCGGCATCCTCGCCCTCTCCGCAGCCTTTGTTAGCGCCGATGAAAAGAAGGGCGACGGCAAGTGCCCCAGCTGCCCTTGCGAAAAGGAAAAGCCTAAGGCTATCGTCTCCCTCGACGAACCTAAGAAGGACGGCGTCTGCCCTTGCGATAAGGAAAAGCCCAAGGCCGCTGGCGACGAAGAGAAGAAGGACGGCAAGTGCCCCTGCGATAAGGAAAAGCCGAAGGCCTAATCCGCTCGCTCAGGCGATCAAAGGACGAACCCACCGGTTCGTCCTTTTTGTTGGTCTAGAAAGCCAGCTTCAGTTCCGCGCGCACGAAAGCGGGGAAATCATCGTGCACCGCAAAACCGCGGCGGGCCGCCTCCAAAAGCTCCTCCGGTTTAGCCGCGCCGCTGCGCATGGCGCACGAACGGATGCCGGCGTTGAGCCCGGCTTCCCAATCCGAGACGCGATCGCCCGTCATCCAACAGCGCGCCGGATCGAGTCCATGTTCGGCAATCTTCTCCAAGATGAAACGAGGACTCGGCTTACGATAAAGGGAAGGCTCGTCGGGCCTCTCCGGAGCCGCCTTAATCTCCAGGATGCCCGGAGCCGGCAACGCGAGCAATTCGAGCATACGTCGGTTGCACGCCTCGTATTGCGCCCAGGTGAAGATGCCGCGGTTGATGCCACTCTGATTGGTCAGCACGAAGAGGCGGTAGCCAGCGCGCAGGCAGGCCTCCAAGGCGGGCTTCACCTGCGGAAACAGCTCAATCTGCTCCTCCCGGCAGGTGTGGTGGTGGTCATGGATGAGGTTACCGTCTCGATCGAGGAAAAGGGCGGGATGGCCGGGCATCAGGCCAGCCAAACAAACCCGCCCACAATCGCAAGGGAATGGAAAGGGGGCTTGACCGAGGGGGCGGGAGGGGTAGAACCGACCCTCATCCCAGCGTAGAACCATGGCCAATCCGAAACGTAAACAGTCCAAACGCCGCAGCCGACTCCGTCGTGCCGCCAACCAGTTCCGCGCCCCGAAACTCGTCAAAGACGGCGAATCCGGCGCTCTCCGCCGCTCCCACCGCGTCGACCCCACCTCGGGCAAGTACCGCGGCCGTCAGGTGCTGGACACCGGAGCTTAAGCTCCCCCCGGGCTCAGCCCGACCCCATGAGCGACGCCCCTCTGAAGAAAGGTCATCGTATCGCCCTGGATTGCATGGGCGGCGATATGGGGCCTTCGGAAGCCGTGGCCGCCGCCGCCGTCGCTTTTAAGGAAGGCATCATCGGACCGGACGACGCCTTAGTGCTCGTCGGCCATGAAGATAATCTTCGCATGCTCGCGATCGAGCATCGTGCGCTGAAGAACAGCCGCGTCAGCTTCCGCCATGCCGCCAGTATCGTGGCTCCGGACGACGCCCCGATGGCTGTGCTCAAATCGAAACGCGATTCGTCGATGGTGGTCGCCCTTGAGATGCTCAAGGCCGGCGAAGTCGACGTCGTCATCTCGACCGGCAACACCAAGGCCCTCGTCGCCGCGGGCACCATCAAAGTCCGCCCGATGGAAGGCGCCGAACGCCCCGCCCTCGCCGCCATCATGCCGCGCCGCGAAGGCCATTTTATCCTGCTCGACGTGGGCGCCAACCCCGAGGCCACGCCCGCCCAGATGCTGCATAACGCCGTCCTCGGCTCCATCTACGCCCAAAGCGCCCTCGGCATCGTCAACCCGCGCGTCGGCCTCCTCTCGGTCGGCACCGAAGAAGGCAAAGGTGGCCCGCGCATCAATCGCACCCACTCCCTTCTGAAGGCCATGGGAGATCGCATCAATTACGTCGGCCCCGTCGAAGGCTTCGACGTCTTTGGCGACGCTTGCGATGTCGTCGTGACCGACGGCTTCACGGGCAACGTGATCCTCAAGACCCTTGAAGGCCTCGTTTACATGGTCCGCGACATGGTCGGCAGTAAAGTGAAGAGCAATCCAGTCTACCTGGCCGGGGGCATCGCCATGTTCCCCCTCCTGCGCGACCTCAAAGGTAAGTTGAAGCCAGAACGTTACGGTGGTGCCCCATTACTCGGCCTCACCGGACTCGTCATGAAGGCCCACGGCTCGAGTAACCGTCAGAGCATCGCCAGCGCCATCCGCCTAGGTCTAGAAGCCCTTGGCCACGGTGCCGGCCACCGCATGCTGACCTCGCTGGCCGAGGCTAATGCGGTGATTTCCTCCACCCCGGAGGAAGCCTGAGGTTTTAGTGTTCCCTTCCCCGCCCAAGGGGTCTTTTCTCACGCATCGATGAGCAGCGCTGAGCTTTCAGTCTTCATTCGGGCCATCGGGGTCCACACTCCAGAACGCAAGCTCACCAATGCCGAACTGTCCAAGATGGTGGACACCTCCGACGAGTGGATCAAGACCCGCTCCGGCATCGCCGAACGCCGCATCGCCGCTCCCGGCGAGAACCCTTCAGACATGGGCGCCAAGGCTGCCGCCAAGGCCCTCGAACGTGCTGGCCTGACCCCCGCCGACGTCGACCTGCTCATCGTCGCCACCATGACGCCGGACGTTCCCTTCCCGTCCACGGCCTGCCTCCTTCAGGCCAAGCTCGGCCTCCGCCGTGACATCCCTTGCTTCGACGTCTCCGCCGCCTGCTCCGGCTTCGTCTATGCCCTCCAGGTCGCCAAAGACATGATGCGCTCGGGGGCCTATCGCCGCACCCTTGTCATCGGCTCCGAGAAACTTTCCAGCGTCGTGGACTGGTCGGACCGGACGACCTGCGTACTCTTCGGCGACGGCGCTGGCGCCGTCCTGCTCGAGACCACCCCGGAGAAGCACGTCGGCCTGCTCGGCAACCTCCTCGGCGCCGACGGCAATAACGCTGAGCTCCTGCATTGTATCGGTGGAGGCTCCGCGACCCCCGCGACCGCCGACTCCCTGCGCGACGGCAAGCATTTCCTGCGGATGAACGGCAAGGAAGTCTTCCGCCACGCCGTGCGCGTGATGGCGGAATCCTGCGAACGCGTCCTCGCCCAGTGCGGCGTGACGTCGGAGCAGGTTGCGTGGTTCATCCCACACCAAGCGAACAGCCGCATCCTGGAAGCCGTCGCGAGCCAGCTCAACGTGGGCTTGGACCGCTTCCCCTCGAACCTCGAGCGCTACGGCAACACGTCTGCGGCCTCAATTCCTCTTGCGCTTGAAGAAGCCTGGACAGACGGCAAGATCAAGCACGGCGACCTAGTCCTCATCGTCGCCTTCGGCGCCGGTCTCACCTGGGGCGCAACCCTTCTCCGCTGGCATGAACCACCTCGCTAAAACCCTCCTCGCCGTCGCGCTCTTGCACGGCCCCATCGCCCACGCTGAATACGAACACTTCGAGGGGGAGTGGCGCATCAAGCCCGGCTCGACGAACGACGTCGCCCCCGCTTCCCGCCTGCCCGTCGTGCTGCTCGCGATGACCCACGCGGCCCAGACCGCCGCAGGCGGCAACGAAGGGAGCGCCATCAAGGAATGGTCCGTCATCGGTGAAGCCAACGCCGGCACCGAAGCCGAGGCCGTCTCCATCCTTGAGCGCGCTCGCCTGCATGCCGCTCGCCATGAATTCGAGACCGCCACCGAACTGATCGACGACCTCTACGCGCGCCACTCGAGCTTCGCCAATTTCGGCGAAGCCGTGAAGCTGCAGTTCGAGATTGCGAACCGTCTCGCCGACGGCGAACGCCGCAAGCTGGGCGGCTGGTTCCCATGGTTCCGCGACCCCCAAGGCGCGATTGCCCTCTGGCAGAAGACCCTTCGCCTCGCGCCCAATGGCCCGTACGCCGACGAGTGCCTCATCCGCACGGCCCGCCTAGGTCTGAAGGACGGTAATGATGCCAAGGCAATCGAAGCCCTCGAACGTCTCGTCAGCGATTACCCTGCCTCCAAGTTCGCCGCCGAAGGTCTCGAGATGCTCGCCACGATGCGCTCCAAGGAATCACTCGGACCGGCCTGGGACCAAGCTACCACCATCGAAGCCGCCGACCACTGGCGCACGCTGGCCGACCAGTTCCCCAACGACCCGCGCGCCAAGCAGGCCATCGAACAGATCGCCCTTCTGCGCGACCGCGCCGCCCGCGCCCGCCTGAATCTCGCCAAGTTTTACTTCTTCGACCGCAACAATCCGGAGGCCGCTAAGCTGATGGCCAACGCTTGCCGCAACATTGCGCCGGAATCGGCCGCCTCGAAGGAAGCCGAAGAACTCCTCGCCGTCATCCAGAAGGACCCGAATCCTCCGAAGAGTTTCGCCGATCGCTTGCTCGGCACCGTTCCGCGTCCGCGCCCCGCCACTGAAGCCAAACCACAGGCCGTCGGCGGAGACCTCGATACGCTCGGCTTCAAGAAGGAGGAGCCGAAGCCCGCCACGGGAGGAGACCGTCGATGAAGCGCCTCCTCGCGCTACTCGCGGCCTCCCTACTCGTCGGTTGCTCCGCCTACCAGCTCGGCGGACCCAAGCCTGCTTTCCGTAACATCGAAGTCGCGCCGATCCGCAATTCCACGGCGCGCACGGGCACCCACGCGGTGCTGCACGGCAAGATTGTCGAAGCCCTCGCGGGCGATCCTCGCGTGAAGGTCGGCCCCGGCGAAGCCCGCCTTGAGGCCGAAGTCACGCGGTATCAGCGCGACGGTTTCACCACCAAGACCGGAGACGCTTACGCCTTTACGAGCTACCGCGTGAGCGTCGAGGTACGGTGCACCCTGACGACCGACGGCGGTAAGCGCGTACTCTTCAAGGACCGCCTCTTCCGCTCCATCGCGACGCTGCAGGTCTCCGGCGATCCCGCCGCCGACGAACTCAGCCTCGGACCGACGCTCTTCGGCGACATTGCCTCGCAGATCCGCGAAGCCGCCACCACCGCCTGGTAAGCATGAACCCCGCCGTCGTCGCCCCTTCCTTGCTCGCCGCGAATCACGGCGCGTTCGCACAGGGCGTCCGCACGGTGGAAGAAGCCGGCCTGACCTGGCTGCACATCGATATCATGGACGGGCACTTCGTGCCCAACATCAGCTTCGGCCCGCAGGTCGTCGCGGACCTGCGTCCGCTGACGAAGTTGCACTTCGATGTGCACCTGATGCTCAGCCATCCTGACCGCTACGTCGAGGCCTTCGCCCAGGCTGGAGCCGAACGCCTCACGGTGCACGTCGAGGCCGACCACGACGTCGCCAAGACTATTGCCGCAATCAAGTCCGCGGGACTTTCCGCCGGTATCGCGATGAACCCCGATGCCGACCCGCGCCGCCTGCTTCCTTACCTCGACTCCGTCGACCTCGTGCTCTGCATGACGGTTTTCCCCGGCTTCGGCGGACAGTCATTCATCCCTTCCGTCCTCGACAGTATCCGTTTCATCTCCGCTGAGCGCGCGAAGCGCGGCGCGAGCTTCCGCCTCGAGGTCGACGGCGGTATCAACATCGAGACCGGCCGGCGCTGCCGCGAGGCGGGCGCGGATACATTCGTCGCGGGCACGGCCTTCTTCAAGGCACCGGACCGCAAGGCCTTCGCGGCCGCGCTGACGGCCTAAGCCGCCGCGGGCGGAGGATTTGCGCTCTGCGCCTTCTCCGTCTGGAGGCGGAGCTGACCGCAGGCCGCGTCGATGTCGTGCCCCTTCTCGCGACGAAGCGTCGCCGTCACGCCGAGCCCGCGGAGTTCCTTCACGAAGCGGTCCTGGCGCGTCAAGGATGGGCGCACCCAAGGCAAGCCTTCGACCTTGTTGTACGGAATGAGATTCACGTGCGCGTGCAGTTCGCGGGCGATCACGGCGAGTTTCTTGGCCTGCTCGAGCGAGTCGTTGATGTCTTCAATCAGGATGAATTCCAAGGTCAGCATCCGGCCATGCTTGCGGGCGAAGGCCTTCGCCGCGGGGATGAGTTCCTCGAGCGGGAACTTCTTATTCACCGGCATAATCTGATTACGAACCTCGTTGGTCGCGCCGTGCAGACTGATGGCGAGGCGGAAGCCCAGCGGCTCCTCGGCGAGTTTGAGGATTTTGGGGACCACGCCCGAAGTGGAAATCGTGACCCGGCGGGCGCCGAAGCCGAAGCCCCAGGGCGCGTTCACGATGCGGAGGGCGGACATCAGGTTCTCGTAGTTGGCCAGCGGCTCGCCCATGCCCATGACGACGATATTGTCGAAGGACGCCAGCCCTTCGGCGGCGCGGGCGGGGTCGGTCTTGTCTTCGATGCGGCAGACCTGGACGAGCTGGGAGACGATTTCGCCGATTGAAAGGTCGCGCTTCCAACCATCGAGGCCCGAAGCGCAGAATTTGCACCCGTAGGCGCAGCCGACCTGGGTCGAGATGCAGATCGTCCGGCGGGACTTCTCTTGCCCCACCCCCTCCATCGGGGCCCGGATAATGACGGTCTCGATGAGGGAACCGTCCCGGAGGCGCTGAAGGATTTTCTGGGTGACGTCCGAGGATTCCTTCCGCTGGACCAGACTGGTCGCCTCAAAATCATAATTAGCCGAAAGCCAGGTCCGGAGGTTGGCTGGAAGATTGGTCATCGCCTCCGGGATCTCAGCCCGGCGGGGGTAGAGCCATTCGAAGACTTGACCGGCCCGGTAGCGAGGATGGCCGTCCGCGACCAATCGCTCGCCGAGGGTCTCGGGAGTTTCGCCGTGGATTGATGGTTTTTCGGGCTTAAAGGCCATGGGGGACGCAGGCCGGGAGGGCTGTCGAGGCATAGACCCCAAAGCCCCCCGCCTTCCTGCTTGCAAGTGAGAATTATTACCCCCAAAACCCATTTTTGCAATGAGCAACAAGGCCCACAACCCACAAGGTGGTAAAATCAACTCCCTGCAGGCCGCCATCGACTTGGTGGCCACGGGTCAGCCGGCCTTCTGCCTCCACCAAGCCTGGGGTATCGGCGTCATCCGCGCCTACGACGAAGCCACCAAGCGCCTCACCGTCGATTTCCCCGAACAGAACAAGAAGGCCCACGCCATGGATGCCGCCTTCTTCCTCGGCAAGATCGAGGTCATCAATCCCAACGGCGTCGTGGCCAAGGCCTACGGCGACACCAGCAAGGCCGAGGTCGCCAACATGGTCGCCAACGACCCTGCCAGCGTTGTGAAGGCTCTCCTCGCCGAATACCCTACTGGCGAATGCACTTCCTACGCCCTCGAGGCCAACCTCGACCGCGTCTATTTCGCCTCCTTGCCGGCTGGCAAGGATCGCGCCACCTCCTTCAAGGCCTGGTGGACCAAGGCTCGTGCCGCCCTCCGCAAGGACCGCGCCATCCTCGTTCCCGAGCGTAAAGGCGGTCTGTACGCCCTGCTCGAAGCCCCCAAGGACCTCGGCGAAGACCTTTTCGCCCAGTACGAAAGCGCCCCGAATTTCGAACGTAAGCTCGTGCTCCTCGAAGAGCTCGCTGGCAGTGCCTCCGCGGAGACCCGCTCGGCCGCCAACGCTGCTAACCTCGAAAAGGTCTCCGCGGACCTCGCCAAGGAAATCAAGAAGCTCGAGACCGCCCGCAAGCGCGACAACCTTCCCGCCATCCTCGGCGGTATCTGGAACCGCGATAAATTCTTCCGCTCCGCCGTCGAGAACGTCGAGACCGTCAGCCCGACGGCTTCCGAAATCATCGCCCTCTGCACCGAAAGCGACCTCGCCTTCGTGGCGCTGAACATCCCTCACACCACTGAGAAAATCCGCAGCCTGCTCGACCTCGTCCGCGCACATCACGGAGACAACTGGTCCGAACGTGCCTTCGACCTACTCCGCAATCGCGATATCGGCGGCACGAAGAGCGGCTCCGCCAAGCTCGTCTCCGAAACGATTGCCTACCTCTGCGACCAAGAACTCGCCGCCGCCGTCTCCGCCCGCTTCGCCCAGTGGCTCGAGACACGCGAACTGCGCGCTCCGGTCATCATCTGGGTCATCAAGAATCGCGACTCGAAGAAATACGCTGATATCGTTGGCCGCCTGATCAACCCCTCGTTGCTCGGCGCCATCCTTTCCTCGATCGACACCGAGTCCCTCGAGTCCAACTCCACGGCCCGCATCCCGCTCGCCAACGAACTCATCAAGGACAAGGAGCTCATCGCCAACATCTTGATCCCCGCCGACGGCAAGAAGGCCGATAGCGAGACCATCTTCGACCTCACCCGTACGATGATGAGCAGCCAGGGCTTCGACGAGATGACCAAGAAGGCTCTCCTCTCGCGCCTCGCCAAAATCGAGCCGCACGTCCAGCGCCTCGCCAAGTCCAAGCATTCCGGCTCCGAAGCCGAGGAAAAGGAACTCCTCGTCTCCAAGGCCTCCAAGGAGGAAAAGGAGCGTGAGCTCGAGGACATCGTCAAGGTGCGCCTCCCCGCGGTCAAGGAAGCCATCCAGATCGCCAAGGAACATGGCGACTTGAAGGAAAATTCCGAATACAAGATGGCCCGTCAGGACCATGACACCCTCGCCGCCCGCCGCGCCGAACTCGACGGAATCCTCAAGAAGGCCAAGGTCACCGACTTCAAGGAAGCCAACACGGACACCATCAGCGTCGGCTCCAGCGTGGTCTTCCGCCGCGGCTCCGACCAGGCCGAGATCGCCTATGACCTGCTCGGCGCCTGGGACGGCGAACCGGAGAAGAACATCCTCTCCTACATCTCGCCCCTCGCGAAGCAGTTCCTCAACCACAAGACGGGCGAGACCTTCACGACAAACATCAACGGTAAGGCCGAGAACTGGACCGTCGTCCGCATCACCCGCTGGGTCGATAAGCGCTAAGCACCCAGCCGAATGGCCTGCTGACGAAGCCCCGGAAACGGGGCTTCCTCTTTTGACACGGACGCCGGCGCACCCCAACCTGCCCGCATGTCCGACCCCTGGGAAACCCTACGCCTCCTAGCCGACCCGACCCGGTCCCGCATCCTTCATCTGTTGCACCGAGGCGAGCTGGCGGTCGGCGAGCTCCAGGAAATCCTCGGACTCCCGCAGTCGCGTATCTCGACCCACCTCGCCCTGCTGCGCAAGGCTCAGCTCGTGAACGATCGCCGCGATGGCAAGAAGTCGTTCTACTCGCTCGCCCGCGACCTGCCGGTGAGTGTCGCCGGCATCGTGGACGCCGCCCTCGCCGCCAGCGCGCGCGAGCCCAAGTCCGCCGCGGACCAGCGCTCCCTGCAACGCATCATCGAGAAGCGCCGCCAAAAAGCTGAGCAACACTTCAACCTCGTCGCCGACCGCCTCGGCCGCAACTACTGCCCCGGCCGCTCATGGGAAGCGATCGGCCAGATGCTCTTCCTGCTCACCCCGCGCGTGCGGATCGCCGACCTCGGCGCCGGCGACGGTACGCTCTCACGCCTCTTGGCCCGCCAAGCCGAAAGCGTCCACTGCGTCGATAACTCCCCCCGGATGGTCCAGGTCGGCCGCGCTCTGGCCAAGAAAGAGCACCTCCGGAACCTGACCTACGTCCTCGGTAGCATCGAGAAAGTCCCCCTGCCTGACCGGAGTATCGACCTCGCCTTACTCAGCCAAGCCCTGCACCACGCCGAGAACCCGCGACTAGCTCTATCGGAGGCCTTCCGCATCCTCAAGCCCGGCGGCCGCCTGCTCATCCTCGACCTCCGCGCCCATCGTTTCGAGAAAGCCCGGGAGCTTTACGCGGACCGCTGGCTCGGTTTCAAAGAAAATGAACTCCACGACTGGATCGAGGAGGCTGGCTTCCGCCAATCCGAGGTGCGGGTTGTCGCCAAAGAAGTCAAAGAGCCCTGTTTTGAGACCATTCTGGCGACGGGCATGAAGCCCGGAGGCTGAGTTATTCACAGGAGGGCCGACTAGGGCTTTTCGCCACCCTTATGTCACAACGAAAAGGGGGCTTATTGCTTGGCATAGTTAGAGCAAAAGGACAATTTAGCTTACCCCCAACGTGGAGTTTCCACCTCCCTTCACCCGATGCTTATCAAAGAGTCCCGTAACTATAAATTGGCCAAGGCCGCCCTGCTCGCCGTCCTCATTGCCCTGACCCCCGTCACCAGTGACTTGAAGGCGCAAGCTCGCCCGCTGCCCACCGCCGAGAAGAAGGAAGATCCGCTGTCCCTCCTCTACAAGGACGCGATCAAGAACCTCGAGGAAAAGAAGTACAAGGAAGCCCTCGTGCTCTTCGAGGAACTCGACACCAAGGCCGTCGATGTCGAGCCGAAGCTCAAGGCCGTCGTCTCCTTCCAGAAATCCCTCTGTCAGTTCTTCATCAAGGATTGGCCGCGCGCCGAAGCCGAGCTGACCGCCTTCCTGGACAAGTTCCCCAAGGGCACGGAAGACTTCCTCTCCGATACGGATAATCGACGCGGCACCGCCGAGCTCCTGCTCATCGAAGCCTTCTCCAAGCAGGGCAAATGGGAGCTCGCCCTCGTCCGCCTCGAGAAGATTCGTACCAACTCGCTCGCCCGCCCCGAAGAGCGCGTCAACGCCTTCACCCTTTCCGCCCAGGTCATCGTCGACCGCGCCAAAAGCTCGCCGGAAGACGTCAAGCGAGCCGCCTATGCCCAGGCAATCACCCTCCTGAAGCAGGCGACCGCCGACGGTATCAGCACCCCGGAACGCCGCGAGGCCGCCTACAAACTGGTCGAGATGTACATCAAGCTCGGCTTGACCAAGGAAGCGGCCCAGCTGAAGAACGAAATCGATGCGAAGAGCAGCGGTTCACCCGTCGAAGTCGTCCGTTCCAACTTCCAGCGCCTTGAAATCGGCGACGCCCGCTTTTCCGGCGCCGAAACGGCTGCCGATGAAAATTTCCGCGCCGACTTTTACCGTCAGGCCCTCACCAATTACCAAGGCACGCTGCGTCGCGCCAATCTCAGCAGCTCCTTCGGCCGCGCCATCGAGGCCAAGCAGAACGAGGTCGACACGCTGACCAAGAACTTCCCTAAGCCGAACCCCGAACAGGCCGCCAACCTCGAGAAGACCAAGCAAGAGGTCGTGCAGTTCAAGAAGATCCAGGAAGAGTTCAACGCCAACAAGGATTACGACGCGTTCATCTCCTACCGCATCGGCCTCTGCCTCCTCGAACTGAAGCGCCCGTGGGAGGCCCACGTGGCCTTCCTCGACATCTTCGAGAACAGCCCCGGCTTCAGCCGAATCTCCGGAGCCTACTACTACCACATCCTCGCCCTGCGCCGCATCGGCCGCAACAACGAGGCCCAGGCGAAGTGCAAGGAGTTCATCTCGAAGTTCCCAAAGGATGAACAGGTCTCCTCGATCGCGCTGATTCTCGGCGACATCTCTCAGGAACGCGAAGAGTTCCCCGAGGCCATCGCCCACTACAAGTGGGTCCAGGCCAACGTAAAGAGCCTCACGCCCGAGGTCGTCGAAGAGATCGACTTCCGTATCGCCGCCTGCCTCTTCTCGCAGGTCGACTGGGCACCCGCCCAGAAGGCTTTCGAGGAATTCCTCAAGAAGCACGCGCGCTCCCCGGTCCGCCAGCAGGTGCTCTACATGAACGCGCTCTGCTCGTTCTTCCAAGGCAAGTACAAGGAAACCAAGGCCGACTTCGATAAGTACGAACAGGAATACCCGAAGGGCCAGTTCATCCCCGACGTCCGCTACCGCCAGGCCATCGTCAAGTTCGGCACCAGCCCGCGCGACATCCCCGGCACCATCAAGCTCTGCGAAGACTGGCTCAAGGATTACTCCAAGGACAACACGGAGGAGGTCATGTCCCAGATGCCCGAGGTCTACACGCTGATCGGCGACGCCAACATCGCCCTCGCCGACGAAATCGACAAGAAGGTCAAGGCCGCCGACCTCGACGTCCGCCTCAACGCCAAGACCCCAAAAAAGGCCGAGTTCGTCGAGATCAAGGCCAAGTCCGAGAAGGAGAAGGAAGTCGTCACCAATAAGGCCATCGATGCTTACGAGGCCGCCGCCAGGAGCGCCCGCACCAATCCGCAGGCCCTTGAATTCGTCCTCGGCGAGCTCCGCAAACTCCTCCCCGGCCGCGGCGAACACAAGCGCATGCGCGACCTGTTCAAAGAGATCTTCGACTGGAACCACAATGACCCGAAGGCGATGACCTACCTCTACGAGGTCATCCGCTCCACCGAACGCATGGGCGACATGCCGGAATTCGCCGTCGAATCCGAGAAGGTCCGCAAGAATTTCAGCACCCAGCTCGCCGACGCCCGTAAGGCCGTCGATACGCTCGAGCGCAAGCCGGGCATCACTCAACCCGAAATCGACGTCGCCAAGGCGTCCGTCCGCAAGCTCTCCGCCGAACTCGAGGGCGAACTCGCCAAGGTGGAAGTAAAGCGCCAGGTCTCCATCGCCGACCAGAAGAAGCGCGCGCTCAAGATTCTCTCCGACGCCGTCTCCGAATCCATCAACGACCGCACCCAGGAGGGAACCGAGAAGCTCATCGTGTTTCTGGCCGAGAAACTCTCCCGTAAGATTAAGCGCGTGAAGGCTGGCACCACGCCCGAGCCGGGCACCTACACCAGCACCGAAGCGGAGAAGGAACTCGTCAAGCTGCTCCGCCTGGACGACCACCGCGAATCCCTCGTGGCGCAGGCGCGCGGCTTCTTCGCCCTCGGCCAGCTCGCCATCTTTACCCGCGAACCCGAGAAGACCGCCGCCAACTTCGCCAAGATTGCCGCCAACTACAAGGCGGAGGAGCTCAACCCGACCATCCTCGCAATGGTCGGCGACGCCCTCCTTGCGAAAGGCGACCAAAAGAAGGCCGCCGATTATTTCGGCTACATCCTCGAGCATTCCCGCTCCTCGGAATACGCCGACTACGGCTTCGCCGGCCTGGCGGAGATCGCCTTCGCCAACAAGAAGTACGCCGAAGCCCTCTCGCTCTGCAACGAGGCCATCGACAACAACATCCTGATGTCCAAGGAGCTCGACCTCCGCTTCACCCGCGCCCGCTCGCTCGCTGAACTCTCGAAGTACGCCGACGCGAAAAAGGAATTTGAAGAGATCGCCAAGACGAAGGAATGGCGCGGCGAAAAGACCGCCGCCTCCCTCTACTGGCTCGGCCTAATGGCCGAACGCCAGGCGACCAACGACATGGGCTACAACGAGGCCATCGCTTACTACCGACGCTGCCACATGACCTGGAAGAAATACGAGGTCTGGGCCGCGAAGTCCTACTTCGCGTCCGCCAAGCTGTTCGCGACCAAACTCAACCAGAAGGACGCCGCTAAGGTGCTCCTGAAGGAGATGCTCGAGAAGGACCGCATCAAGGACACCCGCGAAGCCCAAGAAGCCAAATCCTTCCTCCTCGGACTCTGATCACCATGCGTCGCTCCTTCTTCCTCCCCGCCCTCGCGCTGCTCCTCGCCGCCTCGTCGCCGGCCCAGACCTTCGTCTTTAAAGGCGAACGCTGGGAGATCAACGACCCGTTCAAGATGGATAGCTCCATCCCGCCGAAGCCGGTCGTCGATGCCAAGAAAGGCACGATCAACGTAATCAGGGGAGAGATTGTCCGTGTCAGCAACACCGGCGGGATGGAGGTAACCCTCACCCGCAAGTTATCCGAAGTCACCGAAGTGATCTGGCCCCTTCCCTCCCGCCTCAAGGATGCCCAGGACAACGTTAGCCGGGGCGAACCAGCCAAGGCCCTCGACAACGTCGAAGCCGTGCTCAAGTTCTTCGAACCGATCAAAAACGTCCCCGGCTCCTGGTGGGCCCGTGCGTCCCTCGTCAAGCTCGACGCCCTCGACCGCCTCGAGAACGACGCCGCCACGGAATCCTTCCTCACTGCCTTTGAGAAGGAAGAAGCCGCCAAGCTTCCCGAAGTCGCCACCCAAATCCAGCTCGCCCGCTTGATGCAGCGCGCCCGCAAAGGCGAACACGACGCGGTCATAAAAGAGTCCACGGAACTCATGACCAAGGTGGATACCGCCGAACTCCAGGCTCGCCTCCACCTCGTGAAGGGCAACTCGCTCTTCGCCTCCAAGAAGTACGAAGCCGCGATGGCCACCTACCTGCGCATTCCAGTCTTCTTCGGCTCCGAGACCGAGATCGTGCCGAAGGCCATGCTGGGCGCCGCCCGCTCGTTCCGCGGCATGGACAGCCCCGCCCTCCGCGACCAGAAGCTCGATACCGTCGCCAATCGCTATCTCTACGACATCATCGTCTCCTACCCGGTCTCCAAGGAAGCCGAAGAAGCCAAGAAGATGCTCCCCAAGGAAGAACGTGCCAAGGCCGAGGCCGATCAGAAGAAGATCGCCGCCGGCGGCCCCCTGCCGGATGGCGTCATCATGGCCAAGCCTAAGCTCGCCGCCGAAGAGAAGGTCGAAGGTAACAAGTGAGTCCTTGCCCCTTTCCAAATCCTAACCTAAAAACCAACTACCACCCCATCATCATGAAGATGAACTTCCGCACCACCTCCTTCAGCGCCGTCCTCCTAGGCCTGATGACCATCGCAGCCTCGGCCCAGGAAGCCGCTGGCGGCGCCCACTCGAAGACCCTCATGGACCTGTTCATTGAAGGAGGCTGGGTCATGTACCCGATCACAGCCTGCTCCGTGGCGATGATCTGGTTTATTGTCGACGGCTACATCCGCACGAGCGCCGGTAAGCTCTACCCAATCGACCATGTCACCCAGCTCCGCGAGCTCTTCAAGAAGGGTGACTACGTCGGTGCCTACGCCTTCGCCAAGACCGCCGGCTCTCCCGTCGCTGACGTCGTCCGCGCGGGCGTCGCCTTCACCCCGGATGGCAAGACGATGACCGAAGAAGCCATCATCTCTGAAATCACCCGCGTCAACGCCGAGCTCAAGGGCCGTTCCTCCTACCTGTCCGTGATCGGCGTCTGTACCCCGATGATTGGCCTGGTCGGCACCGTGACCGGCATGATGAGCGCGTTCGAGACCCTCGGCACTTCCGGCGTGGGCGACCCCTCCAAGCTCTCCGGCGCTATCGGCGAAGTGCTCGTGGCGACCGCCTCGGGTCTCTTCATCGCGATTCCGGCCTTCATCTCCTACTACCTCCTAGCGAATCGCATCAATAAGGGCATCCACGACATCACCGAAATCGTGACCGGCCTATTCCGCGCTTTCCCCTACGAAGAAATCCAAGGCCGGCAGGTCGGCGACGAAGAGATTTACGCCGCCAAGCCGAGCTGGAACGCGTCCGCCAACGTCCAGTCGTAAGCCCCTTCCACCCCTAACCAAACAACACAGCCATGGCAGGCGGAGGAGGAGGCGGAGAAGGGGAACCGGAGTTCCAAGTCGCGCCGATGATCGACGTGCTCCTGGTGCTGCTCATCTTCTTCATGTCCATCACCTCGGCGCAGGTGCTCAAGGTGGACAAGAATATCTCCCTGCCGGTCGCCTCCAACGGCGTGAAGCGCGACGACAAAGCCGCCGCGGGACTCATCAACATCGCGTGGGACAAGACTACGGGCCAGGCGAAGTACAAGATTGACGACCGCGAAATCGACCCAAACGACAAGGAAGGCATCGCGAAGGAACTCTCCGATCGTAAGGGAACGAACGAGAAGTACCGCCTGCTCATCCGCGCCGACAAGGAGTGCCACGCGAAATACATCTCCAAGGCCCTCGAATGGGGCGCCGAAGCCGGCATCGACAACATCGCCTTCTCGGGCCTCAACAAAGAAGAATAAGTCATGAAACAACGCCCAGAACAGTCCGAGTCGAACCCCGGCTTCCAGATTGCGCCGATGATCGACGTGGTCTTCGTGATTATGCTCTTCTTCATGGTCATGGCCGGCGCGGTGAAGGTCGAACATGAGCTGAAAACCACCCTCCCCGGTAACGCCGAGACCGCCAAGGAGACCGAGCTGCCCGACGAGGTCACCATCGGCGTCAGTGAGACTGGCGAAATCACCCTTAACGAAGACCCGGTCGGGGCATCCAGCGACAAGCTCCTCGAGAGCCTCTACAACCAGATGAAGCAGATGGGCCAGGCCGCCGAGCAATCCAAGACGAAGCTACTCATCACGGTCCAGGCCGAAGAGAATGCCCGCTATGAGCGCGTGATCAACGTCCTCGACTGCCTCGCCAAGGCGAACATCTCGAACGTCACGTTCGCGGTGTCCGACACGGAGTAAGCGGTCGCCGAACCGTCCGCCAAGGCCGCCTCCGGGCGGCCTTTCTGTTTTGCGGATTTACCAAGCCCGCGAGCCGTGCCATGCTCCCGGGCATGAAGACCTTCCTCGTCGCCACGCTCGCCCTCGCCAGCCTCGCCCTCTCGGGCTGCATCATCGTGATCGAACAGGCGCCCGCCGAGAAAGCCGCTCCCGCTAAGAAGACCGCGGCCAAGCCGAATCCGGACGGCTCGTCGAAGTAAGCCTTAGCGACCGAAACCGGCTTCAGATTCGAGGACCTTACGGACGGCCTCGAAATCGTTGCCAATCTTCATCGGAGCCGGCGCGGGTAGTTCGCCCGGGAAGCGCGAGGCGTGGGCGTCGCCGAAGGCTTCCTGCAGTACGTCTGGAAATTTAGCCGGGTGGGCGGTGCCGAAGACGACGACATCGTCGAACTTCTCGCCGTCGCGGGCCAGCAGATCCTCGGCGGCCTTCCAGCCGACCGCGGAGTGCGGGCAAAGGATATAACCTCCCGCGTCACGGACGCGGCGCATGGCATCGAGCGTCGCCTGGTCGTCGATGGTGACGGCACTGACGGCCGGACCACCCTCACGCCAAGCGAGCAGGCGGCTGAGGTTATTCGGGTCACCGATGTCCATGGCATTGGAGGCCGTGGGCGTGGCGCGGCGCGGACGATATTCGCCGGTGGCAAACAGATCAGGCAGCGGCGAATTGGTGTTGGTCGCAGCAACGAGTGCGGCGACGTCGAGGCCCATGCGGCGGGCAAGTTGCACGGCACCGACGTTACCGAGATTACCCGATGGTACCACGATGCCCATACGACGACCAGGCGCCAGCAGGCGCTTGGCGTGGAAGGCGAACGGAACCTGCGCGATTAGGCGAACCGGATTGATGGAGTTAGCCGTGAGCAACGGACGGCGGCGGCGCAGAGACTCGTCGGCGAGCGCCCGCTTCACCATCGCCTGACAGTCGTCGAACGTGCCGTCGACGGACAGCGCGACGACTCC
>Ga0208960_1000772_pt1 | contig 17547 bp, 19 predicted proteins | sample GreLakmeON33MSRF_FD_187703 | JGI IMG/M metagenome (GOLD analysis project Ga0208960, IMG submission 187703) | Freshwater lentic microbial communities from great Laurentian Lakes, MI, USA - Great Lakes metaG ON33MSRF (SPAdes) | ecosystem: Environmental > Aquatic > Freshwater > Lake | place: Great...
GTGATGCATTTAGCGAAACATAAAACTATCGACAGCGAATTATGGTTTGTCGACCCGCGAACCTTTGGCGAAGTAGTTGTTTTTGATCCAGATCTTTTGGCGACGCAAATGCCCGACTTGGCGAGTCTTGGTGTTGATCCACTTGTCGATAACTTCACCCCAGAGATATTGCAAGAACTATTCAAAAATCGGCGCGGAAATTTGAAAGCACTGCTGCTTAATCAGCATTTTGTTGCCGGTATTGGCAATATTTATGCAGACGAGATTCTGCATTTAGCCAAACTTCGACCCGATCGTCTGCCAGGTCGGTTGAATTCGGTGACTCTCGCGAGACTGCATGCGGCAATTGTCGAAGTTTTAAATAAGGCCATAAATGCTGGTGGCAGCACACTTAAAGACACTCAATATGTTGATTTAGACGGCCAGGTTGGCAATTATCAAGACGAACACCGCGTTTATGGGCGTGCCGGTTTGCCTTGTTTGACTTGCCGAAAGGGTCGCATTTTGATGACCGTCGTTGCGGGTCGAACAACTTGTTATTGCTCGGCCTGTCAGAGTTGAGTTTCGGGCATAAAGCCCTGAAATGAACTAATCTCGCTGACTGAGTGTTTCTCAAATCTTTAACCCTTAAAGGCTTCAAATCTTTCGCTGATACCACAGTGTTAGAACTCGAGCCCGGCGTGACCGTAGTGGTCGGCCCAAACGGCTCGGGTAAATCCAATGTTGTTGATGCGATTGCTTGGGTGCTCGGCGCGCAAGCACCGTCTTCGGTACGCAGTCAAAAAATGGATGATGTGATTTTCGCTGGCACATCTAAGCGGCCAGCACTAGGTCGCGCCGAAGTTATGTTGACGATCGACAACTCAGCAGGTTTATTGCCAATTGAGTTCACCGAAGTCACCGTTAGTCGAACTTTGTTTCGCAGCGGTGAAAGTGAATATGCGATTAACGGTATTCAGTGTCGTTTGCTCGACGTTCAAGATCTTCTTTCTGATGCTGGCGTAGGTCGACAGCAACACGTAATCGTCAGCCAAGGTCAAATTGATGCTGTCTTGAATGCGAGACCCGAAGATCGTCGAGCAATCATCGAAGAAGCATCGGGTGTGTTGAAGCATCGGAAGCGAAAAGAAAAAGCCGAGCGACGATTAGAAGGTACCGAGGCCAATTTATTGCGAGCCCAAGATTTGTTGCGCGAAGTTCGTCGACAACTTCGTCCGCTTGAGCGTCAAGCAGATTCGGCTCGCCGACATGGGGCAATTGCATCTGAGTTGCGAACGTTGCAGTTATATATTTCTGGACGTGAAATATATGCATTGCGAACTCGGCTAGAAAATTCGGCCACCAGCAAAGTTGACGGCGAAGCAAGCGAGAAAGTTCTTCGTCAGAAACTTTCAAGTTTGGATACTGCAGTGATGGCTGATGAAGCCGAGCTAACAGCGCGTGGAGAGTCAGGCACGAGCGACGACCTGGTTCGTGTTGAACAACTTCTTGGGCGTGCACGTGGACAAGTCGCAGTTCTTGCCGAGCGTCGCAGATCGGTTGAGCGAGACCGTGGCCAGTTGATGGATGCTGGTGTTATTGCATCACTCGAAGCCGATGCGGCAACTGCTCGTGAAGAACTCGCAAAAGTTACAAGTGCCTTGGGCGAATCAACTTCTCAAGAACTAGAACTTGCTCGTGACGAATCGGCACTTGTGGCTGATCGTGCGCAAGATGCAGCGTCTGCATCGCAAGCAGTTCGTGCAGCCGAAGATGCTCTCGATGCGGCAACTGCGACGCTTGTGGCAGCAGCAAGCGCATCTGCTGGTGATGACGCGCGAGTTGAAACACTTCGTGCTTCTGTATCGGCGAATGCTTCAAGTGTTGGCTCACTTTCAAAAACATCAGGTGCACTTGGAGCGCTTAGCGATTTAATTGAAATCGAGAGTGACTGGCAATCAGCGGTTCATGCTGGTCTTGCCGATGCGTTGAATGCAATAGTCATGACCAATTCGCAGAGCGCTCGCGAAACTCTTGCGCGATTGCGATCATCTGATGTGATGGGAGCAGTTATTGCTTTGGGAGATTGGACATCAAAAGTTGCACCAGTGGCGGTGCAAGGCGCTTCATCATTGCGATCGTTTGTCAAAGCCCGTGCAGGCGAAAACCAAGTCGCGGTTAATTCGCTACTTGATGCGCTACTAGCGCGAGTTGTATTCGTAGATTTGTTTGACCGTGGCGTGGATATTGTGCTTGAGCGACCAGATGTCGTGGTCGTAACTAGCAAAGGCGACCGATTGGCAACGACGTCACTGCGTGTTGGTCCAAATGCTGTCACTGCGGCGGCTCTTGAGCGAGCCGAAGTTCGTGCAATTGCCAGCAAAAATGAATTAGATCTTGCTCAGACTGCTCTCAATTTGCGCCGTGTCGAAGTTGCAACTGTGCGCGAACGATTGTCGGGTGTGCGCTCATCTCAAGCCGACATTGACGATCGCTCTTCGTCGGTTGTCGTGCGCCGACGAGAGTTTGACGCAAAAGTTGTGGGATTACGCGAGCGAAAGGGTTTTTTGGACTCGCGATTAGTCGAACTTGAATCTCGTCTGCAAGCAGACGAAGGTGCACGAAGTGCAGCCTCTGATCACCGCAGCCGAGTTGAATCAGTATTGGGCGCAGTTGTGCGGCTATCGAGCGTCGTTGAAGGTCATGTGCGTTCGCTTGAAACTCGTCAAACCGAATTGCAAGAGTTGCGTCGTCGCCAAAGTACGCAAGTGCGAGATATTTCGCATCGTCTTGATGGGTCTCGCCGTGAACGAACAGCCACCGAGAAACAGCTTGAAGAGCAGCGCGAGCGCAATCGTCGCGTTGAACTTGAAGAGTCAGAAGTAAAAGTTCGTCTCGAAGGGGCGATCGACACGCTTCGTCGTGACCTCGAAGTCGAACCTCAGCGTGCAATCGATACTCCGTTGCCAGAACTGCCAGAAGGTACGAATCCGCTTGCGCGCCAACGCGAACTTGATCGCGAACTTCGTTTAATGGGACCGATTAATCCGCTTGCGTTAGAAGAGTTCACCGAATTGCAATTGCGCAATACTTTTCTTGAAGAACAACTTGAAGATGTCAAAAACTCACGCCGTGAACTAATGAAAGTGATCAAGCAAGTTGATCAAGAAATCCAAAGCAATTTTGCTGCTGCTTATGCCGATGTGCGCGACAACTTCACGAAACTGTTCGCGATGCTGTTTCCTGGCGGTACTGGTCGCTTAACACTGACTAACCCAGACGATTTACTGAATACCGGCATTGAAGTTGAAGCCAAACCAAGTGGCAAGAACGTGAAAAAACTCTCGCTATTGTCGGGTGGCGAGCGATCATTGACGGCGCTGGCGTATTTGTTTGCTGTTTTCCGTAGTCGTCCGTCGCCTTTTTATGTAATGGACGAAGTTGAAGCCGCACTTGACGATGTCAACTTGCATCGATTCTTGGCGCTGGTTCACGAGTTTCGTCAAGAAGCCCAACTATTAATAGTTAGTCACCAAAAGCGCACGATGGAAGCCGGCGATTCTCTGCTTGGTGTGACGATGCAGCCAGGTGGATCTTCGCGAGTTGTCGTGGAGCGCGTAACAGCACAGTCCGCATAAACTAATTTATGCTCGCGCTCAACATTTTTGCGCAACAAGTCGCTGCCGATACGGCGCCGAAAGTTTTTTTGGTGCTGGCGTTGCTGGTTTCATTATTCGGATTTGGAGCAATTGTTGTTGGTCGACGGACTCGCCAGACAGCCAGCGAGATATCCAGCGAGATATCTGGTCAGTTATCTAGCGAGACATCTAGCCAGACAGTGGTTAAATCAGCCGAGTCTGTGCGTGACAGATTAAGCAAGGCTCGTGATGCATTCACTGGAGCGATTTCGATTGCCTTAACTCACTCGTCAATTACCCAACAAACTTGGGACGAACTTGAAGAAGCGTTACTGCGAGCCGATGTCGGTGTTGCTACAACTGCTCGCGTTCTTGCGCCACTGCGTGAACTCGTCAAAATAAAACAAATCACTGAGCCACGTGATTTAATTTCGGCCTTACGCAAAGAGATGACATCACAACTCTCACAAAATGCTCGTGAATTAAATTTTGATGCATCTCTCGATGCACCGAACATCTGGCTCGTTGTTGGTGTTAACGGTGCCGGCAAGACAACTACGATTGGCAAACTTTCGGCACAACAACGCGCACTTGGACGCAGCGTGTTATTGGCTGCAGGTGACACATTTCGTGCAGCGGCTGGCGAGCAACTTGAAACTTGGGCAACGCGTTCTGGTGCAGAAATTGTTCGTGGCGCAGAAGGTGGCGACCCAAGTTCTGTAATTTTTGACGGTGTCGCTCGGGCAACATCACGAAATATAGATCTCGTGCTCGCCGACACTGCTGGCAGATTGCAAAACAACACAAACTTGATGGAAGAACTCGCCAAAGTGCGACGTGTTGCCGACAAGGCAAGCGGCAAGGTCACTGAAGTGCTACTCGTGATTGATGCAACTACTGGTCAAAACGGTTTGACTCAAGCCAAACAATTCTCGTTAGCGACACAAGTAACTGGTGTCGTGTTGACAAAACTCGATGGCTCAGCCAAAGGTGGCATTGTTTTCGCAATTGAAACCGAACTCGGAATACCGATCAAACTTGTCGGACTCGGCGAAACGATTGATGATCTAGTTGCCTTTGATGCCGCCGAATTTGTATCGGCTTTATTTAACTAGACGTAACTAGACGTGACTAGACGTGACTAGTCACGACTAATAGTAATTAACACGAATAAAAATTCACAGATAACCTGATTCATAATGTTTGAGACACTTTCGAGTCGCCTTGGTGGTGTATTAAAAGGTCTGCGCAATCGCGGTCGGCTTACCGAGCAAGACGTCACGCAAGTGCTTGCAGAGGTTCGCACGGCTCTACTTGAAGCTGATGTCAATGTGACCGTCGTGCGAGATGTAGTTGAGCGAATTCGAACGCAGGCGGTTGGGGCAACATCATCCACTGCGCTTAATCCTGGTCAGCAAATCATAAAAATTGTAAATGACGAACTTATTTCAATGCTTGGCGGCGAGACATTAAAAATAATGTATGCGAGCCAACCGCCGACCGTCGTGTTGTTGGCAGGTTTGCAAGGCTCTGGCAAAACCACGAGTGCTGCCAAACTCGCAGGTTGGTTCAAATCGCAAGGCCGACAACCGATGCTTGTTGGCGCCGACCTGCAACGCCCAGCAGCTGTCGAGCAATTGCGCGTGTTAGGCGCGCAATTAAATATCCCTGTGTTCTCTGCGCCTGGTGATCCAGTAAACACCGCAGCGCTCGGTCTTGCCGAAGCAAAGAGTCTTGGTCGAGATGTTTTAATTGTTGACACAGCCGGCCGTTTAGCGATTGATCAAGAGATGATGCAGCAAGTCAAAGACATTTCGAAAGCAGTCAAGCCGAACTACATATTTTTGGTTGTCGACGCGATGACGGGTCAAGACGCCGTTACTGTCGCTCAGGCTTTTGACGCGACTCTGTCGATAGACGCCGTAATTCTCTCGAAACTTGATGGTGATGCACGAGGTGGTGCGGCACTTTCTGTCAAGCATGTTCTCGGCAAACCAATTGCGTTTGCTGCGACTGGCGAGAAACTTGATGCGTTCGAACAATTTCATCCAGACCGAATGGCAAGCCGCATTTTAGGAATGGGCGACATGCTCACTTTGATTGAGCAAGCAGAAAAAGTTTTTGAAAAAGATAAAGCCGAAGAGACCGCGGCAAAAATGCTTGAAGGCGAGTTCACCCTTGCTGATTTTCTCGAACAATTACAGCAACTAAAAAAAATGGGTTCATTGCAGGGGATCATGGGGATGATGCCAGGCATGCCGAAAGAACTCAAAAATGCCGAAATCAGCGATGACCAAGTAAGTCGCACCGAGGCGATCATTTATTCGATGACTGCACAAGAGCGCGCAAATCCAGAACTGATTAATGGCTCTCGGCGAACACGAATTTCGAAGGGTTCTGGCACCACAGTCGCAGATGTCAATCGCTTGGTTAAACAGTTCACCGAGATGAAGAAGATGATGAAGCAAATGGGTGGAAAAGCCAGTCGTGGCGGCAAGGCAAGCAAGGGCATTAAGGGCTCGGAGATGCCCGACGAATTGGCTGCGGCGTTGAGTTCACGCCTAGGGCCAAGGTAGCCTAAGAGGTCGGTTCGTTTGAACCATTTCGCTAAAAGATCGGAAACTAATGTCAGTAAAATTGCGTCTCTCTCGTGTTGGTAAAACCAAGAGGCCTCACTATCGAATCGTTGCCGCAGATACTCGCTCGGCTCGCGACACAAACTTTCTTGAAATTCTTGGCACCTATCAGCCACAGCAAGAACCATCGGCGCTCAAAGTTGACAGCGCTCGAGTTATCTCGTGGTTACAAAAAGGTGCATTGCCAACAGAACGCGTTCGCAAATTGCTAGAAATTGCCGGAACATGGGCAGAATTTCAGGCGACAAAAAAGCCAGCCAAATAATCTTCGCAATATTTTCACGTACTAACTAGAAAGTTTCAAATCATGTCTGATTCAGTAAACGCCAATGCAGTTTTGGCTCCAGTAGCAACTTCGGTTCTCACTCACATCGTTCGTTCAATTGTTGATACGCCTGATGCTGTAAAAGTTGAATCTTTGAACGACGAAGGAAAGATAATCCTCGAAGTTCGCGTCGCAGACGGCGACCTCGGCCGAGTTATTGGTCGTCGTGGTCGGACAGCGCAGAGCATTCGCGCCGTCGTGCGTGCTGCCGCTTCGCGCGATAATGCCGAAGTCGATGTCGACTTTCTCGACGACTGACGCACAAACACCGCAAGGGTTGTTGCATGTCGGTCGCGTAACGCGTCCGCATGGTATTCGTGGCGATGTCTACGTCTCATTTTTTACTGATCGTCCAGAACGCACCAAAATTGGCGCACGCTTTTGGCTAAAAAATAGCTGGATAACCGTAACTAGTGCACGGCTGCAGCCAAGCAGTTGGTTAATGCACTTCGCCGGCATTGATGACCGCAATGCTGCAGAGCGAATTTCGAAGTCTGATATTTACGGCGAACCAATTGATGATCCTGCTGTGATGTGGGTGCATGATTTAATTGGTGCCGAAGTCGTTGATATCTCCGGCGCTCATTACGGCAAGTGTGTCTGGGTTGTCGACAACCCTGCGCACTCGTTGCTTGAACTTGAGTCTGGAGCACTTGTGCCAGTTGTGTTTATCACCGAACGTACAAAAGACAAGATCACGATTAATCCACCCGACGGATTATTTGAGTTGAATATAGATGAAAATGAGGACGAGAAGTGAAAGCAAAACAGTTTCGCATTGATGTCTTCACGATTTTTCCTAAACTCGTTGATGCTTTCTGCAGTGAAAGTTTGCTTGGTCGCGCTCGCGAAGAATCACTGATTGATTTGCGTTGCCACGACTTGCGTGATTACGGCGATGAATCTCGTCGCATCGATGATGCACTTTATGGCGGTGGGGCTGGAATGTTGTTTCGCCCAGAGCCAATTTTTGCTGCTGTCGAAGCAGTCGAGCCACCAAGGCCGCTGTTATTGCTTTCGCCTGGTGGCAAAAAATTTGATCAAGATTATGCAGATCATCTGAGCAAAACTGGCGGTTTTAGTTTGTTGTGTGGTCGTTACGAAGGTGTCGATCACCGAGTTGTCGAACATCTGATTGACGGAGAAATTTCAATCGGTGATGTTGTGCTTGCCGGTGGCGAAGTTGCCGCATGTCTCGTAATTGAAGCAACGACCCGTCTATTGCCTGGTGTCATGGGCAATGAAGTTTCGCCAGTTTCTGAAAGTTTTGGCATCGCTCGAATGCTCGAAGAGCCCCATTTCACAAGACCGGCCGAATTTCGCGGCTGGGAGGTGCCAGAGGTTTTGCGTAGTGGTGATCATGCCAAAATTGAACGATGGCGACGCGCTCAGGCCCTCCATCGCACCGTTCGGGCTCGTCCCGATCTAATTGAGCGCCGTGGTGGTCTAAGTAATGTAGAAAAAAGACTGTTGGAAGATATCCCTTGCGTGCCGTATCCTGATTAGTCTTATGAAAGCAACAGACATCGTCGATCAACAATCGCTTCGCACTGATATTCCAAAAATCGGTCCTGGCGATGAAGTCAAAGTCCATGTTCGTGTCGTCGAAAGCGGCAAAGAGCGTGTGCAAATTTTCCAGGGCAATATCATTTCGATCTTCGGATCAGGTATCGCCGAGACTTACACGGTCCGCAAATTGAGTTATGGCGTGGGCGTTGAGCGCACATTTCCAATGCACAGCCCATCAGTTGCCAAACTTGAAGTTGTCAAGCGTGGCGATGTTCGTCGTGCAAAACTCAATTACTTGCGTGAGCGAACTGGTAAGTCTGCAAAAGTTCGTGAACTTCGCGAAGATCAATAATTAGTCTTCTGCTAGTTAGTCTCGTGCCGACCAATTCTTGTCGCGTACACATTGAACACTGACGATCTCGAACAGTTCGAAGCCGAACGAGAGCTTCAGCTAGCCCAGGAGTATCAAGACGTCGTCGGCTTGTTTAAATTTGCAGTAGAAACAGATCGCCGGTTTTATCTGGCCAACAAAGTTGATGTCAAGGTCATCGCCGAAGGCGTGCGACCGCTACTTGAGGTGACGCTGTCTGACGCATGGGTATGGGATCTCTACCGCAAGAGCCGCTTCGTGCCCCGAGTGCGAGTGATGAGTTTCAAAGACCTGAACATCGAAGAACTTCCCCCGCTCGACGCTTAACTGCCAACGAGCGCGCAGTAGCGCGAATGGCAAGAGCCCAGTGGGCAGAAGACTTAGCCGCGAGATTTTACGAACGCAGTGGTTATGAGATTGTTGCTCGCAATTGGCACTGTCGAGAGGGCGAACTTGACATCGTGGCAACTATACGCAGCAACACTTCGTTGATAGTCGTCGTAATTGAAGTCAAGGCTCGAGCGACAAATAATTTTGGCTCACCACTCGAAGCAGTGACTTTGGCGAAGCAAAAAAAGTTACGAATTGCGACAACAAAATTTCTAGTTGCAAACCCCACGGTGCACGGCGAAATCAGGTTTGACATTGTGGCTGTTTTAGGTACTCAGCTTGAAGTCTTGCAAAACGCTTTTTAGCGCGCTGCTTTGCTCATGAGTTCTGAGTAATAAGCAAACGGGGCCACATTAAAGTTTGAAATTTTGCCACCCTCGTCCCATCGACGCAATGCGACCGCAGCCAAAAATGAAGGGTGATTTTCGAAACGTTGTATTTCGTCAGAAGTCATCACACCACCCTGATTCTCTAAACTGCGTACCGAGCCAAGCGATAATGAATAAAAATAGTCTGGTTCAATGGTGCATAAATAGCGCTTGGCTTCGACATGAAGCGCGATTGGCGCGGTCACATCTGGTGAGAAAATATTTGCGAGCACTCTTGCACCAACTGCCTCGTGGCTGTCATTGACTGTGATATTGACTTTGCCATTTTCGTTTTGAAGATGAATGAGATGTCCGATGTCGTGTAAAAGAGCGGCAATTATTAGTTCGTCACTTGATCCTGCCTGCTCTGCAAGTGCGGCAGTTTGTAGGGCATGATCTAGTTGAGAAATTTTTTCGTCGTAGACGTTTGAACCCCATTTTTCAAAAAGTTCACAAATATTGTCTAGGTCTAATGTCATTTAACTTTCTTTCCTCTGAAATCATCAATAAGAGAAAGGCGAACTTCGTCACCAGTTTGTGAATGCTTTTCAAATTCTTCTATCTTTAGTCTGTAGTAATCCTCGCGCAAATCTCCTTCGCGCAATGCATTGAATGTTGGATATAGAGCTCGACGATCGTTGTCTGACTTGTTGTCAGCACTGCGGTGTGGCGTGAGAGAGTGAAACCACATTGTTTGGCCTGCACGAAGTTCTATTGGTTGCCATTTCATTGCTTCGACAACTGAAGATTGAATGCAACTATTTTTATCCATTGCCAAGAGTTCACCGTGGGCACCAGAAACGATTTCAAGACAGCCGTTTTCGATCGTCGAATCATCTACGGCGATCATGCATGAGACATGTCGGTTAATAAATGGGTACGCCGGGGCGTCCTGATGCGGATTCCAGCCTGCACCACCCGAGAGTTTGTAGTTGATTTTTTCTTTATATAGAACCGCTTGTTCACCCAACAAAGTCGATGCCATTGCTAAAACTTCACCTTTTGTGAGTAATTTTTTCAGACCTTCATGAAAAGGTGTGAAGTATTCGGTGCGACAGAGTTTTGCACCATCTTTGGTCATTTCGAAGTGATTTAAGCAGTTGACCGACGATCCCCAGGATTGCACCTCGTCAACTGCGTGTTGTAGTTCTTCAACTTGCGTTGAATTGAGAGTTTCAGTCACGACCCAACCAGTCAGATCGAAGTGCATCTTTGCCTCGATTGAATTATTTATTGCTTGAGTTGCACGCACTGAACTGATGCTAGTGGTTAAAAATTTGAGAATTCAACGAAGATCTAAAATTCCAGATGTTCACTTTCTTTTAATTTTATATTTGTTTACCCACTTGAATTGCTTGGGTCGTGGGTTCGCAAACTCGTTGAATAATTAAGAGCGGCGGTCCCAGCAGGCGTAATGCCAGTGACGTCGTAAATCTGGTGCTTCAGCCGGCACACAAACATAGTGTCCCATTCCTTTTGTGATTTCTTGGTTGCACCCAGGGCAGATATAACTTTTGAGCGCTTCGTAGGGTTGCACACGGCGGACTTCTATGTCGCCGTATAAACCATCCCAAATTGATTTAGACATTTAGCTAACTATTTCATTAACCATGTCATTAACCAGCGAATGCCCAGATCACGAGCGCGATGATTGCGAGCATCGCACTAGCGACAATCAAATAGTCAATCGGTCGGGTGTTGCGTTTGCGAGTCGGGTTGAATCCCATATGGCAAGTATCGTCTATGCAATGGAAACTCTTGGGGTTACACGCAAAGATTCTGTCGTTACAGTCACGATAAATCAGCCGAACAAGAAAAATGCCATAGATAGTTCAATGTGGAGTGGGCTGACCGAAATATTTCGTGAGATTGCCGGCAATTCTTCTGACCGCGTTGTGGTAATCACTGGTGCTGGTGGTGAGTTTTGTTCGGGTGCCGACTTAAGCAGTCGCGGTGATTCAAATGCTCGAAGCGAGATTCACCAACTTGCTGCAATGCGACGAGTTAATGACGCTTGCATTGCATTGCAAAGAATGCCCCAGCCGACGATCGCCAAAGTGCGTGGTGTTGCAGTTGGTGCTGGTTGTAACTTGGCTTTGGGATGTGACTTGGTTGTTGCTTCGCAGACTGCACGCTTTTCCGAAATTTTCGCGCGTCGCGGCCTCTCGCTAGATTTTGGTGGCTCATGGGTTTTGCCACGCCGAGTCGGTTTGCATCGCGCCAAAGAGCTTGCGTTTTTCGGAGAGATTATCGGTGCGAGCGATGCTTATGAGATGGGTTTGGTAAATCGAGTTCTGGCTGACGGCGAAATAGATCAGTTCGTTGACGAGTGGGCGCGCAAACTTGCGGCTGGACCACCCATCGCGTTGGCACAAACCAAACGGTTACTTAACAACTCTTCTAATGTCACGCTCGAAGAAGCCTTAGACGATGAAGCGGCAGCACAGACGATCAATTTTTCAACGAGCGACACGGCAGAAGCGATGCGTGCATTTATCGAAAAGCGAGAGCCGAAATTTACCGGAAGATAATTTCCGCACTCGCATTAATTGCGACATTGACAGTTTGTTCGGGCACATTTGCTAATGCTGCGTCTGCTCCACCAGTTGACGACACAATCCCTGACGAACAAGGAGTAGACGATGGTTCATTAGATGAAACGATTCCGTTAATTGACCCTGCGACTCAGACGACTCTTCCGGCAGGGTGCACGGCACCTCGCTCTGCAATGGCGACTTTTCTTGGCGAACTTATTTCTTCAGATGATTTGATTGCGACATTTCGGGTTTTGCAGGTGCGGGGTGGTTCGCTTGGCGCCTATGTCAATTCTGGCTTGATAACTGTGCGCTATTCAACACGTGAAACCAAATTTCTGCGGGCTGGAGAAACATATTTAGTAGGCGCTGGTGCCAGCGAATTATTTTCGACACTTGAATCAAAAGTTAGCTATAAAAAAGAACTCTTTGGTGGCGATGCAGTAGTTGGGGCCGATGAATCAGATACACCTTGCCCGACGATTGAAGATCCGGTAATAACTCTAAAGCCAAACGGTCAATTAATCGACACAGGCGTGTTCTCGCTATTGCTCAACGAACGAAATTTATTATTTGGAGCGGTTGCATTGGCGATAGTGGTTGTTTTAATTTTTCTGATCGGGATTGTAGTTACGAAACTATTATTTGTGGGTGCAGCTCGCGGCGCATTTAGATCAAAACGATCGCGAAAATAATTTCAGCGCGAGTTGAATGCGCTTGTTGCAGTCTCGCGAATTTGTTGCACAGCGTGAGTCAACCCTTTCGGGTCACGAAATAGCGCACTACCGGCAATCAAAATATTTGCGCCAGATTTCGCTGCGCCAGAAACAGTTTCAGCGCTGATGCCGCCGTCAACTTCGACGTTCACTTTGTCGTCAAGGTTGGCCGATGAAATCATTTGGCGAACCTCAGCGATTTTTGGCTCCATTGTTTGAATATATTTTTGACCACCAAAGCCAGGTCGAACGGTCATCACTAAAATCAAATCAACAAGATCAAGTACGTCACAAACAGCGCTTGCGGGTGTCTCTGGGTTGAGTGCAACGGCAGATGCTGCGCCGAGATCATTTATGACTTCAAGTGTGTGACGCAAATTTGCACACGCTTCAGCATGCACGATCAAACGACTACAACCTGCTTCGACGTATCGGCTCGCCATCGCTTCTGGTGTCAAGACCATTAGGTGTGCTTCGAACTGCAGTTTTGTGAGCGAGCGTGTTGATGCGATGATGTCGGGGCCAAACGTCAAGTTGGGTACGAACTGGCCGTCCATTACATCCCATTGGATAAGGTCAACACCTGCTTGGTCGAGTTCGCAGATTGCCTCGCCAAGTCGCGAAAAATCAACTGGCAAAACCGACGGTGCAATTTGAATCGGTTTCATCTTGCTTTACAGCCTAGGGTGCGAGTGCATGAGTAACGAAGATGTAACCATTGAACGCATTGTTGCGGGTGGTGACGGCATGGCGCGGCTGGCCGATGGGCGAATTATTTTTGTGGGCGGCACAATTACTGGTGAGCGAGTTCGCGTTGAGATCACAACAAATAAAAAAGATTTTGCTCGTGGCAACGCACTTGAAATTTTAGACGCTTCTCCACATCGAGTTGAGGCACCTTGTAAGTTCGTTAGCGCTGGGTGTGGTGGTTGTAGTTGGCAACACATTGCAGTCTCCGAACATCTGTCAACCAAAGTCGCCATTGTGCATGAAGCTTTGCGTCGCACGGCAAAAATCAGCGAGGCTGATGTTTCAGCGCTTGTGAAAACTGGTGGTGCTGTGAGTTCGCAAGCATCGCGTACAACTTTACGGATGGCTGTATTACAGAACGGCAAACTCGGGTTTCGTCGGGGGTTGAGCAATGAATTGATCCAGACCAGCCCGTGTTTGGTTGCTCATGATTCTCTAAACCAGATGATTGCCTCAGCAAAAGTAAAAAATGCAACAGAAGTGACACTGCGTTGCGGTGCATCCACTGGTGAGCGCGGCGTGTGGTTGCACGACGAACATGGCCGCGGTCAGATCACCGGTTTGGCTAGCGATGTTGGTGTCGGTATCGAATCGTTGGTCCACGAGATCGTGAGCGGCGTGAAGTTGCGCGTGATGATGACTTCGTTTTTTCAATCTTCGCTTGAAGCAGCTGAGCTATTGGTTGCAGCCGTGCGCAGTGCAGCAGGCGAGCGTGCGCTGTCTGGTGTCGACGGTCGAGTAATTGATGCCTATGGCGGCGTTGGTTTGTTTGCGGCCACTTTGCTCAGTCCTGATGTGCCAGTGACCTTGGTTGAAGCAAATGAATCTTCGTGTCGTGATGCAGTTTCGAATCTTGCAAAACATTTATCCGATCGTCTTGATAGCTCAGAACCAAGTGAAGTTGTGCAGAGCAACATCGAACAATGGACACCGGTGCCTGCAGGGCTAATTATCGCCGACCCAGCGCGCACTGGTCTTGGGCCCTTAGCCGTGTCGCGTCTTGTAGCGACCAACGCAAAACGAATTGTTTTAGTAAGTTGCGATGCAGTTGCTGGCGCACGCGATCTGCGGTTATTGATTGATGCTGGCTACGACCTTGAACGCACGACGGTGCTTGACTTGTTTCCACATACGCCGCATATTGAAACTGTCAGCACACTTCAGCGCAGGGCGTGAACGACGCGTTGACCAACGGTTTCGAGATGATGCTGCCTGTCTTGCACAGTTGATTTGTCGAGACCATAATGTGCAATCCATCGTGCACGACACCAGCGATTACACATCACACGAATTGAACGTGTAATTATTCGTTTGCCTGGCTCGCCCTGTAACGCATTGACAAATTTCGACGAGCCGTGCGTTGTGACCGCCACGAGACGAGTGATGTTTGTTAACCGGGGGCGAATTGTGTTGGCACCTGCGGGCAAAACCCAGGCGACTTCGTTCATCCAAGTGCGGTCAATCCATCCTTTGAGCATCGCCGGTAATCCAGCCCACCAAGTGGGATAAACAAACACGATCGCTTCACACCAGCGCAAATCTTCGACATCTCGCGCCAGTTCGGGCCGAGTCGTCGGTGGCGTGTGGTGCAGCGCGCGCTCGGCAGCACTCAAAAACGGGTTGAAGTTCTCGGCATATAAATCGCGCAAACGAACAACATGACTTGCCGCGCTTAGATCTGAAATCACGGCGTCGCGCACAGCACTATTGAAAGAGTCTTCAACTGGGTGCACATAAATTACAAGAGTTTTCATCAGCGTTGCACGTCTTTGTTGAGTCGTCTCACAATTTTGTCGGTTGTGTCAGTGATGAACTTTTCACGATCTGCAGCAGTGCACGTGTCAAGCGCATACAAACCGCACCACATCGTGCGCGTGCGCAGACCAGTTGAAGCGCGAATCGCACGAGTCAATGTGCGTCGCCCGTTGTCGTTGACGAGTTTGACGTATCGCCACGGCGAGCCGTAGGTGCTGACGCCAATTATGTGACGCACATTTTGCAAGTTTGGTCGAATCTTGTTGTTGGCGTTGAAGCGAAAAGCGACGCCTAAAACAAATACTCGCTCAAACCAGCCCTTTAGCTGAGCGGGAAGCCCAGACCACCAAGTGGGGTAGACAAAAATTAACGCTTCGGCGTTTTGCAAAAGTTCTGCATAGCGCTTAGTTTCATCGCTGATAAGTGGCTGCTCAGTTTCGTATGCACGGCGCTCAGCACTTGACATCGCAGTTACGAAATTTTCATCCGCTAACCGAATCGCCGAAACCTGATGCTGCTTTTTCAGCGCTTCAGATACGGCCTGAAAAATCGCCGCACAATAACTGTTTGCACTCGGATGGCCAAGTACAACAACAACATTCATTTAGTGCTCCCCCTGGGATTTGAACCCAGGACCTGCGGATTAAGAGTCCGTTGCTCTACCAACTGAGCTAGAGGAGCGATAACGCTCCGCCACTCTAATAGATCAAACGCAAACACCGAAAAGCAACAAATTTTGTTGGGGTGGACGAGGGGTCTCGAACCCCCGGCCTCCAGGACCACAACCTGGCGCTCTAACCAACTGAGCTACGCCCACCACGAACAATTCAGTTTGCCACACTTAGCGCCTCGCGCCAACGCATAATTCTTATTCACACGAATATTATTTTTTTAAAACCCCATTAGCCGTTGAGCTTTCAAGTTTATTAGTCACTAAACCGTGGGCTACACTGATGCCAACTAAGTACTGGAGTTGATAACCATGACAGCGATGGATTCCACGCTGTTTTCGCCACTTGCACATCGTGCAAGGGAGATCACAACCCGAGAGCTCGCGTTGTACGCCGAGCGTACAAAAGGCTCTCACCGCGCTATTGAGCGGGCTCGCAAAGTAATGCCCCTGGGCGTACCGTCAAATTTTCAGTCATACGACCCGTATCCAATAGTCATCGCCTCGGCTGGCAGTTCATGGATGCAAGATGTTGATGGCAACAGATACACCGATTTCGACATGGGTTTTGGCGCGTTATTTGCTGGTCATGTGCACCCGCTCGTGCGCGCAGCAATCGACAAACAACTCGACATCGGCACGCTGTTCGTTTCGCCGTGCGAAGATAATGCTGAGGTCGCCGAAATGCTCGCCGAACGCTACGGCTTGCCGTTGTGGCGATTCACGAACTCAGGCACCGAAGCCACGATGGACGCAATTCGCGTCGCTCGGGCTGCAACTGGCCGCGACAAAATCGTCAAAGTTGAAGGCGGTTATCACGGTCATCACGACGAAGTGATGATTTCGATGAAACCGCCAATCGCGGTTGCTGGCCCGGCACGTAAACCGTTTTCGGTTCCGTCAAGCGCTGGCATCACCGCCGACACATTGAAGACAACAATTGTTGTCCCATATAACGACCCCGAGGCGCTCGAAGATGTTCTTCGTGCCGGAGACGTCGCATGTTTCATCGTCGAACCAGTTATGCAAAATATTGGGATTTGTAAACCGTTAGATGGTTACTTGCAAGCGGTGCGCGAAATTACTCAGCGCTACGGCACACTTTTAATTTTCGACGAAGTCAAAACCGGCATCACTTCTGGCTGGGGCGGAGCAACTGGCGTACTGGGTGTAACTCCAGACCTTGTTGCACTCGCCAAATCAATCGGCGGCGGTTTACCGCTTGGTGCTTTTGGTGGCAAGCGCGAATACATGGACACGATTACTAATGGCAGTGTCGTGCACCTCGGCACATACAACGGCAACCCGTTGTGCATGGCTGCTGCTAAAGCTGTGTTGCGAGAAGTTTGCACGCGCGAGGCCACACAATCGGCAATTGATTTGAACACAAGACTTGTTGATGCTTGCACAGACGTAATTGATCGCGCCGGTATCGCAGCACATGTTGTGCAGTTTGGTGCGAAGGGTTGCATCACCTGGTCAAGCGAACCGATCCAAAATTATCGTGATTACAAAGCAACTGATTTTGATCTTGCATTTGCGCAATGGATGCACGGCATTAATCGCGGTGCGCTTTTGCCGCCAGGCCTTGATGATCAGTGGTTGGTTTCAATATTGCACGGTGAAGCAGAAACACTTAACTACGCAAATGTGTTTCAAGAATTCGTCGACGAACTTCTCGTCTAAAAAATATTTCATAGCGCAACAGTCGCAATGATTAAATAGCTAATAGCAATTAGCACCAGCAAGCACTTTCTGTTCGCCCGATATCTAATATCTAAAAGGCATACCCCATATGGGTTTTAGGGTGCTTGACCGAACATCTGTTCGTGTGTAAGGTTGCTTACAACACCCACTACGTAGGGTGCTCAATTCGAACCCAAATCAACTTCTCCTAAATATCTACT
>Ga0208960_1000773_pt1 | contig 17491 bp, 16 predicted proteins | sample GreLakmeON33MSRF_FD_187703 | JGI IMG/M metagenome (GOLD analysis project Ga0208960, IMG submission 187703) | Freshwater lentic microbial communities from great Laurentian Lakes, MI, USA - Great Lakes metaG ON33MSRF (SPAdes) | ecosystem: Environmental > Aquatic > Freshwater > Lake | place: Great...
TAAATCAACACCGGAAGCCATTGCCCCCCATGCTATTGCTTCATTACAATTCATATTTATTTTCGCTTCAAACATCCTTCTTAATTTTAACACGTTCAATCACCCATTGCATTAAGGTCATTTCACAAACCACTCCGACAGTAAAAATGATTGCACTCACCCACCCCAACACTCTGATGGGTTCAAAACTGCTGAACACAAACAATAGAAAACCGATATTCAATAAAACTGCTGATGACAAAATACTAAATGATAATTCTCCCATTGGCTCTTTCAGGTATAGTTTTCGGTAAATGATGTGAACCGTATCATCGTCTAAAAGACCAAGGCAAATTACAGCAGTGATCGCTGTCAGAATATTAATGTGCATTCCGAAAACAAAATACATTACTACAATAAACGCAATAGGTGCAATATTCGGAAGGAGAGAATAGAAAGCAGTTTTAAGCGACCTAGACAATAGCAGCATCATTAAAAAGATGACAAATCCAGAGGATGATAAAGACTTAATCAAGGACGAGGCTACGCTAGCGTTCACCGCATCCATTAAAAGAATATTACTTGAATAGGACACTTCAATATCATTTGGTAAATCTGCCAATATTTGTTTCAATCCATGATTTTTAAGATCAATAATATTTTGTGCTTCTTTAAATTGAACTTGAATTTTGTACAAATTTTTATCTGCATTATAATAGGGATTTCGATCATTCAAATGCGCAAACAAATTTACAAGTGTGCCAACTTTCGATCTAAACATGAATTGTTCTGTGGCAGAATTAACGTTCACAACTTTATCAAGTTTTTCAAATCGTTGTGTCAGTTTCTTGGTAATTTCAAATAGAGAATCATTTCCTGATTGATTATCCCCATCCTTCTTAAGACTAACATAGACGGTTAAGTCAATGAAAGAATGATAATTTTTAATAAGCGAATTGTGTACTTTTCGAATTTCCGAATTTCGCGGAAAAAATACTCCTGATTCGGTATGAAATTTTAATTTATTAATTAAAGGTATTGAAATTAATATCAATAAGAGAAAGCCTAGTGAAAAAATATTCTTCGTTCTAAAGAAGAATACAGAAATTTGATTGAGTTGCTTTTCGTATAAGCTTTGAAAATTGAATTTGTACAAAAGAAATGGTGCGATAGCAAAAGTTAGAAAAAACTCAATCGTCAAGGCAATTGAGGTAATTAAACCAAATTCCCTGATATATTGAGAGTCATTGAACAGATAGAAAGAAAAGAAAGCCGCTGCAGTTGTAGCAGATGAGAAAAACGAAGGAATAATATATTGATCGATAACCTTGCTCAGCCTTTGTTCTTTATTTACAATATTTTTATTTTTAATATACCCTACCAACAAGTGCAGGGAGTCGGACATAGACAATATCAATGTGATAGGAATAACCAAAATTGAAATAATATTGATTTTATATCCGAGGATATAAAACAAAACGAAGGCAGCGCATAGAGAAATTACTATATTGACGAAGGTGAACACCACCGCCAAAAAATCCCTAAAAATCAGCATAATAAATCCAAGGAAAAACACCAGAATTAGCACTGAAATTAGCATCACATCTTTTTCGACATGTTTTTTAATGTCTGCTTCCAAATGAACAGTACTCATTGCCCCAATGGTATTGATTCCTTGGTATTTCTTGTTGATCACTTTATTGATTTCATTTACCGTTGATTCATCATGATGGTCAAGTGACAAAATGATCAAAAAGGAGGATTTATCACGAGCAATTAATTGTTGCAGCAATGGCACTTCACTAGCCTCCTTTAAAAATGATGAGAATTGATTATCTCTTGTTTCCCAGTGCTGGATCATTTTATTATAAAATGAATTTGGCGAAGAGATTTCGGCATCGGCAAACTTGTTTTTTAAATTCAGCGAAATCGAATCGATTGAATTGAGAACTACTTCAAGGCTGTCGGAATTTGGGGTAACTACTAAATAAACTTTTTCCTTACCACCAAAAAGCATATCCAGTTCTTTCGCTTTTTTAAATGTATTATTGTCCTCAAGCGAGAAACCGTCCAAATTGCCTGTAAATTTTGGAAATGGCAATACGCATAAGGTTCCAATAACGATCAACATTCCAATGATGAAAAAGAGTTGTTTTTTACGAACCAATATGTCGATGATAGCTTTCATTTTTTTCTAATAAAGGCCATGATCAGATGAGGCCACTTTATATTCGATTGATTCTTGGATGTTAGTTCAGGATAGTTCAGGTGCGGGTCAAGATGGTGTTCCAGATGAAGTCCATTTTTAAAAAATAGAAAATTGTACGTTGAATTGTGATACGAATAAGCCGCAGTTGAGTCATACTCAAGTGGAAGATGTTGACCATAATTCGTCATGGCAATTAAACTCCAACCTATATAAAACATGGATGCATATGCAAGACCAAACCATGGATTAAGTACAACCAAAAAAATATACATGCCAAGAATAATTAGGAATTGAAATTGGATTTTTCGGTGCTCTTTATTGTTTAAATCCCCATCTCTCAATGCTCTTTCAACAGCGATTTTCGCAGACCCCCTTAAAAACCAAAAGAAGGAATAATTAAAAAATGATCTGGCCACAAAAGTTCCATTCTTATTTTTCCAAGTGGAGGTCATATCTCCAATTCGATTATCATAACGGTGGTGATTAAAATGTTGCATTCTATAAAAACTAAAAGGAAGCGCCAAAAAAATGGAATAAATACATTCAATACAGAAGTTTACGACATTTGATTTAAACCTAAAATGTACAAAATGATGGATCGTAATGTGTAAAGAAAAATTAAGAAATAAGGCCGATAAAAAGAACAATGTGATTGCCAAGTAAACATGTGAATCCAACAACAGAAGTCCTGAAATGAAGAAAACCAGTTGAATCACGGGAAAAATGTGAAGTAGAATCCTATACATCATAAATGATTAATTTGTTTTCAATTTCATATTCGACATTTAGCGCTTTCAATGTCTTTTTTTCTTTCCCATCGAAAATTTTAGCGGGACTAATCACACCTGAAAATTTAGCTGGATTTTGGATTAATTCCTCAACGCATAGTCGAATTGCAAGGGCTGTGGTCTGATACATGTTCCTTGCGTTTACTACTGCAGAGGATACAGTTCCGTTTTCTTCAATGATTTCAATCGCTAAAATGCTTTTTTGAGCGTTCAATTCTTCGTTTGTAGGTCCAGATGGTTTAAACTCCCTTAACTTTTCTAGAGCGTCTATTGCAGGTTCATCACTTTGCTTAGATCTACCTACATACATTGCTTCATCTTCTGTAAGAAGAATAAAACTTTCTGCTTTTTTTGGTTCATAATTCCAATAAGCATAAGCTATTTCCGGAAGTGGATACGGCACTGCTTTGAATTGAGTATCCAAGGAATTAGACCAATGTGCCTTTAATTGATCGCTGAAAATATTGCCAATTGACCATGTTCCATCGGAGATTTTCTCAAGTGTCCTGAACTTTGAAAGCTTCATTGTAATTCGCGTTCCTGGCGATAATTTCTTTTGATTGAACCAATAAAAACTACGAATGGATTTAATTTTCGTTTGACCCTTAACAAGTAAATGAATAATTAAATCAGCAATAAGCGACTCAAAGGCACAACCGTGGACTAGACAAGCCTTATTTTTTAGGGATTCTGCATGATTGTTCATGTATGAATTTCTAACAAAGCCTAATTCTCCTGTTATATCAAGGTATTTTTTGCCATTTTTAGCAGCACTTCTTGTTAAAAGCTGTGCTTCTTCAGTAAAAGGGCCGGCACAATTTACAATTAGATCCGATTCGTTAATAACAAGTTGAACATCTTCCTCTTTTCGCATATCCAAGGCCATTGCTAATGGAACAGACTTTAATTTTTCTTTGAGTTCCTCTAATTTTTTCACATTTCTCCCAAAAATTGAAAAAGGAATCCCTACATTTTCTAGTTCAGCGCAAATTAGACGCCCCGTGTACCCGTATGCTCCAACGATTGATATCCTCATAAATCTTTGAAGCTAAGTATTATGTTATCAGGAGGATTAATGTGTAAATCATTTGGTACAATTCTACCGGCAGCAATAATATTCCCCCCTCCTGTTTTAGATCGGTGACCATATGCGACACCTAAAAATTCCTGATTGGAATCTAATACACCTTGAGATGTTGGTATTTTTATGTTTTTTTGATCAAGTCTGATATCACAATTGATTACAGCAAAACAAGCAGAATTTTCTCCAAACACTGAAATTTGATAGGGTCCATGAATAAGAAATACCTCATCAAAGGTCAAGCAACTATTAATATAATTACTATTAGCGATGTATGTTTTGTCTCCTAAAATGGAGTTGATTACTGATACATTATCAGATATAGAGCAAAGGTTGCCTACTGTGGATAAACGAACAATTGAATTTGCTCCAATGGTAACATTATTACCTATAACAGATCCTTCAATCAAAGCGGTGGGATGAATTTTACAATTCTTTCCAATTTTATTCATCCTTTTCAATCCTCGGTAAAACCAGCTGCTTCCTGTCTGACCAAAACGTTTTCTTAAGAATTTAGGCACTTTCTTTTGCAAAGGAATAGTACGTTTTAAATTCATCGCCAGATTAATAAACAACAGATGAAAAGGTGATATAACATTACACGCAAAAACGTCACATTGATCCATGTGAAACAGGTTGTCTCGGATAATTTGAGATGGCATCACTGTAACATGTTCAAATAATTCCTGTTCAATTGGGATGAATTCTGCCTGACCTTCTCCTTGATAATAATAAAATTCTAAGACATGATATTCTTCCGTGTCTTGTTTGCAAGGAAGCACAAAACGTTCATTGAAAGTATTTCGATTCAGACAGAATTGAAGATTCTTCGGCTTTAATGATACAAGAGCCAAACATTTCTTTAAAAATTCAGTAGTGAAAAAAACATTCTCATGGAATAAAAAATAAGCATTTGTCTCGTTAATTTTTCCGGAGCTGATCACGTCAATAATTTCACCACCAAGTGCAAGAACACTTTCATTTTGACAATCAATAAGTCGTTTACCACAAACTGGCACATCGCCAATTTTATCCCCAAAGGAATACAGTAATTCATCGTTTAGAGTTCTATAGAATCTCATAGTCTATTCAAGATTTGAAATTCGATACTGAACAATTTTACATAAGGAATGCACGGAAAAAAGCTGAATTAAGCGATTAACGGTAAGACCTTCCTTAATTGATGCTGGATCAACTTCAGTCATGTGCTTTCGAATTGCTTCAAGCCCTTCTGAGGTAATAATTCCATCAATTTCATAAGGCACATCTCCAAGCTCTACTCTAATTCTCTGCTCTATATCACTCACCTTCAATTCAACACCATAAAGTGTTTCCAATTCGAATAAAATGTCGACCAAATCAATTGAATCCACCCCCAGCTCTTCGAAGAGCGTATCTTCCATTTTTATCGAATCTTTTGGTTTCCCAGTTGAATTCTCGATTATAACACATACATTTTCAAAAATCTCATTCATTTCCATAATTATATTTTAATACATTCCTCCATCGATAGTGATCGTCTCACCAGTCATATAAGATGCCGTTTTGTTTGATGACATAAATAATATTGCAGCAGAAATTTCTCTAGGTTCTCCTGGTCTGCATAATGCTGTATTTCCTTCAATAAGTTTTCTAGACCTATCCAAAAGGGGACCACTCATTAGGGTTGAAATAACACCGGGACGAATACAGTTTACACGGATATTCTTTCTCCCAACTTCAATGGCTAATGTTCTGGTAAATGTTTCAAGTCCTGCTTTAGCTGCAGCATAAACTGTAATCCCCCTACCCTTTTTAATGGAAGAAACAGAGGAGACATTTATAATGCAACCTTCTTTTTGTTTATACATTGTTTTAAGAACGGCATGAGACAAATAGATTGGACTTTTTAAGTTAAGGTCTATCATCATGTCAATTTTTTCACGATCCAGCATAGCAAAAGGAAATTCATCTGCGAACCCAGCACAATTGATTAATATATGAATATTCTTGAGTTTATTAACCACCTCAAGGGTGGCTCTTTTCACATCGTCAAAATCAAGTAAATCGCACTCGAAAGAATGAAGATTATCAGTAGAAATAGTTGCTTTATTTAATTCAATATGGAGTGTTTCCATTTTTTTTTCATTCCGAATAAGACAAGCCACAATTGCTCCTTCGGCAAGGTAATCAGCAACAACTTGACCACCAATACCGCCAGTTCCTCCGGTAATCAATACTACTTTATCTTTTAAATCTAGGTTCATTTACGTAAATTTTTAACAGCCAATACCGTATTAATTCCGCCAAAAGCAAAATTGCTCGTAAGCGCATATTCAATTTTCTTAGTTGTATTCTTCGTGAGCAAATTAAAGCTTGGATCACAAGAGTTTATTAAATTCCTATTTCCAGGAATTAAATTATGCTTCATTGATTCCAAAACAACGCAAAGCTCCTGAATTCCGGCTGCCGCAATTGCGTGACCGTGCCTATCTTTAGTTGACGATATGGGGATTGTTTTTGCGAAGTCACCCAAAGCACTTTCGTAGCAAGATAATTCTAATTGATCATTGTGCTTAGTTCCTGTTCCATGTGCATTAATATAATCAAGCATATCAGCTGTCAGATTCGCGTTATCCATAGCGTCTTTTATCGCCTTTGTCATCGAGTACCCATTTGGATCAGGCGCCGTAATTTTATAAGCGTCTAAGGTATTTCCGTAACCCAATAATTCTGCAATTGGCGACATGTTATTTTTCGCAACAAAATCTTCAGAAGCTAGAATTGCGAAACCAGCGCACTCCCCAGCTAAAGTCCCATTTCGATTTACATCAAATGGCTTGCAACTAATTTCATTTTTTGATTCTGGAATTACACCAAGTTTTCCAAAAGATATAATCGCTAGCAAATTAATGAGCGAATCGGTCCCCCCAACGATGACAAGCTCAGCGTCTCCTTTAGCAATGGCATCATATCCTAAAGCTATGGCTTGAGTTGATGAAACACATGCGGTTAAAACCGATTTTTGAAATGCCCCTGCCTTAAATTTATTTGCTAAATATAATGCGTAAATATCATAAGGATTACTAATAACATTTACACGCATTCCATTGTCATTGATTTCTGAATACAACTCGAAAATAGGGTTGTAACCTTGATTTATATACTCTCTTAAATCATCTTCAAACAACTCAAAAGGAGTAACATCTGCGCCAACTCCAACTATAACGCCTGTTTTCGAAGGATTCAACATTCCTATCAATTTTTCAAGCCGGCTTGCCGCTTTTCCATAACAAGCAGCCATTAATTCAAGCTTTCTATCTCCGGAAAAAGCTTTCTTTAAACCCTTTGATTCATTTTCATAATATTTCGTGAGGTCTTCTGTGACTTCCGCTGCTTTTCTAAAAACACACCCTTCAGTAGCGATTCTCTCAATTTGCTTTTCTGCGCTATAGTTCGACCTAATGCTCTCGGCAAGTTGCTCCACACCAACAGCAATAGGACTAATCATTTCATAGTCTAATATGAAAACTTTCTTCTTTAACATTTTTCAACTCGAATTATTGATTCTCTTCCGAAAACATCTCTATCAACTATATCAATAATAGCAGATCCTTCTTGAATAAATTCAATTGCCTTAATGATTCCAAAGAAGATATTTGACGGTCCCATATTTCCATAAGCATCGAAATGCGAGTAAACATTGGCATTCACTTTTTTGCAATAATCTATATCAAGTTGATTCTCATTTTCAGAATACGATCCCGAGCAAATTAATGCATTGGCGTTGAAATCAGGGATTAATTCAGACCATGTTCTTTCAATGCCTCTCGATTCTATATTTGGAACATTGAAACCATTTTTCACTAAAGTTATTCTTGCTAATGAAGTTCTATTATCATTTTGTTGGCTTCCTAATAATAGACAAGCGACACCAGTACTATCTTTCCACTTTTCTTCATATCCCAATACGGAAGAATTGGTTAAATACGAATAATCACCGCCACAATTGGAGCTATTTACAATTACCAAAGGAGCGGTTTGTAATGCAATACTTGCCTCTTGAAGTGCATGAATAGATGACATTGAGGTATTTCCAAATGTTGCGTTATTCCCTTTTATACCTGTATATTGAGCAATGAAACTCATGGTCGAGTTAGTCAAAGTTTCTAAGGCTACCAGCGGCGGGCTTGCCCTAAATATACTGCGTGTTTTTTCCTCTTGACTTGTTCCTTCCTCGAAAGACTTATACACATTGACAATTCGATTTAGATGCTTTTCGGTATTTTCAACAAAAGCGCCATTCGAAACATATAAAGGAATGTTTTCAAGCTCATTTGGCGGATTCTCTCTTAACATTTCGTTGATGATTAATATAGATCCCATTACGTCTTGACGCATTATTTTCTGATCACTTCTATTCAGGTAATTTCCCTCATCAGGAGAAATTATTATATCTCCTGCAGTATAGAACTGCTTCCTAATCTGAGACATTTCTCTCTTCAAAAAAATTACAGGAGCGTTAAATTTAAATGCCTTGATAACAATGTCCATTAGGCTCCAATTTTTGGTGAAATACTGTCAAAGTAAGTTTCAATTTTATCAATCTGAGGATTATTCTTCATATCCATTTCCATCCCAATAATAAATGAAAGTGTTGCTTCACAAACAAGTTCATCCTCAACAAACGTTTCGACTTTCGTATTGCCTCTTCCTCGATCAATTGAAATAAGTTGAGCCTTAATTACACATTGGTCTCCCGGTCGAACAAACGATCTAAATTTAGCTTTTTGAATAATGCTCAGCACCGGATATACTTTTGTGGCGGTACCATATTCTTTATAGTAACTTTTTTTAATCAAGACACCAGATAATTGTGCCATTGACTCTGTGAGTAAAACTCCAGGTGTTGTTGGAAGCCCAGGGAAATGATCTTGAAAAATCTCGTTATCCATGCTCCAACATTTAATGCCTATGGCTCTGTCTCCAGGAACCATCTCTCTAATTCTATCAATTAAGAAAAATCTCATATATAATTTATTAATTTACGTATTGAATACCATATAACGTTCTTTTTTTCATCATTTAAAATAGAAAAGAATCTTAATTTCATATTCAAATCGGCGGGTTATTTCTCCAAGCTTTGATCCAGATCATATTTAACATCAATGACACAATGCATGTGGTAATTAAGAGAAAGAAAAACTTAATAAAGACATTCCACTCGAATCCGACACTTATTTTTAAAAAGTATAGTAAGATAGGAAAGTGGATTAGGTATAAAAAGTAGGATGACTTAGCAATATACGAAACTATTATGTTCTGTTTGGTATAATACTTCAAAGCCAAGCCAAGAAATCCAAAAGAGTAGAATACAGTTGCTAAACCAGAACTAATCATAAGTATATAATTAAATCGCATCGCATTACCTTCTTCCTTCAGAACAAGCATTCCTTGAGCGGAGTATACAACAAAAGATACCGTACCGAGAATTACAAATAGCCCTCCGAACTGTTTAATCTTGTCCAAAGCATCCTCTCTATTCGCTAAAAATATTCCGAAAATATAAAACACTAAATAGCCTACAACTGAAGGCCAAGCTGGATTTAAGTGATAATCACCAAATAAGGAATTTTCTTGCCATGCCATAAGACATCCCATAACCAATACAGTGAGTATTAATACCGTTTTTAAAAACCAATTGACACCTATTTTAAAGCGTCTGAAAAAAGCACCTATTGCAAAACGTTCTAGAACGAGATGAACTGCACTAAACAATAATAGATAATATAAAAACCAAACGTAAATTGTAGACACTCTATAGGGATGTGCTTCGCTAGATGGATAGATCACTTCAAGGCTAAACGCTTCAACATTTCCCTTCAATTGTGCAAATAATATATATACAACCGGCCCCATTAAAACAATGGTAATGAGCATTGGAATGAACAACCTCTTAAATCGTTTACTCAAAACTTCTTTCCAGGAATACTTTTGAAACATTTGGTGTGTTACGTAACCTGAAATAACAAAAAAAGCTGGATGCCTAAACGTGTGTACAAAGCCGAGAAAACCATCAAAAAAAATATGTGTTGAACTGTCTTTAAAAAACCACAAATTAGGATTTAACTCACTATTCATAAATGAGATTCCAGCATGAAATGCTACAAGTAGAAAAAGCATAATTGCCCGCATTAAATCGAAAGCAATTATTCTTTGATTCATTATTTTATTGTCTAACAACGGTTTAATTCTTTAAATCAAAAGTAGTAATCGAATAATGAACTTACTAATTGAAAATCACAAATGAAAATTGTCTTTCTGCGATTTACGCAAATACGTCTATGAACAAGCCATGACACTGATTCTATTTGATACTTTATACTAAATGAATTGATCTTTCACTTTTAATTTGTTAAGAAATAAGATGTTATGATTTTATTATTAATTTAGCTCTATTAAGCAGCTTGAAATTAGACGGTAAAATTTAAACAATGAACACTTTATCATGCTGAACAAACCATATTTACAATACAATACTGATCTCTTATGAAAACAAATTTAAGCCTATTAATTAAGTCAATTTTAATTAGTAATATCCTCCTTATTTCATCTGCCTTTGGTCAGGTTAATGTTGATGATAATAGATTGAAAATTGAAACGGAGCCTTTCCTTATTTTTAATAATGGACTATCCTTTAATGTCATGTATAACTTGACTAAGAATAATAATTTTGGGATTGGTATTTATTTGTTCGCATCAGATGTTCCAAATATATTGGCGAATAATATGATTAAAAATTTCACAGATTCTTCGTCTATGAGAGTCGCTGATGAATTCTCGCTCAACCTCCGTTATCGGATTAAACTTGGAAAAAATATTGAATCTAATCCATATGTGGGAATAATTCTTGGGTGGGAAAGTCTTGATTTGCGCCGCTCAGGATATTCAAACATGACTATTTCTACCTTTTTTGCTACACCGCATATCGGATATGAGTTTTACGTATATAAAAAGATGTTTTATTTAAACCCTCAACTAAGGATGGCTTTCTATCTAGGAGATAAATCATCTGATAAAACTCGACCTGAATCACTCAATACCTATTTGCTTTTACCTTCTTTATCAATGGGGGTTCGTTTTTAGGCCTGTAGATTTATACCTTTCTCCAACAAGAAAATCCTTTTTTCTGGTAAGTCGAATGGCGTTTTTTTTGAATAGAAATATATAAACCTATATCCTAAATTATCCCAGTCCTAAATAATGGGGAATTATAAACATACCGTATTACTTGTCAACGAAACTAAATGAATATCTAAGTTATTTAGTTTCCGATTTTTAAACGATTGAAACCTCTCCAAATCTTCCAAAAAGGAGTTCGAGTATAGGTCAGTGGACTCCACAAGATTTTTTATTAATTTTAGTAATAAAAGAGCGATTCAAAAAACCTACTTTTTGCCATGTTAATAAAAAACATTACTTTTTATGTAGCAAAAAGCTGAAATTTCTCTTATGAGTTCTGCATTTAAATTTTAAAACTTGATTTTGTTCAATTTTTGGAATCATACAACGTTGCTAAAAATAATTCTTATCAACAATACTTTTTTGGATTATGAACAAACAAACGCAATTATTAATCTTTTTAGCAATTCAGATTGTAACGAAATTGATCAAAGAAAAAAAACTAATTATTATTGCTTAATAATTTTACCAGTATATTTTACATCGCCATTAACTCTATAAAAGTAAAACCCGTTTCTTAGTTTAGCTATATCGATATCGTTACAAAAATTACTTGTGAGTACACAAGCTCCTGATACATCAAGAATTTCAACATATTTAAAAGTATTTATAGCTAGACCTGAAATACTAAAAGTAGCGTTGGTAGGATTAGGATATACAATTGTGCTTAAATTCTCAGTAGACTCTTTTATGGAGTTTAAAACGATGCATAAACCAAAAGGCTGTACAGGAAAATTACTGCTTATATTAGTTCCATTTCCTAACTGACCTAAAGCATTAGCCCCCCAGTCTAAAAAATCACCATTGTTTTTTAGAGCTATAGAATGTCCGTATCCAGCTGCTATTGCAATAATTCCATTCAATGAACCAACTGAAATAGGAATATTACTGTTCGTATTATTGCTAGTACCTAATTCGCCATTCACATTATTTCCCCATGCGAGAAGTGTACCATTGCTTTTCAAAGCCAAGGAATGTAATGCACCACCTTCTAATTCGATTATACCTGCCAAAGAACTAATTAAAATAGGAACATTACTATCTGACGTGTTTCCATTACCCAATTGTCCAAAAGTATTTGCACCCCAAGTATAAACAGTGCCATCATTTTTCAAAACCATAGAATGGTACCCTCCTGCTCCAATTGAAATTACACTTGTTAATGTAATTACCGGAATTGGAAAATTACTATCAAAATTATTACCTGTGCCCAATTGGCCATTTCCATTGTCGCCACAAGACATTACAGTACCGTTATTTTTTAAAAATAAACTATGATTCCATCCACCTGAAATGGCAATTACTCCTGATAAAGAATTAACCTGAATTGGAATGTTACAATTATTGTTATTGGCATGACCTAATTGTCCAAAAAGATTCCAGCCCCAGGTCCAAACAGTGCCATCGTTCTTCAAAGCGATAGAATGAAAACCTCCTGTTTCAATTGCTATTATTCCAGATAAAAAACTTACCTGTACAGGGAAATTGCTATCCGTATTGCTTCCATTACCAAGCTGGCCATTGCCATTGTCGCCCCATGCCCATACAGTACCGTCACTTTTCAATGCAAGAGAAAATTCAGAACCAGCAGCTACAGCAATTACATTAATTAAAGAGTTAACCTGAATTGGAAGATTACTATCTGTAATGCTGCCGTTGCCCAATTGTCCATGACCATTAAATCCCCATGCCTTCACGCTACCATCCATACATATAGAAAGCGTATGGGACTCACCTGCAGCACAAACTTGCGCCTGTACATTTGATATAGAAATTAAAATTAAAAAAAATATACCAAAATTCTTAATGGATTTAATAGGCATCATCATATTGTAAAAATAAAAAAATAATAACTATAATAAAATTTTTATTTAAATATTTTATAAATATTTCAGTCAAAAAGACTCTAGCAACTTATTTCTTAATTAAAATTTTCTGATTAATTTGCAGCACAGAATTTTTAGTTAACTTATTCCAGAGGCATAGTTGCTTAACAGTAACTCCAAATTTTACTGCAATATTTGAAAGTGTATCATTTTTCTTAACAAGATAAAATTTACTAACCAAAATGGGCCTTTCTATATTTAAAATAGTAGAACTACCTGTACTGTCATTACTTTGTAATGTGTCTAATTGTTTATTAATTTTAGTTTGAAGCGAATCGCTTACAATTTGAATACTTCTTTTTGATTCGTTATTAAATAGCTGTAAAAAGGCCAATGAAAATAAATTGCCCTGTAATACATACCCTGTTTTTGTAAAGTGTAATTTATCTTTTGCTGCTAAGCCATGATTCAACCAATACATCATTGAATTATTAGCACCCATAATTTTATTTAAATCCCAATAAGCAAGAGAATTTTCCAACGCAATTTTATGTAATTTTTCATTGATAGCTTGTGTATTTTTAGGAAATCTATTTTGAGACCTTGTATCTGGAGTACTTGTAAAAATAATACAAACATTTGGAAACTCTTTTTGAATTGTCTCAATCCATATTGTGATATTCTTGTAATATAAATTTATATCAAAATCGACCAGGTAAGATTCGTTTGACCCGTAAGAAAAAATGAGTATGTCTGGATTTATTTCTTTCAAATGAGCAATTATAAATTCCTGTTGAGCCAATAGCTGTTGAAAAGTAGCTCCTACTACTCCACTGCGGTGATATTGCAAGCCGTTTTGATGACTATTTTCAAAAGTTATCCCATGAAAACTAAATAGTGTGTCTGTGCTAGTCGTATCAAACTGAATTTTAAGTTCCATACCAGTGTGATAATTGGAAATTATTGTTTGGTAAAGCCCATTGCTCTTTTTAATGGTATCCAAATAGATTCCATCTGCAGCTCCATTATCAATAAGTTTAATTTTAAAATTATTTTTGGTATGCCAAACAATAACTTTTTCATAAATGTTTTTATGATCATAGCCCAATTCATCCGTAGGATTATAGATAAAAGACATTGTGGCCATCTTATCTGCTGATATTAAAGTATAACCCGATACACCAATTGAGTATGAATTAGGGTTTTTCAAAATAGTAGCGAATTTCCAGTCACCTGTTATTTTTGTTGTCAAATTTCTAGGACCAAAACTTTTACAAACAGAATATGGAAAAAGAACACCCTCACCATCAACACCAAAGACTTGCTGCAAATTTTTTCTAATCGTACCTGTAAAATAATCTCCTTGAATATGTGAATCACCAAAATGTACAACAACTAATTTATCATTTGGTTTGCCTTCCCTAGCTTCTAAAGTTAATAAACGCTGCAATTTTTCACTGTTTTCAATTATATTGAAACGCTTGTTGATTACAGTATCAGTTTGACCTGATGCAATCTTAATGCTAAGTAAAAAGATTACAAGAAACTGTATACTTAATTTCATAATTTAAAAATCAAAATAAATGAATGGGTGCACATCCTCAGTTCTCAGCTGAATAAATAATTGAATGATAATTGCTAGAAAAATAAATTTAAAAATAAAATGCGAAGCGTCGTAAATTCTACGGATATAATTTTTCCAACTTGAAGGTAAAAGAACAAGTATAAAACCAATGGTAAAAATAATTATTAATAAAGGATTATTTTCACAAATCAAACGAACCATTTTAAAACTAAAATCAGAAAATATTGATTTATAAAAAACCAATGCATCATTCATCGATAATGCTCGAAATGGAATCCATAAAAGAGCAACACAAGAAAAAGTTATTGCCCAAAATACAGGTCTTAATAAACTAGATAAAATTTTATTGGCATTGAATTTTAAAAATCGTGAATATAATTTATGAAAAACAAGCAACAACCCATGTGCTCCGCCCCAAAAAACAAACTTCCAATCGGCTCCATGCCAAAATCCCCCAATTAGCATTGTTAAAATTAAAAATATCATTTGCAGAGGTAATCCTTTCCCATTTCCTCCAAGTGGAATATAAATATAATCTCTCAACCAAGACGAAAGCGAAACATGCCACCTTCTCCAAAAATCAGTTATGTTAGTTGCTTTGTAGGGCGAAATAAAATTTACATTCAATCTAAAACCCAGTAATAAAGCTAATCCAATTGCCATATCTGTATATCCACTAAAATCAAAAAATATCTGGAAGGTATAGCATAGCGTAGCAAAAGTATGTTCGGTGCCACTGAACCCACTTGCTTGAGAAAAAACAATATCAGCATACTGAGCAATAAAATCACCAATAATTACCTTTTTAATAAGTCCTTTTGAAATTAAAAAAAGGGCTTCGTTGATATTTTCTCTTGAAAATCTAATATTCCTAGCTGCAAGTGGCAAAAAATCAGCTGCACGAACAATTGGACCAGCAATTAAATGCGGAAAAAAAGACATATACATCAAATATTCTGAATAGGATGGAATTGTAATTTTTTTCTTATAAGTATCAACTAAAAAACTAATGGACTGAAAAGTGTAGAAAGAAATACCTATTGGTAATATTAATTCAATTAAGGAATAATTAGTTTCAGCAATATAATTATAGTTAGCAATAAAGAAATTCCTGTATTTGAAATAGAATAAAAATGACAAACTAAATAATATAGCAAATACTAACAGTAATTTACGAATTAATTTATTGTTTTGTTTAGAAATGAGATACGAGAAAAAATAATCGAGAGATATAGTTAAAACCAGCAGTCCAAGGAAAAAGCCACTGGTCATGTAATAGAAATAAAAACTGAAAATTATTATGTAAATATTTCGAGCTGTTTTTGTTTTTACTACTAAGGAATACCCAATCAAGAAAATGCTAAAAATAAACAAGAAAAACCCAGAGTGAAACAACAAGGGCTCGCTTGGTATGTTACAAAATAAATTTTTAATTGCAGTCCAATCTATCATATTACTTGGCCTTATTCAATCCTATTGAAACAACTGGACTATGCTGTACCTTTTTATACTCCAATACTTTATTTACAAATGAAAATGAAGTATGGTTGGTTATTTTTACAGCGACGCTATCAAACCAAATTTTTGATGCTTCAAAGGTAGGATGACGCTTATCTGGCCCCCTTTCCAAAACAAGATTTTGTGATGGATAAAATAACGTACCTAATTCCTCTTGCATTAATTTTGTAAGTCCATTGTCAGGTACCCACCCAGCTGGTCCGATCCAATAATAGGGAATATTTTTACTTACAAATTTTTGTTTTATCAAATTGATACATTTTCGTCTAGAGTCCAGTTTTTTAGTTAATAATTCATTCAAACCCAAAACGCCTATCACAAAATCTGGTTTGTATTTTGACATATAATAATCAAGTGTGTCTCCAGTCCATGCAAATGTTGTGGAACTATACCAAACTATTGATGCTACAAGGTTGAAATTATTTTTAAGACAATAGTTATAGATTGATGGACGCAAAAATTCGGCTTCAGAATCACCAAAAAGTAAAATTCGTTTACGTGTTGAATCTTTGTAAAACAAATTTTCAGGTATAACAATTGCATTGACTTTCAGCAATTGTGTTGAGTCAAAAGTTTGAGTTGCATGCGATGTTACACTTGAATCTAAAATATTATTCTTGGCTTCAAGGGCTTTTGGTTTAGTAATTTTATGAAGAGAAACTACAGGAAACTCAATTGTGCTTCGTCCGTCTGCCGTTTCTAAACTAAAGGGTAAAGGCTTTTTTAAGTAATCAACAAATAAAAAAAAAGCAAATAAAATGAACAAAGAAAGTCCTAATAAAAAAGTATAACCCCTCATTTTATTTTGATTCATAAATAAATTTAAAATAGTTCTTCAATTAAATTTGAACTAAAAAAATAATAAAAATTCTAAAACGAAAAAAATATGGAGGAGTATTGAAAAGGTTGGCTAGCAAACATTAAGATACGATTGGCAACTTACTTGCAATCGCCCATGACTTTTGACATCGCTTCATGTAATTTTGCGTAATCTTCTTTCGATTTATATTTACTAGTAATCGCGTTGGACTCAGCAGAAATAGTTGAAGCTTCGCGCATCACTAATGCAATATCTGTGTGCTCAGCTTTAGCGGCCAATGCCTTTCCCTGGCAATCTAAATCAGCCATTTTTCGTGCATCAATAGAAACAGCACTGTTTTCAGAGCTTCTTTGTTTACAGGCGGGGCCTAAAAAAAGAGAGGAGACAACTATTATAGAAAGTAAAACACATTTAAATTTTCTCATTCAATTTGTTTTTTTGTATTCAAAATTGCATTTTCCAGT